>ERZ781398.3857-NODE-3857-length-11408-cov-3.461112_pt1 | contig 11408 bp, 9 predicted proteins | sample MGYA00433077_ERZ781398 | MGnify/ENA primary metagenome ERZ781398 (study PRJEB29847, sample SAMN06458254) | wastewater metagenome | isolation source: Wastewater bioreactor | place: South Africa: Cape Town | study: EMG produced TPA metagenomics assembly of the... | reverse complement strand
AGCGCTCCCGCAGCCCCTTGCATAATCCGTTGAAGCGCCGCTGCGTGCTGATCATCGCATCGGGGCCGCCGACATACAGCACCTGCCGATGCCCGAATTCCGCCAAGTGCCGGCCGGCGAGCTGGCCACCCTGAAAATTATCGCAAAAGAGCTTTGGGACGACGGCAAGCGGCACGTCTTCGTCGACGACGATGACCTTGCCGGTTCGATTGATGAGCTCTGCAAGCTCCCCGTCATCGGGATGGTTGGTAACGAAGACCAAACCATCGACGTGATTGTGCTCAATTAGTCTGAGATAGGCAACTTCACGGCCGGTCCTATTGAGCGTCGCATAGAGCGACACAGCAAGCCCCCGGTCGTTGGCCTCCTCCTCGATGGCGGCGACCATCGTTGCAAAGAACGGGTTGGCAATATCGGGAACCACCAGGCCGATCGTGTCCGAGCGGCCGCGGCTTAGACGTCGGGCATGGGGGTTCGGCTGATATTTGAGGGAGGCGATCGCTTCATCGATGCGCTGCTTGGTTGCCGCCGGTAGATCAAGCGAGCCGTTCAGCATGCGCGAGACGGTCGCCACCGATACGCCAGCGGCTTTCGCCACATCCTTCAAACCGGAGATCCGTTCGTTCGCCATGCTTTGTAAACCGCTTTAGTAAAACGCTTTAGTAAAACGCTTTACTGATCGTGATGGACATAATCACATCTGTCAAGCGCCGCAGAAGCGGTGCCGCGTGATTCACTCAGCGATGGAATGAATGGTGTTCGTAGACACGCGAGAGAGGCAATGGCTTATCTTGCCAAAGGTCGCCCTTGGCTGCGGTTATATCCCGCCCTTGATCATTCAAGGGCGCTTGGCCTCTGCTCCTGCCCAACCATGCGCGCCGCCAGCAATAAGGCCTCTTCGCTCGCGCCCACATTGGCAATGCCTTTGCCGGCGATGTCATAGGCCGTGCCGTGTGCCGGCGTGCAGACGGGGAACGGCAGCCCGCCAATCATGGTCACGCCGCGATCAAAACCCATCATCTTCATCGCGATCTGACCCTGGTCGTGATACATGGTCAGCACTGCATGGAAGCCGCCTTTCAGTGCCGTCAGGAACGCAGTATCGGCCGGAAACGGTCCCTCGACCAGCCAGCCCCTCGCGATACCCTTGGCGACAGCCGGCTCGATGATGTCGATTTCCTCCATCCCGAAGGTACCGCCGTCGCCGGCATGGGGATTGAGCCCGGCAACGGCAATCCTGGGCTCGGTGATCCCGGCCTTGATCAGGCATCTCCGCGTCAGATCGAGCTCGGCGAGGATGGCTTCCTGGGAAATGTGGGAGGCCACGGCCGAAAGCGGGATATGCGACGTCACGCGCGCATTCCAGATCTTTTCCAGCACGTTGAATTCCCGCATCTTTTGGCGATGCTGCAACACATCGGCGATGAAGCGGATTTCGTCGTCATAGCCCGGATAGGCAAGGCGCATGGCCTTCTTGTTGAAGGGCGTAAAGCATACCGCATCGACTTTGCCGTCACGGCCAAGCTAAAGGGCCTTGCGGAAGTTCTCGATGGCAAAGCGCCCGCCTGCAAGGGTCGCCTCCCCCTTGCTGACATCGCCCGGCGCCAGATTGCCAAGATCCACGAATGCGCGGGTTGCCTCCAACGTCCGATCGACTTCATTCACGGACACTGGCTGCAGCTTCAACTCTACTCCCGCCGCCGCAGCGCCCTCGTCAAGAACGCGTCGGTCTCCGATCACCACCAGCCGAGCAGTTTCGCCTACACGCTGCGATACAAGCAGCCGGGCCGCCAGTTCTGGACTAATCCCCGCCGGGTCGCCCATGACAAGGGCAATGAGAGGACGATGAACCGCGTGCATGTCATCCATTTTGTCTGCTCGATCTGGAGTGAATGCAGCAACGCTATCGGAGCAAGGAGGTGACGTCAAGCATTCTGTATACAGCATACAAAGTTCACAGCGGTGGCCACTGATGATCCCGGGCTGGACAGTGGTCGGTGGAAAAGATACGTCGAGGATGACACGCTACTTTGAAAGACCAGGGAGAGGACATGGTTGCAGGCTCCGACCCGCTTCCGAACATAACGGATGGATCGGCGAGCGAACTCGGTCCGATTGACCGCGTGCCTCTTCATGATGCGATCGTCAATCGACTGCGCGACATGATCATCGAAGGCGAGTTGCCGCCCGGTTCGCGCATTCACGAAACGCAAATGGGCCAACGGCTTGGCGTGTCGCGCACTCCCTTGCGCGAAGCAATTAAATTCCTCGCCAGCGAGGGGTTGGTAGAGCTCGTACCGGCCCGCGGGGCGGTCGTGCGTCAATTCAGCACCAAGGACATCAAGGACATGCTGCTTGTCCTAAAGACCCTCGAGATTCTGGCTGGCCGCCTCGCTTGCGAGCATGCAACCGACGGGCAGATCGCCCATATCCGATCCATGCATGATGAGATGCTCGGCCATTATCGCGAAGGCCGGCGCATGGAATACTACAAGCTCAACCAGGGCATTCACTCGGCCATCGCCGCGCTTTCCGACAATGAACCGCTGGCCTATACCCACGGCATGCTGCAGACGCGCCTGAAACGGGTGCGCTTCGTCGGGCACCAGGGCGAGGAAAACTGGGCCAAGGCGGTTGCGGAGCATGAGGAAATGATCGCGGCTCTCGAAGCGCGGGATGCGGCCCGCTTGTCCGAGATCATAGAGCGGCATCTGTCTGCCGCCTGGGAACGGGTCGAAGCCTCGATTTGACGGCCCACCGGCATGGCGTTGAAAACCATGCCCACCCTCATCTCCAAGTCCTTGTCCAGCGTCGCAAGGGAGTCCATGCGCCGCCCCGGTCGCGCAGCGGATCGTCGCCAACCCTTGACCAGTTGCGTAGAAGGCGAGCGAGAAGGAGCCGCCCTTACAATGCCGCTACGTCGCTATCGGCAATCCGGAGCTTGTGGCGGCAGTACGGGCTCGGCGAACGTGCGTTGCAATTTCCCCCAACCGGGATCATGCATATGGACCTGCAGACCAGCCCGCTCGACAAGCGCAAGCGCTTCGCGCTGGCCGAAATCGAGCGCCGCGTCGGTATCGACGGTCAACACCCTGCCAGCCTCCATCAGCACCTTACCGTCGACGATCACGGTATCGACATCGCTACCAAGTACCTGATGGACCAGGCGATGCACCGGCATCCAATTTGGCATCAGATGTGGCTTGCGCATGTCGACAATGGCAATATCCGCCTTCTTGCCGACCTCGAGCGAGCCAATCTCATGGTCCATGCCGATGACCTTGGCGGCATCGATGGTGATCATCTCGAAGATCTTGCCCGGCGGGAGCAGATAGCGATCATGATTATGCAGGATATGCTGGGTGGATTGAGCGATCCTTGCCGTCTGGAACATGTCGAAGTGCCGGCTCGGCGCGGCACCGTCGGAGGTGATCGCCAGCGGAATGCCTCGCGACATCATCTCAAGGATCGGCGTGGAGCGCCCGGGCGGCGCGTGGGTAACGTTCGTGCCGGTCTCTGCCAGGATATCCATCTCCTCATGCGAGATGCCCCAGCAATGCTGTAGATGAATATCAGGCCCGAGAAGCGCGTTTTCCTTGTCCTGGAATGCCATGCGGATCTGCCCGGCAAAGGCGTCGGAATGGATGCGCACGTTCCATTTGTGCGCCGTCTCCCGAACCCTGCGTGCCTGCAGCCGATCGTCTTTCGTTAGGTTCACGGCTTGGTCCGGGGTCGAGGCATTCGAGGGCTCGACGGACGGAACGATGGTAAAGGGAGTGAGGAACACCTTGATGCGTCCGCCCGCGCTGCCATCAAGCGCCTCGATCACGGTTTCCGAGCCTTCGATCATCTGCTCGAAGGTAACGTTGCGGCGCTCCGGCCTGCCGCTTTCCCATCGCGTGACGGGATGCGGCCAGGGCAGCCCGGAAGGGCCGACGCGGACGATCTCGCGGAATGCTGCGCCTTGTTGATCAGGTTGACGCCGCGCAGGCCGATCTCGGTGTAGGCGCGCGCATGGTTGATGGCAAAGACGGGATCGTCGCTGCGGGGCATAGAGGTGATGATGCTGGCACCCGTCGTCACGCCGGCGCGCAGCCGCTCAAGCCCCGACACAAGCCCATCCGCATACCAGAAGTCGCGCGTGATAAAGTGATAATAGGTCGGCGTGACCACGCGCATCCATAGGCCGTTGGTATCGGCGGCAATGCTGCGGATAAGCGCATGACCGGCGTGGCCGTGGGCATCGATTAAGCCAGGGATAATCAATTTCCCGCGACAGTCGATCACCTTCTTGTCTGAATGACGCGGCATCAGTTCCTCAGCCGCACCGATATCAACGATCCTGTCTGCCGAGATCGCCAAAGCACCATCCTCTATGATGCGACGTTCTCCATCGACCGTGACGATCGTCCCATGCACAAGTAGCAAGCCCTCCACCTTTCCCTCCCTCGTTGCCGCAGCCAAAGTGGCGCCGATCTCGTTGAATTTTGGATACGATAATTGTCGACAATTTAATTGACAATAGGAAAAGCTCCGCCGATACTCCGAGCAAATTGGGACTTAGGCCCATCAAATAACGAAGGGGAGGAACAGATGCTTCGTTTCAAACAGATCGTCATTGCCGCATTGGCAGCCGCAGCCATCGCGGCGCCCGCCGACGCCGCCACACTGCGCTGGGGCAGCCGGGCGGATATCTATTCACTGGACCCGGATTCGGTCCCGTCCACCTCTAACCTCGCTTTCCTCAATCACATCTATGAGGGGCTCGTTCGCTACGATGCGAACTTCAAGATCGAGCCGGCGCTTGCCACTGACTGGAAGCTGATAGACAACAAGCACTGGCGCTTCACGCTGCGACAGGGCGTGAAGTTCCACAATGGCGCGGACTTTACCGCCGATGATGTCGTGGCGTCGTTCAAGCGCGCCGCCGACCCTTCATCGCCGCTGCGCGGCAACATCCCGCTTTATGTCGGCGTCCAGAAAGTCGACGACCACACGGTCGACATCGAAGTTTCCGCGCCGACCTCGCTTTTCCTGAACGACATCACCAACATCTTCATGTTCAACGCCCAATGGCTGAAGGACAATGATAGCGAGAAGCCGACCGATATCGCTTCGAAGGTCGAAGGCTTCACGACCATGCATACCAACGGCACCGGCCCGTTCAAGCTCGAAAGCCGCGTGCCCGACAGCAAGACGGTCCTCGTTGCCAATCCCGGCTGGTGGGACCAGAAGAAGCATAATCTCGACCGGATCGAGTTTGTGCCGATCGCCTCGGCTGCAACGCGTGTCGCAGCACTTCTCTCCGGCGAAATCGACTTCATCGATTCCGCGCCGATCCAGGATCTGCCGCGCCTGGAATCCATGCCTGATATCATCGTGAAGAAGCGCACGGAATTGCGCACCGTCTTCATCGCCTTCAACCGCAAGGACAAGCTTGAGGATGGGCGCCCCAATCCCTTCAATGACTTGCGCGTTCGACAAGCCTTCGAGGCATCCATCGACCGTGACCTGATCAACAAGAAGGTGATGCGCGGTCTGGCCCGGCCTTCCGGCTCGCTCATCGCCCCCGAGATCTCCGGCTACGTCAAGGATCTCGACACCTACAACCAGGCCGATCCGAAGCTGGCACAGAAGCTTCTGGACGAAGCCGGCCAAAAAAACCTCGCCTTCACCTACATGTGCATGAACGACGAGAGCATCAACGAAGAGGATATCTGCTCTGGCGTTGCCAACATGCTGAAGCGCGGCGGTTTCCAGCCGAGCATCGACATCGCTCCGCGTGCGGTACAAACGGCCAAGCGCAGCAACGGCAAGGCCGATGTCTTCAATCTGAGCTGGGCGAACGAACCGACGCTCGATGCCTATTCTCTCCTCTCGCAGGTCCTGTCGACGCGCAATGGCGCCATGGGCGTCTCCAACTATGGCGGCTGGTCGAACCCCGACCTCGACAAATTGGTGGCACAGGCAGCGCAGGAGCCGGACAACGAGAAGCGCTTGGCTCTCGAGGCACAGGCTCTCAAGATCGCCAAGGACCAGGCAATGCTCATCCCGCTGCATCAGCAGCCGATCGCCTGGGCCGTGCTGAAGAAGGTCAAGAGCATCGATTTCCGCGCCGACAACAAGCCGCGCCTGTGGCTGACGCAGATGGCGGAATAGTCGTCGCCGCATCCTTTTGCCGAACGACGAAAAGAGCGCTTCGCAGATTGCGAGGCGCTTTTTCTTTGAGTCGGCATTCCTCGATAAGAAGGCCGCAACCCTCCTGCTTACGATACGGATGCCTGCCGCAGTTGAGTCCTCGCGAAGCGATGCTGCCTATGGCCGAATCTCCATCGGTCAGTTTGCGGAAGAGCCAGTTCGACAACATTGTGCAGCTAATATTGTCGACAATCGCGTTGACAAATTCGAAATTTCTGCGCTAATGGCGCACAGGGAGTGAGGGAGGTTTGCTCGCAGCGAACGACATCTGTTGCCGGTAGCGCGCATTCTCGCGGCTCGAAGCAACAGGGTTTTGCGCAATAGCGCTGCAGCCGTTCTTTCTTGATCCCCCAAGGAAATTTCGCCAACTCCTTCGTGCGCATATTTGCCGAAGGACGAAGCGAAGCTGAGAGGGTCTCATGCTGGTTTTCATCATCAAGCGCCTCGGGAATGCAATCCTGGTGATGCTTGCCGTCGCGCTTCTGGCATTCCTGATCTTCCGGCTTGCCGGTGACCCTGTGGAGTTGATGGTGGGCGAGCAGACCTCGCAGGCGGATCGCGCCGCATTGCGCGAGAAGCTCGGCCTCAACGACAGTCTGCCGACCCAATATATCCGCTTCGTCGTCAATGCAGCGGAAGGCAATTTCGGCGTCTCCTATCGTAATGGTCAGAAGGTGCTGCCACTGATCGCCGAACGCTTCCCGGCCACGCTGGAACTCGTCTTCGTCGCAACGCTGATCTCGCTTATCGCGGGCATTCCTCTCGGCGTGCTCACGGCCATCAAGCGCGGTAAATGGTATACCGAGGGGCTGCAGTTCCTGTCGATCATCGGGGTATCCCTGCCAAGCTTCGTCGTCGGCATCCTGCTCATCCTCGCCTTCTCCGTAAGCTTGGGCTGGCTGCCCGCCTTCGGGCGCGGCGATGTGGTGCAGATCGGCTGGTGGTCCACCGGCTTCCTGACGCCGTCGGGTCGCGCGGCACTGATCCTGCCATCGATCGCGCTCTCGCTCTATCAGATCACGCTGGTCATGCGCCTGGTGCGGGCCGAAATGCTGGAAGTGCTGCGCTCCGACTACGTAAAATTCGCCCGCGCCCGCGGCATTCCACGCTGGCGTATCTATTTCCGCCATGCCCTGCGCAACTGTCTGATGCCGGTCGTCACCATGACGGCGATGAATGTCGGCGCGCTGATCGCCTTTGCGTTGATCACCGAAACCGTGTTCCAGTGGCCCGGCATGGGCATGCTCTTCATCCAGGCCGTCACCTTCCTCGATATTCCCGTGATGGCGGCCTATCTCTGCATCATCTCCTTCATCTTTGTCGTTCTCAACACGTTGGTGGACATCGCCTATGCGGTGATCGATCCCCGCCTGCGCACCGCACGCTGATCGAAACCAGGAGCCGCTCGATGACCATGGAACTCTCAGACATTTCGAAGCCGGAAAAGCCCTCGCGTCCGCCGCTCTTCAAGCGCCTTCGCAACAGCGATCTCTGGTGGTCCTTCACGCATAGCAAGGCAGCGATCATCGGTGCCGTCGTGCTTGCAATCTTGATCCTGACCGCCGTCTTCGCGCCGCTGATCGCGCCGCAGAACCCCTATGACGGGGCGCAGCTCGACATGTGGAAGGCCGAATTGCCGCCGATCTGGCGAGATGGCGGCGAAATGCCCTATCTGCTCGGCACAGATACGCAAGGGCGCGACATGCTGTCGGCCATTCTCTATGGCACGCGCATCTCGATCGTCATCGGCATTGCCTCGGTTGCGCTATCGCTGGCGATCGGCATGATCGCCGGCCTGGTTGCCGGCTTCTTCGGCGGCTTCATCGACAATCTGCTGATGCGCATCGGCGATGTCATGCTCTCCATCCCCACCATCCTCGTCGCCATTCTCGTCTCCACCGTCGTACGACAGATGCTGCCGGAGAACCTGCGTGAAATCGGCGCGTCAGCCGTTCTCGTCTTTGCGATCGCGCTATCGAGCTGGGTGCAATATGCCCGCACGGTGCGGGCGCAGGCGATCGTCGAAGCCGGCAAGGACTATGTGCAGGCGGCGAGGCTAATCGGCGTGCCGGCGCGCCGCATCATGGCCAAGCACATCCTGCCCAACACGTTGACGCCGATCATGGTCGCAGCGACGCTCAACTTCGGCATGGCGATCCTGACCGAGGCGACACTCTCCTTCCTTGGTATCGGCATGCCGCCGAGCCAGCCATCGCTCGGCACGCTCATCCGCATCGGCAACCAGTTCCTGTTTGCCGGTTCCTGGTGGATCGTGCTGTTCCCCGTCATTCAACTCTGTCTGCTCGTCGTCGCCGTCAATCTGCTCGGCGACTGGCTGCGCGACGCTCTCAATCCGAAACTGAGGTAAGTTCATGACCAATCTTCTGCTGCGCAATGTCCGGCCCATGGCTGGCGAAACCTGCGACATCTTGATCCGCGACGGGAAGATTGCCGGCTTCGGAAAGTTCGAGGCCGAGCCGGGCATGGCCGTCGAAGACGGTGGGAATGCCATTGCGGCGCCGGGCCTGATCGACGCCCATACTCATCTCGACAAGACCACTTGGGGCATGCCGTGGCATGTGAACAACCGCGCCGCGATCTTGCGCGAGCGCATCGACTTCGAACGCGAGCATCGCCTGGAAATCGGCATCGACCCGCATCGCCAGTCCATGCGCCATGCAATCGGTCTTGCAGCGCATGGGGCCAGCCACATTCGCAGCCATGTCGATATCGACCCAACCCACGGCTTGCGATTGGTCGAGGGCGTATGGGAAACAAAAGAGAAGCTCCGGGGCATTATCGATATCGAGATCGTCGCTTTCCCGCAATCCGGCGTCATGGTCATGCCGGGCACGGTGGAGTTGCTTGACGAAGCGCTGCGCCGGGGATGCGAAGTACTCGGCGGTATCGACCCCTGCGGCATCGACCGCGATCCCAAGGGCCAGCTCGATATCCTGTTTGCCCTTGCCACCAAGCACGGCGTTGCAATCGACATCCATCTGCATGAAGCCGGCGAACTCGGCGCCTTCACGATGGAGCTGATGTTCGAGCGCATCCGCGCCAACGGCATGCAGGGCAAGGTCGCCATCAGCCACGCCTTCGCGCTCGGCATGAACGACTATCTGCGCGTCGGCAAGCTGATCGACGAGATCGCCAAGCTCGACGTGGCGATCGTGACGACCGGCGCGCCTTCAGCGGCCGTGCCTTCTATCATGCGCCTCAAGGAAGCAGGCGTGCGCGTTGCCGGTGGTTGCGACGGTATCCGCGACACCTGGGGTCCGTGGGGCCAGCCCGATATGCTCGATCGCGCACAGATCATCGGCATGAAGAATGGCCTGCGGTCGGACCGCGATCTGGAACATGTACTGCACATCGTCTCGCAGGGCGGTGCCGACGTCATGGAGCTTGAGAATTATGGGCTGAAGGTCGGTTGCGATGCCGATCTCACCCTGCTGGTCGGTCAGACGCTGGCGCATGCCGTGGTCGAGGTCGCACCGCGCCCGCTGGTCGTGAAGCGTGGCCGTGTGGTCGCCCGCCAGGGCCAGGCCGTGGTGGAGATGCCATGATGGCGGGGGATTTCGCTGATCTTTCACTCGGGTGCCGGCCGGAAGGCCGGACCCTGGTGACGGCGAGCTGGGTGGTCGGCCATAAGGATGACGGTCACACGCTGCTGCGTAACGGTCAGGTCGTCTTTGAGAATGGCGCCATTCTTTTCGTCGGCCATAACTTCCCCGGCAAGGTGGCGCGCCGCATCGATTTCGGCAACGCTCTCATCAGCCCAGGCCTGATCGACCTCGATGCGCTTTCCGATCTCGACACGACGATCCTCGGCATCGACAACCATCCCGGCTGGGCCAAAGGCCGCGTCTGGCCGCGCTCCTATGTGGAGGCAGGCCCCTACGAGATGTATTCACAGCAAGAATTGGCCTTCCAGAAGCGCTTTGCTTTCGGCCAGCTGTTGTTGAACGGCATTACGACCGCAGCGCCCATCGCATCGCTCTTCTATCGCGAATGGGGCGAGACCGTCGCCGAATTCGATGCGGCGGCGGAAGCTGCCGGTGATCTCGGCTTGCGCGTCTATCTCAGCCCCGCCTATCGTTCCGGCGGCATGGTGCTGGAGACGCCGGGCAAGATGGTGCCCGTATTCGATGAAGAGCGCGGGTTCCAGGGCCTGAGGGACGCCATCACCTACATCGAGCGGCAGCAAGGTGCGCATGGGGATCTGGTGCGCGGCATGCTGGCGCCCGATCGCGTCGAGACGTCGACCCTTGCCCTCCTGCAACGCACCGATGCGGCTGCGCAGGATCTCTGCTGCAAGTTCCGCCTGCATATGGCGCAGGGCACAATGGAGGTGGACACCGTACGGAGGCTGCACGGTTCGACGGCGCCCGTCTGGCTTGCCAAGAACAAGCTCTTGAGCGAGCGGCTGATCGCGCCGCATGCCACCAACGCGACCGAGGAGGATCTTGGGCTTTACGCCGAGCACGGCGTTTCCATCGTTCACTGTCCGCTCGTCTCAGCACGCAGCGGCTCGACGCTCAACTCTTTCTCGAAATGCCGCCGGCAGGGCATCAATATCGCCATGGGAACGGATACGTCGCCGCCCGATATGCTGATGAACCTGCTCGTCGGCCTCATCACCTGCCGCATCAACGATCACGCGCCCGACAAGGTACGCAGTGCCGATCTCTTCGACGCGGCCACGCTTGGCGGCGCCCGCGCGCTCGGCCGCTCCGATCTTGGGCATCTTTCGCCTGGCGCACGCGCCGACATCGCCGTCTTCGATCTCGGCGACGCGATCATGGCACCATCGGTCGATCCGATCACGACCCTCGTAACCGGCGGTTCAGGCAAGGCAACCCGCGCGGTCTTCGTCGATGGCCGCCTCTCGATGCTGGATCGCCAGCTGGCGAACTTCGACATGGACAAGGCACGCGAGCAGGCACAGGCGCAATATGACCGGCTGATCGCCAAATATCCCGAGCGCAGTTGGAACCACCCGCCTGTTTCCGACATCTTCCCGCCCAGCTATCCGATCGAGGCAGACCATGGTTGAGGCACAGCAGCCGGTTATCGACGTTCGAAACCTCAAGGTGGAATTTCCGAACCGCCGCGGCACGGTCACGGCGCTGTCGGATGTCAGCCTTACCATCCGCCCGGGCGAGATCCTTGGTGTCGTCGGCGAATCCGGCGCGGGCAAGTCGATGACC
>ERZ781398.3854-NODE-3854-length-11416-cov-4.503653_pt1 | contig 11416 bp, 12 predicted proteins | sample MGYA00433077_ERZ781398 | MGnify/ENA primary metagenome ERZ781398 (study PRJEB29847, sample SAMN06458254) | wastewater metagenome | isolation source: Wastewater bioreactor | place: South Africa: Cape Town | study: EMG produced TPA metagenomics assembly of the... | reverse complement strand
CGGCCCACATGCCGATCACTGCTGGTTCGTCGCCATCGACATGCTGGGACATGGATGGACCGACAAGCCCCCCATTGACTATCAGGTCAAGGATTATGCCGATCACGTGCTCGCCGTGCTCAAGGCGCTCGGCAGGGACAAGGCCATGATCAGCGGTTTTTTTTTTCAAGCAGAAGACGGCATACGAGTTCGAAACGTGACTGGAGTTCAGACGTGTGCTCTTCCGATCTAAATGTTGCTGGTTGAGTTGTAGTCGTTGTTGTTGGAACACCAGCTGCTGCTGCTGCTGCTCCAACAACAACGACTACAACTCAACCAGCAACATTTGGATTCGGTACAACTGCAACGACAACTGCTGCTTCGACATTTCCAACTACAACAGGTTCATCATTTTCATTCGGTTCAACTCCATCAATGACGTCACCTTTCGGAAGTACAACTGCTGCTGCTGCTGCTCCTACTACTACGTTTACTACAGCTACAACTTCTGCTGCTGCACCACTTTCCTTTGGAGGAGCACCAGCAGCAACGACTACAACTACAGCTGTTCCAATATCATCTGGATTTGGAACAACATCATTTTTTCCATCATCAACGACAACAACTACCACCACCACAGGCATACCTGTATTCGATTTATTTCATATTCTTTTGCAATTCGAATTTAATTTCTTCTAGAGTTCAACTGGTTTTTCTCTTGGCGCAACTCCAGCTGCACCATCTTTCGCATTTTCTACTCCTTCTACAACAGTCACTAGTTCAATATTACCAACTACGACTCCATCAACATTTGGTTTTTCTGCAACACCAGCCGCTACAACAACAACAACAGCGGCAGCACCAACAGCAACAGCAACACCCGCTTTTTCATTCGGCACTCCATCTACAACAGCAGCAACTAGTGCACCAGCTACTTCAGTAAATTAATAATAACTTCTTGATTTGTTATTTATTTCTTTTCAGACAGTTCTTTCATTTGCACCAACTGTGGCTGCTGTTCCTCCAGCTACTTCAACAACAACAACAACAGCAGCAGCAGCAGGTCCTGCTTTTGGATTTCTAACTCCTTCATCAACATCAACAACAACACCGAGTACAACATTATCATTTACAGTTCCAACAACAACAAGTGCTTCATCAGGAACAAGTACAATTGCAAGTCTTATTAGTCAACCAATTGCAACAAGTACACCTTCAACATTAACATTTCCTCTTCCAACATCGACAACTGCATCAACATCAGCAGCAACAACAACAATAACATCAACACTAGGATTTTCAATACCAACAACAAGCAGTACAACAACAACAACATCGTCAACATTAGTAAATTCTTCTTCTTCTTGTTGTGAACTTTGTACACAATTAATTTTTCTAATTGATTTCAGTCAACAATTCCAACACTTCCCATAACAACAACAACAACAACAGTTCCAACAAGTAGTACGGGTTTAGGTGGGTTTTTTACTCCTCAATCGACAACAAGTAGTACAAGTACAACATCAACAACGACAACGACTCTTTCAACAGCATCAACTTCAACAAGTATCATTCAAAAGGCCAAAGAATCAAACGATCCATTAGATCAATTATTACCACCACAATTAAACGATCTTGTCGATAATTTTGTGTAATTTCGTTGTCCTTTTTCAAAAAAAAAAGAAAATCTAATTTGTCAATTTAGAACAATGTTATCCGAAACTGAACAATTGTTAACCAATATGGAACATACATCAACAACGAAATTTGCTAATGTTCATGAACAAATCGTACGTGTTCAACAACATGTTCTTGATATTCAAGGTGATGTACAACGAGATGAAGCAACATTTGCTCAAATCAATCAAGCCTATCAACAAGTTCGTTTTTCATTAACTCATTTATCTTCAATCTTCGAAATTTTCTCTTTAGGAATTATATAATGCAACGATTTGTAAATATCTTCGATCACTTCCGTTGGGTGCTGATATCGATGATCGTGTTGTTGACAAGTATACACACACATTTTCATGTTTTCATCTTTATGGTATTTGTTTCTTTGTTTGTTAGTTATTTAATGCAAAAAGTCGAAGATATTAAAGTTAATTATAAACAATGTCAAGATGTTCTTGATTGTGCTGAAAAACGTTTACAAACGAATGGTTTAGGTGTTACAACCGAAGGTGAGAGTTCATTCAATCAAAACAAAAGTTAATTTGAACTTGAATTCTTTACGTAGATTTAATTGCAACAGCTAAAAATGTTTACAGTGGAATGATAACAGCTGGTTCCAAAGCCAATCAAACACATAAATTAGTCGAAGTAAATTAACTTTCTGTTTCCTATTGATTTCTACTAAATCAAATTCTAGGATTTAAAATATCGTGTTCTTGGTCATCAAATAAATTCGAATGATGTTTAAATTCTTTTTTTTTGTATATTGAAATAAACTAGGTTCTTTTTCTCTTGTGAACAATCTTGTCAACAACCGAATATTACAGAACACAAGTCAGTCCATTGATTACCCAAATATGAGAGACATCTATGTTCGATTTTCAATAAGAAATCTCAATTGAAAAACCGAATATTTGTTAATTCAATGTTTTCAATTCGAAAATAATTCTAAAGTTCTTTGTAAATTCGTATAAATGTTAAACCAATCGAATATAAAATAGCATAGAGTTTGCACCAATCTACAGATTTACAATGGAGAAATGGTATCATGTTTTTTTTTCCTTTTGATAATTGTGATTTGAACTATTTCGACAATTGAATGAAATTTGTCATTTATTTTTCAGAAATAAAATGCTTTCGTCAACATTTCGTGTTTTACTTCGAAGTGGATCGTTACTAAAACAATTGAAAATCAATCGTCCGTTGACAATCAATGCCGTTCTTCAAAATTCAAATCTTAATTTAGCAAAATCCGAAAAGAAATCACTTGTAAATGAAAGTTTTCGTCGTTGGTCTCATGTTCATTACACATATCCAATGATTGAAAGTCGTGTTATGCTTGTTCTTCGTTTATTTGATAAAATCGATCCCAATCATTTGAAATTAGACTCGAAATTTGTTCAAGAACTCGGTTTAGATTCGTTGGACATCGTTGAAATAACAGCTGCACTCGAAGATGAATTTTGGACTGAAATTCCCGATGTTGATTCAAATCATTTCTTGACACCGAGACATATTATTCAATATTTAGCCGATAAATACGATGTTTATGAACATATTGAACCAATTTCTGCTGGCAAAGAATATTTAGAAGATGCAAAGAAAGCTGCCGAACGTTCTCATCATTGAAAAATGATTACACATTTCTTTTTTTCTTCTTCTTTCAATCCTCTTTTTCTCCCAGTAACATTTGTTTATAACATTCAACTTTAGTTTCTTTTTTTTTATATACAAAAAACGAAAGATTTGCATCGATAGAATAAATTGACCATCCTCACAATTTTCTTGAGACAAATAGAAATCGATTGTTGGATAAATACTGTCCAGTGGCGCCTCATTTCTCATGATCAAATCTTCAAAAGACAAAAACATAGATAAAGAGGAATTTTGACATAAAAAAAAACACGGAAAAGTTCGTTGAAAATTTCTAAAATAAAAATCGTCGTCAAACGATGAACGAATCGCTCGTTGAAATTTGATTGGCTAACAATTTTTCCCCAAAAACTTTTCAAAAATCTGTCTAACGAAAAATCGATTTGTCTTTTCTCTTTCTTTCAATGATAAGATAACACATAAATGTCTCAACATTTCACTCGTCCGAAATCAGCTCAAAAAAGTACAATTCCCAGCTATGGACCAGGAAATTCGTTGTATTCAACGACCAATTCACTAACTCAACAGGATATCACCGATTATTTTCGAATCGGTCCATCAACTCGTCCCAATTCAGTCAATGACAAAAGTTCAACTGATCAACAATCACGAAAAAAAGTCGAATATCTTCATCCAACATCATTTGACAATCATCAAAAACATTTCCTTGAATTAAATAAAAATAAAATGGATATTATTCGTTATTCGACATTTCACGAAAAGAAACAAATGTTACCCATCGATCAAACAGCGTATGCCAAAGATTTTCAAGAACGATATGAAAACGAATTCGTTCAACGTTGGAACAAATATGAAATCGATACCGAAACGATTGTTAGTAGTTCAACAAGTCAATTGAGTTCACTTAAATTACGCCGAAAAGCCGACGATGAAGATCGTCTCTCGGATCTCGAAGGACGAACCGATCCCGACGGAAGACAAAGCGAAGTTGATAAAGAAGAAATCAAACAAATCTTCGGCATTTCACATGCTTTAGAAACATTCGAAGATTACAAAGAAATCAAACAATGGACCAATCAAGACACAACTCTACCGGTTTACTCACAAAAAGAACAAATTCTCAAGTCAATTCAACAGAATTCCATCACAATTATTCAAGGAAACACCGGCTCAGGCAAATCAACGCAAATTCCTCAATATATTCTTCATGATTTCGTTGAACAAGGCAAACCAGTGAACATTGTTGTCACTCAACCGAGACGAATTGCTGCACGATCACTGTGCGAACATATTTGCCAGCAAAGAAACTGGCCGATTGGACAAACAGTTGGCTATCAAACGAGTTTAAACAAACAACGATCGGAATTAACGAGAATTTTATATTGTACAACGGGAGTTCTTCTTCAACGATTGATTTTAACTAAAAGTCTTCAAGATTTTACTCATATTTTTCTCGATGAAGTTCACGAACGAGATCAATCGATGGACTTTCTCTTAATTCTCATTCGAACTCTTTGGCTAAGAAATTCTCAAAACGTCAAAATCATTCTCATGTCAGCAACAATCGAAATCGATAAATTAGCCAAATATTTCCGTCAAATCATCGACGGACAAATTGTTCCTGCGTATCAATTTCATGTTGGCGATCGTCTTTTCGATGTTCAAGAAATGTATCTCGAACATATTCAAAACTACGGACTTTTGCCCGATCTGAAATTGACCGAACCTCGTCTTTCTCGTGAAGCCATTGACTTAACTGTGAAATTAATCAAAAGTTTCGACGATGAAGATTCAATGGCCGGTTGGGATCATTCGAAAAATTTGCCCATAAAACGATCGACTGTGTTGGTGTTTCTTCCTGGTTTATTAGAAATTCAAACAGTTCATGAAGCTCTTCGTTTTCCTCGAGGTAAACCCGATGCCAATCAAATGAATCTCGATCAATTCGACGAGTCAATTCTCTTTAATTATCAAATTCTTCCTCTTCATTCCGATCTTTCGATCGACGATCAAATGAATATCTTTTCACCTGTGAAAAGTACGTTCCGAAAGATCATCTTAGCAACAAATATTGCCGAAAGTTCAATAACAATTCCTGATGTTCGTTATGTGATCGATTTTTGTTTGAATAAACAAATGATTTGCGATCCAGAAACGAATTATTCGTGTTTACAATTGATTTGGGCATCGAAAGCCAATTGTGATCAACGACGAGGTCGAGCTGGACGTGTTGCTCATGGCAAATGCTATCGTCTAGTCAAACAACATCTATTTAATTCGTTTTCTTCATTTCAAAAACCGGCTCTTCTTCAAGAATCTCTCGATCGAATTATTCTTCAAGCGAAAAGATTAAATATCGGCGAACCCAAAGCGATCTTAGCACTCGCACTCGAACCTCCGAATTTAAATGATATTGAAATTACAATTCTTAAACTCAAAGAATTAGGAGCTTTGACAATTCACATGGGTCAAGATGAAATTCGACCATTCGATGGAGATTTAACGTTTCTTGGAAAGATTATGGCTTCATTGCCAATTGATATCGAATTATCTCGATTAATTGCTTTAGGACATTGTTTTGGTTTGACTTATGAAACGGTGATTATTGCTGCGTGTTTATCAACGAAAAATATTTTTAAAATCTATTATAAAGATCGTTTAACGACTTACAAGTTCTGTTCTGTTCTCGTTTCTCTTTTTGTTTTTTTATTTGAATCTCGTTTTTAGAAGTAAATTTCATTTCTCTGCTGGTACATTTTGTGATTGTCAAGCGTTTCTCAATGTTTATAAAGTAAATCGAATTGAAATCATCTTTGAAAACAATTAAAGAGACTTTAGACGTGGCTTTTCAATGAAACCAATCAACAATTTCGAACAGCTGAACACGAACGTCGTTGGGCTCAACATCACAATGTCGATCGAAAACGTTTACGTGAAGTTCATTTATTAATCGATGAACTGAGAAATCGTTTACGACAATTTAATATTTTCGTTCCTCAACATGTCGATGCAGAACAAATGTTAAAACGAAGAAATCAATTTAATTATCAACAAAATTTAATTAATCTCAAAGTTGAAATTCAATGTTTTTCTCTTCGATTGAAATCAAAATTGTTGTGTTTCTTCGGTTTTAGGTTATTATTGCTGGTGCTTTCTACCCGAATTATTATATAAGAGAAGCAATTGATTGTGAATCTGTTGATCGAGAATTATCTTCGAAAGATCCTTTGAGAACAATTATGGTTCTTTCATTTTTCTTCTCAGTTTTTTGTCAATATGAAATCTTGTCTTTTGAATTCTAGCTTCGAAATATTCCACTCAACGAAGGAATTCTCTATCGAAATCAAATCGAAGAACAACTTAAATCGTTAATCGATGTTCAAAATATAAAAATAACTTTCGAAAATACAAAGTTTGTCTTGTCAAATTCAAAGAAAAACTTAGTTTTTGTTTGTTTGTTTGTAGAGCTTTAGTTGAATTTGCACCTGAACATTCAACTCGTCAATTAGTAAGTTCATCTGATTTACCACTTGATCAAATCATAACATCATCGACAACATCTCATACAAATATTCTACCAGCTGTTTATTTTGCAATTAAATCCAGAACAACAAATCATAAAATAATTTTACAAACATTTCAACGTTCAGCAGCCTTGGAACGTCTCGAACGTCTTCGTTTATATAAATCAGCGATTGATATCGGTCGAACTGAATTCGAAGAACATCAAAATGCATTTGTTCATTTAGTTGAACGTCAAAAAACCATCTATAGTTTACCCGATGAGAAATTACCTGATTTACGTTGTCAATATTTAACAATAAATATTTCCACAGTTGTTGATGTCAATCATTATTGGGCTCAATATATTTCCAAAGAAACCAATCTTCAAATGAAACAAATCAATGATTGTCTATCCAAAGATTTGATTCCTTTGTCTTTATCGGAAATTCAAATTGGAATGATTTGTGCAGCTCCATTTTCTTCGTCGTCGTCTCAACGAACAACAACACCGTCGAGAAATAATCAACCAACTCCACGATTTCAATACTATCGAGCTAAGATCACTCATCGAATTGATAATGTCACTGTCGAAGTTTTCTTTGTTGATTGGGGAAATTCCGAACAAATTTCAATTGACGATCTTCGTGTTCTTCCTTCGTCTCTTTTTCAAATCAGTCCACTTGCATTTCAATGTCAATTGTGGTCGATTCGACCTAATGTTGCTCGTTATCCATCGAACAATTGGCCTCTTGCAGCTCTAAATTATGTTTGTTCGTTAATTCTCGAACGGCATGTCGAAGCAGAAATCAAAGCTGTTGCGCGACATATCGTGAAATTAGATATTCTCATTGATTCACAAACGAATCAACATTCGCGAACAACTCTTCGACAACTTCTGATTAATAAATCGTTTGGTGAATCTGCGAATGAAGAACATATTTTTCAACATGATTATCGAATTCGACGCGATGCTCAACGATTTATTAATCATTCAACTGATCTCTCAACTACTTGTCAAGAATCAAACAAAGATTTCATTGATATTCCCAAAGAACTTTGTCAAATTCATCACGCCAAAGAACTTGGTCAACCGGTGACTCTCACTGGTCCTTATTCGCCATTGGAATCCACTCATTCATCGTGTCATTACGCAACGAAAATGCGTCGTGTTCAAATCGATGGTGAATCAATAAATTCCGTTGGTTTAGAAGAAGAACAACATTGTAATTACCGACGATTACTCGTTGCTCAAGGTGTTCATCTTTCTCAAACCAAACAAATCGTTTCACTTCGTCACACAACGTTGATGCCTTCGATTCGAGGTTTACCCGCTCTCATTGCGATGATCTTTGCGCCAACAATCGAATTACGACTTGACCAAGAAGGCAAACATAAAACTGGAGTTCTCTGTGGTCTTGGATTTAATCCTGTGACAAACACTTCGCTCTATCCTGATCATGACATGGACATGGGATTCGATGTTCAATTTTCAACTGAAGATCTCGTTCGAGTTTGGTTCTCCTTCTCTTCTTTTTAACTTCTCGATCTCTCTCTCTCTCGTATTTAGATCAATGAAATTCGTAAACAAATGAATTTAGCTTTATTTAGTTCAGAATCTGCTGGAAACAAAGATTTAATTCGATCTGTTCGAAGAATTATTACAACTGAATTACAAAAGTTTGTTTTTTTTTCTTTTTGTTCAATTTGACACTGTCTTCGTGAATTTAGATTACTCGAAACGAAACGACCACCAAGTCGAAATAATTATTTCGGAACATTTCAATGGAATCGAGTAAATTCGTTTTTTTTTCGAATTCGAATTTTTGTTTGAGAAAAGATTTTCTTTTGAAAGTTAAATCCCAATGATCGAGTTCCAAAAATGGCTGAAGATGTTTCACCTGATCATTTGAAATTATTTCCACTTCACGATGATGTTATCACTCGTAATGTCATGATCGATGATGAATATCGAGTGAAAATGATGTATCATCTCATCTGGTTAAGAGAAAAAGCAACGATGTATTTATTCTCTTGTTTTCAATATTTCGATCTTTGTTTGTTTTTTTTGTTCGTAGAACTACATATATTTGTCAAATAACTTGTGAATTATGCGATATGGATTTTAATTTTACATCGGATTTATTTGCTCATTTATCGTCGAATCAACATCGAGAACTTGTCAAACAACTTCAACTTACTCATTGTGTTTAATTTCGTTTTTGTTTTGTTTTATTTTTCTTCTTTCTTTCTTTTTTTGAACAATTTGTTATTTTTTGTGAATTTAAAAGAAAAAAACTTGTTGTTATATAGAAAATAAAAGCGAACTGAATGAAAACATTGACTAAACATGAATTTATTTGCTAATTATCTGACTTCTGATTCGAAGACGAAGTTTCTGTTTGTTGAAAAAGTTTGTCAGCTGCTTGTTGATCATTACATTTCAAATAGAAATATTTCAATTGTTGTTTCAACATGAGATTGTCTTTCAAATGTGGAAATTGTCGTTCGATAAATTGATGAATTTCTCGTCCTTTCTCTAAATCAGCAGCATTCATTGCACAATTAATCGCCACACCAAGCATTCGTAGATCGGGTTGTTTCTTTTGTCGATAAACATAATCATCGTAAATCGAAAGAGCCTTACGAGCTTGATTACTTTGTAAACCTAGGAGACGCATTCGTTTTGTTATGGCAAAACGTTTGCGTTGTTCAACATCGTCATTCTTCGATTCCGTTGATAAATATTGAAAAGATTGTTTGAATACAAAAGATAATCGAATAGATCGATTGCAAACAGACAAATAATTCATTTATTTAGTTTAGTTTAGTAGTTTTTGATCGATCGGAAAGAAAAGAATGAAGATTAGATATTGGAGAAGACATTTTCATGTTCTATTAGAGTTATTTATTATTAAAAGATGTCACTCGATTTCAATTTTCGATTAACCTTATCGGTAACATTCACCTTTATTTTATATTCATTTCTTTTTTTGTTACCTTGTAAAATAACAAAAGATATAATAACCTTGGTTTTTTTTTATCAAGTTGAATGACGTCTAAGAATGTTATCAATCTGTTAATTTTCTTCTAATTGAGGTCGTTGAAATGATAACAAGGATAAAAATTATTTGGTATTTTGATAGTTCTACATATACATTTGGTTATTTATTTATTTTTCTTTTTTGTTTGCTCTATATCTATATACAAGAAGAAGTAAGAGGAGGACAAAGAAAAGAAAAATGAAAAGTAATCTTAAAAAAAAGAGAAGAGAAAAGAATAAATGAACAGGACAAAGTTAATTCTGTAGAGTTAAATATTACAATAAAATAAAAAGTAAATAAACAAAAAATGAACACAAGATAAATAGGTGCCGCTTGTTTTTTTCTGTGATGAGATCTTCGCTATTTACATGGTTGAAACACAAAAAAAAATGTATGCAAGGACAATAAATACAATTTTGTTATTTGAATATTTTTATACATGGAGTGAAAAGAAAGAGAAAAAAATATAATATGTATGTATGTATAGTTGTATCTAAGACGATAGACAAGATAAAATAGAGGTAAATTAAATAAATCTATTCTCCAAAAGAATTTTGTCAAATATCAGCACCATAGATGTGCCACATTCTTACTTTACAATACGAGATGGAATGCATTCTCAATAAATAATAAATATATTTACAAGAGTAGGTGTTTATCTTTCGATTTCACTCCCTCGACACTCGTGATTTTACTTTTCGGTTTTTTTTTGTTTTGAAATGAGATAAAAGATCAAATTAATGGAGAATAGATTTACTCATGTATATATATGTGTGTATATATATGTGTTCATATCAGACATGCGAAGTCAATTTTGGATCAAGCAAAAAAAATAAGAAAATCAATAAAGAAAAGCAAAAAGAAAAAAAAGAAATAGACGGTTGATTTTTCTTTTGACTTAAGTATCTTGAAGTTTTTTTTTGCCTATTTGTTCTTGACGCTCTGGTTAAAAACTTTGTTATTTTGAATTGAAGAGAAAGAGAAAAGAGAAGAGAAGAGAAGAGACACATGCACACACACTTATTGGGTAGCAGGAACAGTGCGACCACAAACAACATCGGCATAAGTTGGTCGATCAGGTAAACTAATCAATGGTTTCAATGTACTTGAAGAATTATAAGCACGAGAGATAAAAGCTAAGTCAGCTAATTCTAATCGAACAACTTTATATGATGGCGACAAACGAACAATCAAATCTCGACATGATAATAACGCATCACTTTCAACCTGAAACAAACAAACAAATGAATATTCAACAATCAAATTTGGAAAATCGAAAAATACTTTAGCCAATTGTTGCAAATAAGTAATCGAAGCAAGCCAATCGATATTCATTTCAGGTTGTTGTAATTGTTGTTTTTCTAATTCGAGACTAATTAAAGCTAAGGCAAGAATTCGAGGCTTAAACGAAGCTAAACGATGATCTTGTAAACACGAGGCCAATTTCAATTCCAAATCAATATATTTTTCAACTAATTTCATTTCATCGTTTGTCGTTTCTTCATCATTAAATTTGCGCAATAAAATTGCAAAGTACTACAGACAAAAAAAAACAAAGATAATTTGGAGAATTTTTGTTTGAAATGAAGAACTTACAAGTTGTA
>ERZ781398.3846-NODE-3846-length-11429-cov-6.734130_pt1 | contig 11429 bp, 9 predicted proteins | sample MGYA00433077_ERZ781398 | MGnify/ENA primary metagenome ERZ781398 (study PRJEB29847, sample SAMN06458254) | wastewater metagenome | isolation source: Wastewater bioreactor | place: South Africa: Cape Town | study: EMG produced TPA metagenomics assembly of the... | reverse complement strand
CAGTTGGTAGAGTCCAGGATTGTGATTCCTGTCGTCGTGGGTTCGAGTCCCATCATCCACCCCATCCAATAAGGCATTTGCCGATAACGCCCGCTAACTTTGCAAGATCAGCGGGCGTTTTTGTAAGATCGGCTAGCCCGACGGCTCGCAGACCTCCATCTGGTCGACGACGACGCTGCAGAAAGCCGCCGATAACGAGCAGTTCATCAGCATCAACACTCCGGCAAGTGGAGTACGCCCACCAACACTCGCCCCACGATACCGGTTTTGTCCCGGCCTTGCCTGCATGCTGCTCAGTTACGGATATGCGTCATTCCGGCCAGTCATATCAAAGGCTATTGAAGCGCACGCTTTATGAATGCCATTCCTGCTGACGGAATCAGCGCATGCCCGCCATCATGCAGATACTGTTCAACAATCCCGTTCCCGTTCGTCTTCCATATCGCCTTCAACAACAATAGTTGGCCAGCGATTTCGTCAACGAGAACGTCGCGCGATGTTCCCGGAAACCATTTCGGCTGGGGCGGAAACGGTACTTGATCGGGCCACCAGGGGTCCTGCCGTCCAAGCTGAAACTGCACTGGACGCGGCGCGATGAGGGCTTTGACCTGGGTAAAAGACGTAATTCCCGGAAAATCCCAGCAGCGTTCATGGACCATTGCCGCGTATTCACGCCGGTAGAAATCGAGCGGTTGCTGCCCACCTGCAAATACCCCTGCGCGGATGTCCGGCCGATACGCCATCAACGTGTATCCGACAAGTGCGCCGGCGGACACGCCAAATACCGCATAACCCTTGTGTTTCAGGTTCGGCATTACCTTCGGGAGCGCATCAAGCCCACGTGAGACCATGGCCACCCAAATCGGAATATATCCATAGACATCGCCTTTGCCGTTTCCGATTCCACCGAGCGCGTGAGTAATGTGCGAAAAGGGAGCATGCGTCATGCTTACAGGCAGCCATACGATATATCCGGCCTTCACTAGAGCAAGCGGCCATTTACCTGCACCGAACAGGTGCGGAGCCCACGTTCCCCAGGGGTTCTCCTCATGCCCGTGAATCGCGATGATCATCGGCTTCCGAGGATCCACCACGTTCGGCACCGCCAAAACCCCGCCATCCGCCTGTCCGCCCATGTTGTAGTTCGGCACGTGAGTGGTGGAGATTGTGTAAAGCGTATAGCCAGCGCGTTTCTTCGTATTGGCAACTGTAATGCTCGCTATCGCACCGGGCGTTGCATCATCTATGCGTTTTCTGAAAAGCGGCTCGAATCGGGCCTTCCACTGATCGAACAGTAATTTGTTGTTAATCGAATCGAGCGGGACTTCCTCGGCCAATGTAGCTGCATTCGCAGAGCATGCGAACACAGTGATTAAGGCAAAAATAAATTTGATCATTTCGTAAGTTTCGTATGTGTCAATTTCCGATGGCAATCCACCCTACGCGACCGATAACTCTTGTACCGACCGATACGGTGAATGACGATAGCAAAAAGCCAGCGAAAGCGATCTGACAGCCACAGTCAGGCACACGATACCGCCCGCCCCTTCCCTGGCAGCAGACCATCGTGTGACACAGCTGACCCGGGTGTCCTGGCCACACCCGCAGCCGACACTTTGGCATACCCCATTCCCGAAAATCGGGGTACAGTCCCACCGTTTCCGCATACGATGTTCCACGGTCCGCGGCGCACGCGGGCCAGCGCACTGCGGAACGCAGTCTGGCCAAGGCTCGCAGGCCGGCGACACACACAAGGAAAAGGAAACCCCAGATGAAACTCGAAACGCTCGCCGTTCACGGCGGCTATACGCCGGAACCCACCACCAAGGCGGTAGCCGTGCCCATCTACCAGACCGTCGCCTACGCCTTCGACGACACGCAGCATGGTGCCGACCTGTTCGACCTGAAGGTGCCGGGCAACATCTACACCCGGATCATGAACCCCACAAACGCCGTGCTCGAAGCGCGCGTGGCAGCGCTCGAAGGCGGCATCGGCGCGCTGGCGGTGGCATCCGGCATGTCGGCCGTGGCCTATTCCATCCAGACCATTGCTGAAACCGGCGACAACATCGTCTCCGCATCCACCCTGTACGGCGGTACCTACAATCTCTTCGCACATACCTTCCCGCAGATGGGCATCGAGGTGCGCTTCGCCGATCCGCGCGACCCGGCCGCGTTCGCGGCGCTGATCGACGAACGTACCAAGGCGGTCTACTGCGAATCGGTGGGCAATCCGCTCGGCAACGTCACCGACATCGGCGCGCTGGCCAAGGTGGCGCACGATGCGGGCGTGCCGCTGATCGTGGACAACACCGTGCCCAGTCCCTACCTGTGCCGGCCTTTCGAGCACGGTGCCGACATCGTCGTGCATTCGCTCACCAAATATCTGGGCGGCCACGGCACCAGCATCGGCGGCGCCATCGTCGATTCGGGCAAATTCCCCTGGGCCGACCACAAGGCGCGCTTCCGCCGCCTGAACGAACCCGACGTGAGCTATCACGGCGTGGTCTACACCGAGGCACTGGGGCCGGCGGCCTACATCGGCCGCGCGCGCGTGGTCCCGCTACGGAACACGGGCGCAGCGCTCTCGCCGCTGAACGCATTCCAGATCCTGCAGGGCATCGAAACGCTGGCACTGCGCATGGACCGCATCTGCGACAACGCGGAGAAGATCGCCGCCTACCTGAAAGCGCATGCCAAGGTCGGCTGGGTGAACTACGCCGGCCTGCCCGACCACCGGGATCACGCGCTGGTGCAGAAATACATGAGCGGCCGTGCTTCGGGCATCATCAGCTTCGGTCTCAAATCGGGCGACGCCATCGCCGCCGGCGCGCGCTTCCAGGATGCGCTCGCGCTCTTCACCCGCCTGGTCAACATCGGCGACGCCAAGTCGCTGGCCTGTCACCCGGCCTCGACCACGCACCGCCAGCTCAACCCGGACGAACTGAAAAAAGCCGGCGTGAGCACCGACATGGTCCGCCTGTCCGTCGGGATCGAACACATCGACGACCTGATTGCCGATCTGGAACAGGCGCTGGCAAAAGTGTGATCCCTGCGGCCGGCCTGGTCCGGCCCCCAGCAAAAACGCCCGCCTTACGGCGGGCGTTTCATGTGCCGCTGCGAGAATCGCGCCGACTCAGGCAAAGGCCGCCTTGCCCGCGGACGATTCGATTCCGTGAACCTCGGCAAACCGCCAGGCCGGAATCGGCTTGCCGAACAGATAGCCCTGCCCCTCGCCGCAGCCCAGCCGGTGCAATGCATCGAGCTGCGCCTGTGTTTCAACGCCTTCGGCGATCGCTTCGAGATCGAAACTGCGGGTCATGTCGAGAATGGCGCGCACAACCGAAGCGTCGCGCTCGGATTCGAGCATGCCCTGGACAAAGGAACGGTCGATCTTGATGCGGCTGAGCGGGTAGCGCTTGAGCAGGCTCAGCGACGCGTAACCGGTGCCAAAATCGTCGAAGGCGATGCCGACGCCCTGCGCGCGCAACTGCTGGAGCGCATCCAGCACCCAATCGTCGTTGTCGAGCACGATGTTCTCGGTGATTTCCAGCTCAAGCGCCTGCGGCGGCAGACCATGACGGTGCAGCGCCTGCATGACCTCATCGACGAGATTGCCCACGCGAAACTGCGCACCGCACAGATTCACGCCAATGCGAAAATCCGCCGCGCCGGCGCGCCGCCATCTGGCCGCCTGCGCGCAAGCCTCGTCCAGCACCCAGAGGCTGGCCGTGACCGCCAGCGGTCCGCCTTCGAGCGCAGGCAGAAATGCCGCGGGCGCCAGCAGACCGCGCTGCGGATGCCGCCAGCGGATCAGGGCCTCGGCACCGATCAAGGCGTTGTCGTCCAGACGAATCTGGGGCTGGTAGAACAGGATGAATTCGCCTTCATGCACCGCGCGGTGCAGCTCGATCGCATGCAGCCGGCGCGCCGCCGCCTCCATGCGCAGCGCGGGGACAAAGGCAAAGGACTGGCCGCGTCCGATCCGCTTGGCGTGGAACAGCGCCAGGTCGGCATCGCCGATCAGTTCCAGCGCTTCCTGTGCCTGTAACGGCGCAACGGCCACCCCGCAGCTTGCCGCGATCGTGACATCGTGGCCTTCGGCGACAATCGGCACGGCCAGCCCGGTGCTGACCGCCTGCGCAAGCAGCATGCCCGAGGCCGCGCTCTCGACTCCCGGCTGCAGGATGGCGAATTCGTCTCCGCCGATCCGCGCAACCGTATCCTCCGGGCGCGCAACCGCCTGCAGGCGCCGCCCCACCTCGCACAGGATGGCGTCGCCCACGGCATGGCCCAGCGTATCGTTGATGTCCTTGAAGCCGTCCAGATCGACCATCAGCACCGTAGCCGGCAGCGGATGCAGCAGGGTCGCCTCGACCTTGCGGTAGAAATCGGCGCGATTGGCCAGCCCCGTCAGCAGATCGGTGTGCGCCAGGCGCGCCAGCGCATCGGTCTCGTCGCGGGTCACGCCCAGATCCTGCAAGTGCAGATCGAAATACCGCCGGCCGTTTTCGCAACGGCAGAACAGCGCCGCCGCCAGCGGGAATTCGTTGCCGTCCCGACGCAGGCCATGCAGGGAAGTCGGCATCTTCATATCCTCGGCCGAGCCGGACCGCATCGCGCGCGCGATCGCCGCACGGAACAGCGGCCGTTCACGCTCGGACAGCAACGCATCCACCACCAGCCCCGCACCTTCGTCCTGCGCATAACCGTGCAAGACCGCCGCCGCCGCATTCCACGCCACGATGCGCAGATCCGTATCGAAACGCACCATGGCCGTGGGCGAATCGCGCGCAAAGGCCTCAAAAGGCTGCGCAGCCCGCTCGGTCGACAATTCGATGCGCCGCAACTCCAGGCGATCCACGGCCATTCTCGCCAGCTCGCGCAGGCGCTGGCCATCCTCGTCCGAGAACTCCGCGTGCGGCCTCACATCGATCACGCACAGCGCGCCGAGCGCATGACCGTCCGGCGACACCAGCGGCACGCCGGCATAGAAGCGCAGGTTTGCCTCGCCCGTCACCAGCGGATTGTCGTGGAAGCGCTCGTCCTGCGTCGCGTCGCGTACCACCATCACATCGCCCTGGTTGATCGCGTGCGCGCAGAACGATACGTCGCGCCGCATGTCCACCTCGCCCACGCCCACGCTCGCGGCAAAGAACACGTGATCGCTGCCGATCATGTTCACCGCCGCCACCGGCATGCCGAACATGCGTGCCGCGATCTGCACCACGGGATCGAGACTGGGCAGCGGCCGTTCGCCACCAAACCCGTAATCGGACAAAGTCTTCAGTCTGCCCGGCTCGTTATCCGGCACCGCAGGGCATTTCATGCCTGGCCTCCCAAAAAACCTGCCCGGACCGGGCAATGGATTTTCGTGAATCGCGACCGGCCCACCTCGCCGTACCGCAACCCGCCCTCAAGCTGACGGCGTGCGCCGCCGCCCGGCCGTGCTGTTCATCCGCCCGGGCACTCTTTACGATTGATTATCAATATGAATGATTCGTCGCAGGATTACAAGACGATAGCGTAGCCCGCCCGGGCAAAATCCCCAATGACAAACCGGCGCGGACGCAAAACCGCCCTGCCGATCTCCCTTCGCCCCCCGTCTCGGCACGCCTGAAAGCCTCAACCTGCCCGACAACCACGCCCGCACGGGATTCAAGGTCAGGTCAGATTGGGGTCAGCGATTTGAGGTCAGGTCTTTCACTATCACATCACCCCCTCACCAGCTTCTTCTCATACGCACTCACCAACCTGCTCACTGTCGTGTAGTGCACCCCGAAATACTGCGCGATGGCAGCCATCGTGTGCTGGCCCGATAAATACGCTCGCGCAATCGCCTCGTTCCGTTCGTGGCTCCGCTCGAAATCCGGCAACGTCTGCGTCAGGGCGCGCCGCTGGGCACGCGGAATTTCATCCAGGGCCGGCTTTTTCCCAATCTGCGCCTGCATCTTTTTCACGAAGGCATCTGACCCTAGATAAATCTGCCCCTGCAACTGCGTCCATACGCTGGGTAGACGCGCACCTGCATGCACAAACTCGACGTATTTGCGAATCGCGCCGGCGCGTTGTCGTCCAAATTGCGCCAGTATCCAGTCCGTCTGCAAGAATTCGCTCGAAGGCGCCTGACCGCAGGTGGCAAGATAGCTGCTCCATGGCCAAGCTTCCAGCCGCTTCACCATCTTGGCGCGCAAGGGGTTCAGCACAATGTAGCGCGCCAGTTCCAGCAGGTAGCTGTCGCGCTCAACCAGGATGGCCTTGTAGCGCCCCTGAAACACATGGCCGACGCGTCCATGGGTACGGTTGAAACGCTGGGTATACACGCCGTTGAGTTGCCGCATGCCCTTGGACAGGTTTGCTTCTGGGGTTTCGATCAGCAGATGGAAATGGTTGTCCATCTGACACCAGGCATGGCATACCCAGTTAAAGCGCTTGCAGACCTGGCCGAACACTTCCAGCCACATTTCACGGTCCGCATCCCGCAGATAAATATCTTCGCGCCCATCGCCTCTCGCGGTGACGTGGTAAAGACCTCCGGCAAATTCAAGTCTGAGGGGGCGCGCCATGCGGGCGAGTATGGCATGAGTTGATGTGATAATGAAAGACCTGACCCCGTCTTTCCGTCTTTTTGCGTCTGATAATAAAAGACCTGACCCCGTCTTTTTGCGTCTTTTTGTGTGACCCCGTCTTTTTGTGCGTCTTGCACTGCGGCTTATGATAATGAAAGACCTGACCCTGTCTTTTCCTAAGGCTGCGGCCGCAACTTCAGTGTCCGCCCCCCATTTATTGCCGGAGAATTACGCAACCAGAACATCTTTGTTGCCAAAGGTTTCATTTACATTGAACTGCAACACTACAAGAAGGGGGAGAATAATGCGGATCTGTCATTACAAATCCATTTTCACAAGCACCTTTCATCTTAAGGGCCTCAATTACCATTAGCTTTATAGTATTTACGTCAGGACAGTGCCCATTCACATCAAATACAAATTTTGCACCTGCAGCTGATGCTCCTGTTATAACCAATGGACTTAAGTCATTTGGAATCAAAGCACTTGATGGTGGTGTATTGCAGGCCTCTAACAATCCAAAACTTAGTATCAAACCAAAGCCTAGGATCCGAGATGGTATTAATACGCACATAGTTCAATACCTTCCAGCTCTATGAATGGCATCAACTGCACCAGGAGCCATTTCTAGACTTTTTGCATAACCCGTAAATACAGCAGCCGGCAACATACCTGCAAAACTAGTGAAGTCATAAAATGAATTAAACACCACGCCTCGGCCAATCCAACCACCTATTTTTTTATCGTAATTCCAAGAGTTCATAAAGTCATGGGTCTTAGAAGTCCAATTTACAAAACGACCAATGAATGAATTTTCACTATATAAGTGCTTTCCACCAGCCTCCCGTGCCATTACTAAGCTATCAAACAACCCTGCGCATTGCGTCGAACTACCAATACACGATCTTGCGCCATCAGTCAGTAGTTCACCATGCTGGTTATAACCAAGAATCTCACCTGGCAAATTCGCTACTGCTTTGAGTTTGAGTGCATCTGTGTAACCCCGTGTGTATTCCCAAGCATAAGAAATGGAGCCATCGAGAAACGAGTTTCTAAGCCCATCCGCAAAGCTCCCGCCCTGCGCCGCCGAGGCCAAACCACCACTTCCCGACTGCACCGCCAAACGTTCGAGGCTCCATGAACTGCCACCGTAAAGCGCCGTTACCGGCCCTAAGATGGCGCCACCAATTGCCCCATTGAGCCCGGACCGAATATCTCCTCCCACAATCAATCCAGATGTGAACCCGGCAGCGGCACCACCTGCTATGTTCGCTCCAACCCACATTGTTGCAACTTGCGAATAGGTAAGCGTCGTGCCCGTTACAGCCGCTGCCTGGGCCGCAGAAGTAGCCAATGGACCATAAATTGAATTTGCAACATAAGGCCCGATCACCCACGCCGCGGCAATAGCCACGACCGGCTTGACCACCTTATCTCGCCACCAACTCCACTTCTTCCCGAAGAGCTTGAAATACCCCGTCGGGTCGGTATAGCCCAAGGGGTTGTTGTTCACGTAGCTGTACCGGTTCAGGCTCTGCAGGTCGAACGGGTTGTCCACGTGCGGATCGGCGCTGACGAACCGCGCCAGCACCGGGTCGTACAGCCGCCCGTTCATGTGGGTGAGCCCGCCGTCCAGCATCTCGTGCCCGGTGTGGCCTTGCCGTGTCGCGTCGATGCCGGTATTGACGCCCGAGACCAGCGTCTGCTTGCCCCAGGGGTCGTAGCGGAAGCGGGTGACGACCGCACATAAATGAGGTCAGACACCGAAATTGTGTATCTTTTGGTGTCTGACCCCATTTATTCGTGGTAAAGACCTCCGGCAAATTCAAGTCTGAGGGGGCGCGCCATGCGGGCGAGTATGGCATGAGTTGATGTGATAATGAAAGACCTGACCCCGTCCGCGTCCAGCATTGGCCGTCCGTCCGCTTAAAGTACTCGGATTACCCAATCGGTCGAACCCACCCAACTGGCTCACACCCTGCGTAAACGCACCCGCAAGGAAGCCGCTCTGGAATTCTCCTCCCTGCAACTCGCTCATGATGCCACCCGCGACGCCATGCGCAAGCACCTTGGCGAAACCAGCGTCCATTCCATGCAGCCCGGTAAACAGACCCGCCGAGAATGCCCCCATTAAAGCGCCTTGTCCGCCGCCTGTGATCGAGCCAGAAATGGCGCCTGCGGCAATCTGCGATGCAGTCGCCCCCCAACCCGTCAGCCCATTGATGATTCCTGGCGCGTAGATCGATACCGCAATCGCCACGACCGGCTTGACGACCTTATCGCGCCACCAGCTCCACTTCTTGCCGAAGAGCTTGAAATACCCCGTCGGGTCGGTATAGCCCAAGGGGTTGTTGTTCACGTAGCTGTACCGGTTCAGGCTCTGCAGGTCGAACGGGTTGTCCACGTGCGGATCGGCGCTGACGAACCGCGCCAGCACCGGGTCGTACAGCCGCCCGTTCATGTGGGTGAGCCCGCCGTCCAGCATCTCGTGCCCGGTGTGGCCTTGCCGTGTCGCGTCGATGCCGGTATTGACGCCCGAGACCAGCGTCTGCTTGCCCCAGGGGTCGTAGCGGAAGCGGGTGACGACCGCACATAAATGAGGTCAGACACCGAAATTGTGTATCTTTTGGTGTCTGACCCCATTTATTCGTGGTAAAGACCTCCGGCAAATTCAAGTCTGAGGGGGCGCGCCATGCGGGCGAGTATGGCATGAGTTGATGTGATAATGAAAGACCTGACCCCGTCCGTGCGCGCAAGGTTGAATACGGCCAGTCCGCCGCGCGCGTAACGTAACCATGCTTCACCGGGTTGAAATGCACGTAATCCATGTGCGCCGCAAAATCACGTTCATCACGGATCAGGTGTTCCCAGAATCGCCTCTGCCACACACCGCGTTCGCCCCGCCGCCGGCGCGCCGCCGAGCGGCGTTCGTCGGCAGGCAGGGATTTGGAGAACGCCATCTTGATCAAGCGCCAGCGGGTAGCGAAATCGGCATCCTCGGGCGGCAGTTCGATCACGCAGTGCAGGTGATCGGGCAGCACGACCCAGGCGTGAATGCGGAAGGGGTGATGCCGCCGCGTCCAGCGAACCGCTTCGCGCAGGGCGTCGATGTGCCGGACGAGGAGGTCGTTGCCGCGCCGTTCCAGTGCGTTGACGGTAAGGAAATAGGTGCCGCCCGGATGCCAGGCGCGACGGTAGTCGGGCATGGAAACAGGATGCAGCGCATACGCATTCGGCGCAATGCCCTTCGGTTATTGCGCCCTACGCGGGCTTGAACGTCAGGCCAGACTGCGGATGAATGCAATCAAGGGGATCAGCATCCCGATAAACACTCCGATGGAGAAAGCCTTGGCGTAAGCGGTTTTCCAGGGGAAGAAACGGAAGACGCCGGAAAAATAAAGTAAGGAGACAAACCCAGCCTCTATTGTCCATTCCCGCCAAAAATAGCTGCCTACGACAGCTACAGAGCAACAGGACACAATTCCCACCAGCAACGGCAGCATCTGTATATGCGTTGGTAATTTCATCGCGACCTTATTCATTTTCCAGGTACTCCGAATAAGCCACCACGAATAGCGGAGTCAACGACACCGTGCCCGTTTTCAACTGCTCTTGTCGTATCCCCAATAGTGGCTGCAGGGCCTAATCCGGTGGCCATGCCGACTCCGAGCCGTCCCGTCATAAACCACTTCATTTCGCCATCCATATTGTCTTGATAAAACTGTTTGGCTTGATCGACCATCAACTGATTTGTCTGCTTCCTGAATTCAGGGTCTGACGCACGTCGTTCAAAGAATTTGTCAACCGTCTCGCCTTCTTGTGCCCATCGGGCTTGCTCTTCCGAGCCCATCAACCCCGTACCGCGTGCAACGAATCGAATACTGTTTCCTGTCCCGGTTGCGACCGACCATGCCCCCCGGAAGAAAGCCTTAGTTTTTTCGAGGAATGTGCATTCTTCATGCATGCACTTGTTAAAGAGATACCCAAACGCTGCCGTACTCGCCCCATTGGCGAACTTCCCACCACCCAGTTCTGCCGCAGTTCCGCCCAGAGCCACACGAGTCACAAAGCCGTCGTATTGCTTCGGCAGGTTGCTCCCCGCCCATTCCGCAAACCCGGCGCTCAACGCACCCTGCCCGCAGTTGCCGCCGGAGGCGGATGCGCTGATGCACCCTGCGCCTGCATGGGCCAGCGTCCTGCTCAAGGAACCTGTGCTCCCAATTTCCCCTGCCCCATAAAATAATGCCATCGACAGGGCATTGTACTGCCAGCCTTGCAAGCTGCCAGTTGTGACTAAGGACATGGTCGCCCCTCCCGCCGTCGCACCGGCAATCACACCCAATGCTTGGCTGCCCGACATGATTCCGACATACCCACCCACAAAGTTGAATACGCCGTAGCCAAGATACATCGCCACGACCGGCTTGACCACCTTATCGCGCCACCAACTCCACTTCTTCCCGAAGAGCTTGAAATACCCCGTCGGGTCGGTATAGCCCAAGGGGTTGTTGTTCACGTAGCTGTACCGGTTCAGGCTCTGCAGGTCGAACGGGTTGTCCACGTGCGGATCGGCGCTGACGAACCGCGCCAGCACCGGGTCGTACAGCCGCCCGTTCATGTGGGTGAGCCCGCCGTCCAGCATCTCGTGCCCGGTGTGGCCTTGCCGTGTCGCGTCGATGCCGGTATTGACGCCCGAGACCAGCGTCTGCTTGCCCCAGGGGTCGTAGCGGAAGCGGGTGACGACCGCACATAAATGAGGTCAGACACCGAAATTGTGTATCTTTTGGTGTCTGACCCCATTTATTCGTGGTAAAGACCTCCGGCAAATTCAAGTCTGAGGGGGCGCGCCATGCGGGCGAG
>ERZ781398.3841-NODE-3841-length-11437-cov-4.085398_pt1 | contig 11437 bp, 9 predicted proteins | sample MGYA00433077_ERZ781398 | MGnify/ENA primary metagenome ERZ781398 (study PRJEB29847, sample SAMN06458254) | wastewater metagenome | isolation source: Wastewater bioreactor | place: South Africa: Cape Town | study: EMG produced TPA metagenomics assembly of the... | reverse complement strand
TTTCATCTTCCTCATCATCATCATCACTAAACGAACTCATCGAAACTCCACCATTCATGTCAACACGCATATTACCAGCTAGTTTCTATCGTGAACAAGAACAATCGACAGGTTCATCATCGTCGTCGTCGTCATCGACGAACGCCACTGATAAACGTTTCAACACTTATCATCCGTACGAAACCGAACCATTACAATTTCCAGCGACAACTTCATCAGCAAATTCAACGAAAAAAGAAATCTTAATCAACCGTCATGCAACAGCCAGTGGAAATGCAGCTGGAGGCGCTGCACCATCATCATCATCATCATCACGAATGACGAATTATCGTTCGACAACGGACTCGTTGACTATCGAACAGAATCTGTTCAATATGGTTCGATTCGATGTTGTCAAAACGAACTTTTGTGATTACTATCAACTGGGTGATTTCGTGCGAAGTGGTGGCTTTTCCGATATTCACGAAGGCATTCGTTTGAGTGACAACAAGCCCATCGTCGTCAAATTCATCCCGAAAGAGAAAACGAAAAATTGGCTCATGATTAGTCAGAAAAAATATCCAGCCGAAATTCTTCTACACAAAGCTGTACATGAAATACAAGGTATTATTCATGTGCTGGACTATTTCGAGAATGCTGAACATTGGATCTTAGTCATGGAACGTCTGCGCAATTGCCAGGATCTATTCGATTTTCTCGAGGCGAAAGATCGCGGCCGATTGAGCGAAGCAACAGCACGAAAATTCTTTCAACAATTAGTTCAAATTAATCTCGCGATGTTACGCAAGGGCGTTGTTCATCGTGATCTTAAAAGTGAAAATATTTTAGTTGATCTTGACACTGAATCACTTGTATTAATTGATTTCGGTGCGAGTGCCATTTATAAATCTTCAACATCATATTACTCCGATTTTCACGGAACAAAACAGTATAAATCGCCTGAATATATTTTAAAAAAACGTTATCTTGGTGTACCATCAACTGTTTGGACACTTGGTGTGCTGCTCTATGATATGGTTTGCGGTAGTTTACCATTCGAAAACGAAGAAGAAATTACTAGTTATAAATTAGTTCTTCGTCCACATCTATCAGGTGAATTAAAGAATTTAATTCAACGTTGTCTAGCTCAAAATCCCGATCGACGACCATCGCTCGAAGCTTTACTCGAACATGCTTGGGTGAAACTATCCTAGAAGTCAAACGAATGCCGCACAAAACATATATCAATATCCGTGTGTATAAATTCTCTCTCTCTCTCGCAATTTCTTTCTTTGTTCATCATCAACAGTGAGTTTACGTGGCTTTTTTTAAGAAAAAACAAATAACAATGAGAAAATCAAATCATATATATCTATCCTTCTTCACTGTGGTTGTAGTCGTCTCTCTCTCTTTTGTTTTCTTGTACAACTCACGTTTATTTTTTGTCGAAAGTGAGTGGTGCTCATCGATTGTTCAGGAATTATCTTTTTACTTCCATATAGGCGAATTATCCGTGCGTGTGTGGTCTCAGTGATACCTGTTCATGACGCACAGGTTCTAGAATTTGTGTATCTATCTTCGTATATCCATGTGTTCTTTCTTTCTGTTCTGTTTGCATGAGTTAGACTGTAGTAGATTAGACGAATGTGCGATTGTTCATTCATTTTTCTGTTTCGCTTGATTCTTGTTCTTGTTCTTTTTCAAATCAAATGTCTGATAATTCTTTGCACATGAAAAACCAACAGAATATTCTTTCTCTCTCTCTCTCTTTTTTTTCTCTTGTCTTGTCCTATTGTTTTTTGGCTGCTTTTGGTGACGAAAAAGGTATACAAAAGAAACAAAATCTCAAATTGTTTGTGTGTACATTGTCTTTTGTCTTTGTTTATCTTCGAAAAAAATACGAGAAAATGATGAAATTATTATTATTTCTTCTCTCTGTTTGTTTTTCTTTAATATATACATATATATATATTTCAATATTCTGATGAATAAATGAAAGAAATTCTCTAAATAATAATAATTGTTGTCTTGTTAATTGAGTGAAAAGAAATCGATTTGATTCAATGTGAAAATATTCTCAAGTGTCAAGGAGAAAAAAATAAAGATATTATTTGCAATTGCTGAGAAGGAGAATATACGGTCTATTGAATATAATTAGACTGTTGTAATTATGATCCTTGGTTGACTTTTTACTTGGCAAATCTGATCTTTTTGATTGAAAGAGCAAAAAAAAACTTGCCAAGGTTTTATCGTTTGGGAGTACGGAAAGGTAAGGTAAGGCTCGTTCTCTCTTCTTGCCAACAATTATCGATACATTAAATTCGCTGAGCATAGAGCGTGACGTCGAGTCAGTAAATGCGCATTTTTCTCGTTTTTGAAGCGCCTCTGTACTGAGAGGCTCGTTCTCCGTTTTTTTGACAACGTTATTACACAAAAAAGAGAAAAGTTTTGCCTTTCTTCATTGATCAGATGTAAGTAAGCAGTGCACAGAGTCGATTGAGAATATTCAACGTTTATTTTAAGATGGCCGTTTGTTATAACGGAGAAAGTCAAAAATATGAAAATTGTCCAACACATTTATCCGTTTATATGTAAGAATTTTGTTGTTCGATTTAATGACAAAACAAAATAAATCTGTTTGCTTCTAGTGCCGTAGGCGTTATTATACCATTAGGTATTCTTTTCATTATTTCTCTTGTCATCTTTTATGTACGTTGCAGACAAAGACAAGTATTAAGACGTAAGTTATAAATTTCAAAGTCATATATTAATCTTATTATTGAATTGAAATAGAACACCAACAAGTCTATATGTCACATATTGTTCCAGTTTACCATAATGAGGAATTACAGGCTGCACCATATAATTATTCGTATCCGCCTCATTATACTCCAATGTCGGAGGAACATTTCGAAAAGCCTCCATCATACGAACAAACAATTCAAGAAATCTCGGAAACAAATCGACAATAGAAGAAAAGAAAGAGACTGTTGTATGATGTTTTGTTGATGTTCGAGTGCGACATCTTTGTCGATTGAAATCTTTTTGTTTTATCGAATCAATTTTTTCATTAAACTAAAAATGACTTGGATAATGTCGAGTAAAAACTAATAATCGTTGATTTTACAAGCACAGAATTTCGAACAAATGAAATCCATTTTTTACCATATGAAGAATAATTCCTTGTAGCAAATCGTTATTCGAGTTACTGGTGAAAATATACAAAAAAAATAAATAAACAAAATTTCCTTCGATTCATTTGTCCTATTCGAATCTACTATTCGTTGACGATTTAAATCGATTCAATGCACATTTACAGTTCTGTTTTTCTTTTCTTTTGTTCGAGAACAATCAGAAGGTTACGAAGTTCTATTGCATAATCCGTTCGATTCCATTATTTAGTGTTCTACTTTCTCAATTATAAAAAGAACACATTTTGTCAAAACATATTCCATGCTCTCTTTCTTCTTTCAGAGTTTAACTGATATTCAATTAATTCTCTTGTTGTTGTCGCCTGAATAGGGCGTTCGATCTGATCAAAACACTCAAGTATTTATTTATCTGAAACAGTAAGAAAATGAACGATCTCATTGTTGAAGTTCGACATCCAAATGGTGCATATTATAAAGTATGATTGATCATCATTGAAAGGAATTTCATTTCGTTTTTTGTTTTGTTTATTTAGGCATTTGTGGAAGATCTCAATGCAAATAGTGTTCATGTTAAATATGAGCAAGAGTAAAATAATAATTTCGTTTCGATAATTATTTATATTTTTTCGAATAGTTTTTTCCCTCCAACAGAAATTTCCTTTTCCGAGAATCGTGTTCGACTTCCACCCGAATCCAATGATCTTAAAAAACTAACAGCTGGTGATGCATGCGAAGTAGATTTAATGATTGAAAAAAAATCACTTGATGAATTCTTATCTTGCTGCTTTTGTTAAGGTTCTTTCAAAAGCAAAAGAAGACGAACCATTAGGATGGTGGCCAGCGACGACAAAAATGTTCAAAGGCGAATTTTTTGTCGTGGAATATAAAGTCAGTGCTCAAGGTGCCAGCTATTCGGACATTATATCGAGTGATAAAATCCGTTGTCCAAACACAAAGTAAACACTCGTCATGATTGGAGAATTCTTGTGATGATTGTTTTTTTTCTCAGTCCTCCGATTACTTATTCAACGTTTAAACGAAAAGAATTACCTGTCCCTCCAGACAGTCAAGAAGCGTAGGAGTTTTTCTGTTGGATTTTGAGAAAGAAATTCATTTTCTCTTGATTTTAGTTGTAATAATCCAGCTAATCATAAAGATTTCAAACGAACATCGGGTGCAGCTATTGTTCGATATGACCCACAGAAATTATGTCTTGTTGTCATCGTAAGTGATCGGATCATTTCAGTTTGTTTTGTTGGTTCTATCGGATTGTTTTCTAGTCCGATAATGAAAGTATTCTACGTCGTGCTGAAATCTTATCTGACATGCATTTTCGTACTTTACGTTCAAAAGCTAAACTTGTTCAAGAAACCGAGAAAGTTTCCAAACAACTTGAGGTTTGAAAATCATTTGAGAGAGCGAGAGAGATCAATGAACTAGTTCGAAATGTTTTATTCTAGCGAATTAGGGTTAATCAAACATCAAAATTTATGGAAAAATTTACGGTTAAAACAGATCTAATGGGTTTAGCAATTGGCTCACATGGCTCGAACATTGCGAGAGCACGTGAAGTACCGGGAGTGACAGCAATTGAAGTTGAAGATGATACTTGTACAATTAAAGTGTTTGGTGATGTGAGTTTTGCTTTTGAAAGAAAGAAATAATACATATATAATTCGAATGGTTTACAGACTGAGAAAGCTGTTAAAGACGCCCGAAATATTCTCGAATATCTCGAAGAAGTTGTTTCGATTCCACGAGAACTTATTGGCAAAGTTATTGGCAAGAAAGGTCATATCATACAAGAAATTGTTGATAAAAGTGGAGTTATTCGAGTTAAAATCGAAGGCGACAATGAACAACCACAGCAACCGAACCGCGATGAAAGCAACTATCCTGTATGTTTTTTTCGTTTTCAATTCAAAATCAAATCTCGAATATTTGCTTTTCAGAGTCAGGTTCCGTTTATTTTCGTTGGTACAACCGAAAGTATAACCAATGCACGTGTTTTACTTGATTATCATCTTGCTTGCTTGAAAGTACGTGTACGAATAGACGAAAAACTGAGAGCAATGATTTCTTTTTAAATAGGAATTCGATGAATTACAAGAAAAGAAAATTCAAGTAAACGAACAATTTCGTACGATTGTCGGTCCGCAACAAGGTGCTGGAATGAATATTGCTGGTGGACAAGGTGGTCGTCAACCACGGTGAGAAAATTCTTTGAAAATCTTCAACCAAGATCATTGTTGGCTGTTTGTTGTGTCTAGTTACGAATTCGATCGAATGAGTAATCCAGGTAATGGTCGAAACTATCGTGAGTCAAGCTATCAGCAACAACAGCAACAACCATCACAGCGTGGAGATAATTATAACAATCAACAAGGACGTCGTTCGAGTAATTACTCAACAGGAAATGGCAACAGCCGAGGACGCCGAGGCGCCGGTGGAAATTCCTATCGTGGCGGTACACAAAGTGACGTCGGCACTGGTGGTAAGTTTCGAACTAGATCGATTTTCGTTTCTTTTTGCTCAATGTTAAATACAGATGAAGCCAGTGAGTGTGGTGATGCCGGATCATCGACCATGAGTATCGGTCGAAAATATAGCGACTGGCATACGCAAGGCGATAGTGAACAACAGCAAGAGGGCGGTTATAATACTGATAGTTTGATAAACGCAGCTACGTTACCGAGAGGCGCTGGCGGACGTGGTGGCGGTGGTCGACGCGGTTGGAAACGTGGCCGACCACCTCTACCTCATCGTGAAGGTGTGCATCAAATCTAATTCAGTTCGCTTCTTCTTGCATTTGTTTTCTCACACGTTTTTCTTTAACAAAAAAAACCCGCAATTGAATGCACGCATGTCTGCCGAATTAGTTTCTAACAAATAGCATGCTTGCAATGACATTTTCGAAAAACCAACTCCAACGAATTTCGATCCGAGGAAATCTTTATATTTTTCGTTTTCTAGGGTATGGTGATCGCCGTCGGTATAATGACAATGAAAATAATGTATATGACGCTCAAGAAACAGACGGTAAACATTTTCGACGAACTATTTTCATTCGATTTGCTTTTTTTTTGGTTTTGTCTGCAGAAAATCAACATCATTATAATAATAATCAATATCATACGCAACGTAATCGATACGGTGGCTATCGAAATCATCGAGGTGGTGGCGGTGGTAATAACTATCGATATAATCACAATAATACCGGTGAATTCTATGAAGATAGTTACATAGATGTTGGTCAAACACAACCTATCCCAGCAAAAAAATCTCAACAAACATTAGAAAATAATGGCGTCAGTTCAACGGATGTTTCAGCAACCGAACCAGTCAATGGCAACGGACCGAAAGGTCAACGACCAGCAAAACAACAGCAGAGCAATGGTGTCAAATAAACACACGCAAAAAAAACAAATTGTTCAGACTAGGCAAAGGTTATAAAACAATTTCATTATTATACTCGATTTTTATTATTATTATTATTATTCTTGTCACCAACTTGTGTGCGTGTGTGTTTTCTTGTGTTTTTCATGGTTGCTGACAGTTTTCTCTCTCTCTCTCTCTCACTCACTCCTTTTCTTCTACATTATTTGTCTCATGTGTTTGTACATGTTTTTATTCGTCTGTTGGATTTCATCATTCTAAATGGAGTCAATTCAAATGACTAAATCAACATCTGTCTTCCAGCAACCAGATGACAAATAGAAACGAAAACAAAAACATGCAGAAATCAAACTCAATCGCTCGTTTTCCTTTGTGATCCTAGTTTGTCTAACATTGTACGTTTCTTATGTTCTTGTTACCTTACAAATCTAGTTCGTTTTTGTTTCCTCTTACTGATGACGTTAATCATACATGAGTGTTTGTTGTGTTTTTCTCTTTCTCTCATTACTGTCCTACGTTATTACACACAAGCGAACAATGCACATCGTCACATACATGAGAATCATGGAATCTTCTTTTGTTGTGTTTTCTCTCTCTCTCTCTCTCTCTGCTTTCTCGTTCATTTTTCTCTTGAGTTTTTTTTCTTTTTTTTTCATAGCTCTTTTTTTCTCTCTCTTTTTTGCTAAAAAAACAAAGTATTAACAGCATACGAGTTGGTGACATAAACTGAATGAATATGCTCAGACAAAAAAAAACGCAAACCAACGTATTTTCTACATTTCATAATCGACATTGAAACTTGCAACTTGATTCAAGTTCAGATATTGAATAGAAATTCATGCGAACAAGTTTTTCATTGACTCACGTGAGCAGATAAGACTTAATGAGATACAATGTTTTTCTTTATGTATTCGTGTTTTGAGTACGAAATCATTGATGAAAAGGAAAGACGAAAAAAATCTAGTATTTAATGTTCTGCCAAAGACGATATTATGATATTAGTCGGCATTTATACTTATATTAAGCAGTACCTAACACGGATTTTTGATTTCAAGCATTTTCTATTCAACAAAGTTTTACAGAAATGAATCTTAACGGTGGCGATCCACGAACATATAAAAGTAAATGCGTTTATTGTTGTCTTTTTATTTGTAAATGAAAGAAATCGGTTGTAGAAGCTGATGAAGATAATAATTCTGGTGATCAATATGGTTCATCTTCATCATCAACGAATGATAATATGAATAACGGTAATTCATATGGTTATCAATCGAATTCAAGTTCATCCGACAATTATTCATCATCGAATATGTCAACGAACACTGATTCATACAATAGTTCATCGAATTATCACAGCAGATCATGATAACAGACTTTTTCTTCTTCTTCTTCTCTTTTTTCGTTTTGCTCGATACAGAAAATCTATTTAAAATAAAATCTTCATACATATTTCCGTAACTAACATTGTGCAATGGCAAATGATAACAGAAATCGGCCAATCATCGTCTTGTTTTTGTACTTCAACTACAGAAATTATTTTTAATCTGTCCTAAATTCGTTCCTAGAATATTAATCAGCTGCTGTTTGGTGAGTCTCATCTCGTATAGACAGAAAATTACGCGCAGAATTGTCTACGAACATTGGCCAAGTTCGCGGCCTTGACGAAGGGAAAAAGTCAAGATTCAAATTCGTCTAAATTCTTTTATTTGAATTTTATCTTGTTTTTAATCTCGGTTTTGTTTTTGAAAACGATGATAGAAAATAAACAAGATCAAAAACAATGAAAACTTCATCGTTGTGTTTAAGCTTTCTTTTTCGAGACACCAACAGTACGACCACGTCGGCCAGTTGTTTTCGTGTGTTGACCACGAACACGTAAGTTCCAATAATGACGAAGACCACGGTGAACACGGATTTTTTTCATTCGTTCTAAATCGTCACGAATTTTCGTGTCAAGATTGTTCGATGTTACTTGAGAGTATTTGCCATCTTTGATATCTTTTTGACGATTGAGAAACCAATCGGGAATTTTATATTGTCTCGGATTACCGATGATGGTCACGAGACGTTCGACTTCTTCTTCACTCAATTCACCAGCACGTTTGGTAGCATCGACATCAGCTTTACGAATAACAACATGAGCAAAACGTCGACCAACACCCTTGATAGCTGTTAGAGCATAACCAATTTTTCGACGACCGTCAATGTTCGTGTTGAGAACACGGAGAATGTGTTGAAATTTTTCGGGTTGAATTAGTGGTGACGTCATGTCGGATGGAGATAGTTCAAATCTACAAGGTAAAGGAGTTTTAATTTCGTTCGTAGAGTTAGATGAAAACACGATTGGAGTGAGAGAAAACCGAGTGAAGGAATCAGTGGACAAATGACGATAGGTTAAAAAACTGAACTATTAAACATGGATAAACATTTTTGGAAATTCAATCGAAATTTAATTCATTTCCGATTGAAAAAATATTAAATTGTGTTTTTTTAAATAAATTCTATTCTTTTCATGCTTTTTTTTCTTGTCTCAATCAAGTGCATTAGTGTTTGATTTCAAACGCATGGAGGTATTTCTAAGCAATGATCTATGATAATGGCGAATCGATCGGATAAAATTTTATACGAAGACTTTAATTCGAAAGAAAAAATGCCGATTACATACACAAAGGCTGCACAATCGATTTCGGTTAAATGGAGTGCATCGCATTTATCGAACAATCTCATAGTTCATCGGCCAACGGAAGCACTTCGACGGGCCATGTTCGGTATTTCACATAAAAGTGGCTTTGCTATGGTAAATTCGAAGAGATTTTTTGTTTTCTTTTCGTTTAAAAATGAATTTAGGCAACTGTATCCGAAGATGGAGCAAAACAAATTCAAGCTCAAGTTATCTGTCGAGCTGTAGGACCGAATAATGCACCAGCACAAGATAATGACGCGAGATTTATTGCGTATGTTGTTCAAGTAAATAGAACAACAAAAGGTTTTTGAAAGATTTCTTTTCGATTTTGTTTTCACATAGGCTGAATACGTTGTTTTACCAGTACGAACTTTATTAGTTTTTGCTTGTACAAAAGCATTCAGGTATATAGTTTAATGTTCGTATTACATGACTGAATAATTATATGTAGATATACGAACCTGATGGAACAACGAATTTGCATATTCATATGCTTGATAAGACGCCTCCAAGTCGAACCGGTACTTTTTATCTTTGCCCTTGTTTCCTCGTTATTTGCATATATTCTCTATTCAGAATCATCAGTTTACTCACGAGGTATCACAGGTGTCGGTAAAAATTTACTATGTGTTGGTAAGTTAACTAATTAATTTTTTTTATTTTTCTATGTTTTTTCAATCTGTCAGGTAATCATCAAGGCGAGATTTTGTTATTCACCATACCGCCTGATGGATCGAAAATCTTTTTAAAAGAAACTATTCCAGGCCATCAACATGGAATAACAGGTCTTGCTTCGAATCGCGAACGTTTCATTTCGAGTGATACGATTGGAACGATTATTATTTGGAATATCGAAACAATGTTACAGGTCAATGTTGTTCAACCGACATTTCATAGTGGAATAACATCGTTAGGATTGAGAGATGATACGATCATGGCTGCGTATGCCAATGGAATGATTCGATTTTTTGATGTTAGTAATGGTCAAATAGCAGGTTCTATTGCAGCACATTCAAGATGTATCAATGCGATGGATTATAATGACGAAGGTTTAGTTGCAACAGTAAGTGATGATTGTTATCTTCGAGTATGGAAAATATCGGATGATATTGAAAATTTTGAAGTAAATTTGATTGAAGTTTTATTAAGAAATCTTTGATCTACAATTTGAAATTTAGATTTCACATGAATGTAATTATCGTGTTGAAAATAGTCAATTAGTTGGCGTGAAATTTATGAATTTACATCGTGCTGATGTTGCTATTTCAACATATGACTCACACGAAATTCTCGTTCTCCGTGCTTCATAAATTGATAATTTTAACTGATAAAATATATGCTTTTATTATTTTTTTTTGCTAAAGCAATAAAATCCAAGATAAATTATCTCGACTCGTAAGAACTGTTGTTGTTTTTTTTATTTTGTGTAAAACATGTCCTCACAGAAAAAACCGTGTTCGAGATGTGACCAAGGCAAAGGCGGAGGTATATTTACATGTGATGGATGTCATCAATCATTTTGTCGAAAACATTCTGATGAACATCGGCAAGAATTAGGGACTCAGATGGATACAATTGGACAAGAACATGATCTACTTCAACGAGATTTAGATGAGAATAAACCTACGCATTCGGTCTTAGTTCAAATAGATGCATGGGAACGAGAGTCTATCAAGCGAATTCAGCAAATTGCTGGACAGGCACGAATAGATTTCAACCAAATCATTAATAAAAAGAAACAAGATATGAAAATCGCAATGAATAAATTAACAAACGAACTTCAAACTAGTAGACAATCAGAAGACTACACTGAACTTGAGCTAACAGAATGGAGTGACCGACTGACACAACTTCGACGAAATCTTGAACAATTATCTACAAGTATTTACATTACTAAAGATGAAGATTTAAAAGCATCTATTCAGTTGATTCAAGTAACAGATTCACCTCCTTTACCCCAGTTAAAACCAGTAACAAATGCGTCTCCTTTATCCCAGTTCAAACCAGTAACAAATGTATCTCCTTTATCCCAGTTCAAACCAGTAACAAATGCATCTCCTTTACCCCAGTTCAAACTAGTAACAAATGCATCTCCTTTATCCCAGTTCAAACCAGTAACAAATGTATCTCCTTTATTCCAGAGCAAACCAGTAACAAATTCACCTCCTCCACTTCAGTTCACACCAGCAACAAATTCACCTCCTCCATTTCAGTTCACACCAGCAAC
>ERZ781398.3840-NODE-3840-length-11438-cov-3.860230_pt1 | contig 11438 bp, 17 predicted proteins | sample MGYA00433077_ERZ781398 | MGnify/ENA primary metagenome ERZ781398 (study PRJEB29847, sample SAMN06458254) | wastewater metagenome | isolation source: Wastewater bioreactor | place: South Africa: Cape Town | study: EMG produced TPA metagenomics assembly of the... | reverse complement strand
TTCGACGAACTCTCAAAAATCATCTACAATCATGTTTCGTTCGATATCCAATAGCTCCAAGTGATTCTATTCATTAACAATGAGATCTTCACTTGTAACGAGAGATATTTAAAATAAAAGTTTTTCAGTCCATTCTTTAATATTATTCAGAGTGTTTTTAGCTTCAGGAAAAAAAAGAAAGAACGTCGGATAAGTATGCATCATGTGCAAACCTTCTTCTAACGTCACATCGACACCTGCCTCTTTGGCTTTGAGAAAAACTCGTTTGGCATCATCTTCTAATACTTCCGCCGTACCAACATTGATATACATCGGTGGAAATTTTTCAAACGAACCAAATAACGGACTGAAAATGGAACTATTCGCAGATAATTCAGTATGATTAGGACCTAATATTTGTGCAACCATCCAATCACTGTTGTCCGAATTGATTATAACATCAGTATGACGATTGCGTTGATGACTTTCACCAGATGCCGACAGATCTGTCCATGGCGAAATAACAATTGCACCACGAGGAACCGGAAGTTGATCAGCAATGAGTGACTGTATGGTTAGTAAGACTAGACCGCCTCCAGATGAATCACCCATAAATATCAGTTGAGAAGATGATATATTTTGATGAAAAAGAAGAGCACGGTAGATTGTACTAGTATCTTCAACAGCTGCTGGTAATGGATATTCTGGACACAAACGATATTCTACATGAAGAACAGGCATGTTGAAAAGTTGAGAATAATGACATTCAGTTTCTGTAAAAACTAAAAAATAATATTTTCTCTGTTTCTTTTCTTTTTTTCAAAATAATTTACAATTAATATCACCAATTAGATATGCTCCGCCATGCATATAGATCATGAAATGATCGGTATGTCTTTGAAAATTTCTCTGATGATTATTTACCCAGTAACTATCGACTGTATGACCATCATGTTCAAAAATTTCTTTGGTGATACTACATGTTGATGGTTTAGTGCCGAAATCTTTTTCTGCAAATGATGCACGCATGTTTTTCACAACTATGATCGGATCTCCTGAAATATCAATTTCCATGACTGGTTTCATACGTAATATCTCTTCAAATGCTCGATATTCTGCACTCAATGTCGGTCGAGCTTGATCTAATATAATAGAATGTTTGATGGATAGGGCAGAATGCATTAAACGGGCAACAAGATATTTCCCATTCGTTGAACCGTATCGTATTGGAATAACAATAGCAACAATTACAATAATGACGGCGATTTTTTTTAGAAATCCAAACAAACTAGATGAAATGGGCATAATGTACGTATATCTTCTAAAAGAAAACACTGATTTCGTCATATGTAGCCATTGCATCACTCACCTTGTAAAGATAAAAGTATGTTCTGTTGTTTTTCTCTTTTACTCGGAGTGTATTTTATAGATGGAGTTCACGTTATTAACGTACGACAAAATACGGTTTCGAACATATTGTAATTTATGACATATTTTATCATCAATTGCAGTATAGTTGAATGAGAGCAGTAGACGTGACTGTAAATAATTGCAGCAATTAGTTTCTGAAAAAAGCCATGATTTCATACTATGAGGAAAGATTTTTTTTCTTAAAATAATTTTAACGTCGTTTCTCTCGACGAGATAATTAGAAGAAGTATGTCAACAACTACAGTCGCATCAAACTTAGGACAAACTGCAAACTATTTAGATTATATATCTGTACTATTTGTTCGATGTTTCATCTTTATCATTATACCATTCGGTACTGTTGGTCACATACTTAGTATTTATGTGTTCACTCGATCAAATCTACGATCAAATCCATGTAGTCGATATTTCTTAGCTGCTAGCATAGTTGGTATGATACATACTTGTTATACATTACCAATTCGATTAGTTCAATCGAGTTATGTGGAAAAAGATCCAGGAGCATATTCAATTGTATTCTGTAAATTTGCATGGTTTACTAATTTTTCACTAAGGTAACAAAATTTCAATCGAACTTAATAGACACTGGCTAACTTTTGTTTTTCCAGAGGTTTATGTCCATGGTTAATTGTTTTGGCTTGTATTGATCGATATTTAACGAGTTCACTGTCAGCAACAATGAGACGATACAGTAATCTTCGAGCAGCAAATTATCTCATTGTATTGACTGTCCTAGGTGCATTTATTATCTATATTCATATTCCTATTCTATTTCAAATTGGTATCATCAAATACGTATCGATTTATTTTATCATTTTTTAATCTCATCTATTTTGGTTTGTTGCCATCATTGAGTATGTTATTATTGGGTTTATTAACGGTGAAAAATATCGAACGATCAAAGATACATTTCATTAGAATTAACAACAATTTCAATACTCGTAAAATGAATCGACAAATGCTTCGAATACTGAACCTTGTTTGAGTTTTTATCTATTTACACTTTCAAGTGATTTATTTCGTAAAGAATTAAAGAAATTATTTTGTAGAACGCAACGAATACACGTATAGGCAACACCCTTCATTAGTTTTTTTTAAATTTTGTTTAATATTCAAAAACAACAATAAATTTGCCATCACCATTTAAACCATGATTTTTGCTATTATCAGCTGGGAATAAATAAGCATCAGGTGCTTGAGAATGTAAGGCTTGAATTCGAGTTCTAAAGGAACATTTGTGTATTTTTATTTTATGAAATAGTTGAAATATCTTACCCATCGGGTGAGTATACTTTCATTGGTACATTAAAACCATCAATAACACTCAAATCATAATAGATATTAGCATCATGAATACGAATTGCAATTTCGAATAATGTTACATCTTTGCCAGCAAATGTATGTCGAAAATTACCAGCAAATCCTTGTGGACAATCGTATGAAAAGAATTTTCTAAATAAAATAATGTATAATTTTCATGAATGATTTCGTATTGGGTGTAAAACTTACCCAGTTTCAATGCGAGCAATTTCTGTCATTGGCTGGTTATTTCGTGTTGCAACTAATTGAATAGGAAAATTAAGACCATTATGAAATTCGATAATTGTACTTTGTGCTACAATCGCTGAAAAATAAAGAACTTTTCGTATATAGATCAATCGACAAGGATACTCACCACTGATAACGAATAATGCAAGAATTTGATAAATAAATTTCATTTTGATTTTGACTTTGTTATGTTTTATTTGAAATATGTAAAAATGAACATAGATAGGTGAGCTTTTATACGTTCGTATTCGTACGCCTATCGTGAATGTATATTGGTTGACAGGGAAGATGCGTAGGTGTTTGCGAAGGTGTATTCAAAGGACAGATAAATGTGAGAAATTACAGAGGTGTATCGAATTTTATTCAGTACATAGTGGCGTCATGTTTTATTTGATTGATTTTTTAAAAACAATAATGTTTATAGAATGAAATTAAAGATAAATACGATCAGATTAACGTAAATAATTAGATGACTACTCTTGACATACCATGCCATATTTGATGAAATAGTAGTCAACGATGATTCATATGAATTTGTTGTGAAGGACGACTGTGGTAAGCTAGCCGTTGAGGGTGTTGATTCATATAATTTTGTTGTGTAATCAGTTGTTTGTGATGACGCTGAGAATTTTGTTGTTAATAAGGATGATTCAAATGTTTTAGTTGTGAGAGATAATTGTGGTGAATCTTCGTAGCTTGCATTCAATTCAAGGCCAAAGTTTTGAAGAATTTGATGTATGTTGTACTCTTTATAGAATATGTTGTATTCATTCTCGACAATTGTCTCATTATTACATTGATCATACACACAATATAGATCGAAATCAACACTAATACCTGTAAAGTTAAGCTTAAATCCAAGAGACGAACTGATGTATGCACGGTCAGCCTTTGAGTTGTATTCACAGGCTTGAACGAATGGAAATCTTACATTGTCAAATAAATACGCTTGTGCATGACATCGAATACCTGGACAAATTTTTATTTTATCATTAATGTTCTGAAAACAATTAACTAAATAAACACAAAATTAAATATCAAAAACAAATATGAAATTGCATATTACTAATTACCTTTTTCGCTAGATATTCGTTTATCTGCAACAATGAATTCCGCAAGTTTTTTAGTTAAATTGGTATAATGAGCATTAAAGAGCCAGTCAATAGTTCTGTTAAATTTGTATAGAAACTCTCTATCACATTCATCATAAGAACATGCATATGTAAGAACATGAGAAACTGTCAGATCATCGTCTCCAAAATTTGCCATGCTAGTATCAATTATAACTTGGGAATGGGAACTAAGTATATAAAGCTGTTTCAAAGAATTAGTTAATCGGATGCCCGCATCGGGTGTTTGAGAAAATTCAGCATAAAGTCTGATCGCGCAAAAATTTGTATCATTGTATGTTATTAGAGGTAACTGTTTGATTTGATAAAGAAATGCGCTAATATTAAACTTATTTAATGGCCCTAGAGACAAATCTTCACCCTTCGTAAACAAACATTGAAGACCATCAGATTCCGCACATACGACCAATAATATTATTAATATAATAGATTTCATCGAGAAAATAATACGTAGATTGACTAAAACTTTGTGTCTTTTATATGTCATGAAATATTTGAAAATCAATTGACAGGTGTCAAACAAACAAAACAAATATGGGAAAAGAAGAATTTATTTTGTTTCCATATTGTGTTTTTAATTTTCTTATCTTTTATTATATTGCAATATGATAAAACAAATCCTGACAGTGGACTTTGACAAGTACATCGCCAGTCCCGATGGTGTTGACATTATGAGAAAAGATGTAAATGTTTTCGAAGATTTGTTCGGTATCGTTTAATTGTATTACGAAATTCATTCTTGTAAAATTTCGATGGCATTACAAATACAGTAAAAGTTAACATCGACGGAATGAATGACATAAAATAAGCAGTAAGAAATAATCAAGAGTCATTTGATGAATTCATACATTTGGATATAAATATGAAAACTAAACGTGGTATACCAACTAGAACTAAAACAATTGGACTGACAATTAAATGTTTATGTTTTCGAATTTGTTTCAATAAAATTGTTTTATACGATTGTTTCTTATTGAAATGACTTTGTTGAGTAGTTTTTTTCTTGATTAATATTATTACTGAACATAAATTGATTATAAATGGAATAATAAAATGAATTGTATGAATCAATGAATTATAAAACCGTACATTTGATGAATAACTCACAATACACCATATTCGATTTTGATAACTCTCATGATCATCATCGTTTGTTTCATCAATTAACTGTCGAACAAAAAGGAAACAGAATCTGTAAATGGGAAATGTGGCCATTGTTGGCACAAGCATATTCTCTTTTAGTCGAACTGTCAGTTACACACTGTGGGATATTTTTATTTTGCATATGACACATCGTTTTAACCTTCATTTTTTTTGCTTTCTGCCACCTACGTATACATAGGTGGGCATACACCTCTTTCTTCCCCATGACCATGATACGATCATGTCAAGTAGTATATATAAAGCACTGTACAAAACAGAACGGACAATAATGAATAAAAAAGTTTTATTTTACACTTTGTTTGGTTTGCTGCTTACGAGCAGTTGTTTGGCAGCTTCTCGTTCAAGACGTGGTATTAACTGGAATGGAAATAATTGGGCAATGTCATGTGATTTTAGAGGTAATGACCTTGGCAGTGCTCAAGTAGCAGCTCCATTGTGTGGTCCAACATGTGAACGTACTAGTGGATGTACGCATTTTACTTGGACACAATATAATGGTGGTACTTGTTGGATGAAACGAGGTTCAGTTACAAAGAACGATGCTTTTTCGACTGGTGATTCCACAATGGTTTGTGGAGTGTTAAATGACAATGGAGGAGGTGAAACACCCAGGTAAATTCGAAAATTTTTATGTTTAATTTCGTTTCGATGAACAATTATTTTAGTGATAAAACTGGTAAACGAGGAATTGCTTGGCCTTCAGAAAATAAACAAGACTCGCCATCAAATCTTGGCGGTGGAAAAATCGCTTGGGTTTACAATTGGTCACCCTATCGAACGGATATTCCTGGTGCAGAATTTGTTCCAATGCTATGGAGTGCAAATAATGGTCATGATGGCAATGCATTTGTCAGTCAAGCTCAAGGTGCCAAAGTTGTACTTGGTTTTAATGAACCAGAACGAGAAGATCAAGCTCGTATGAGTGTAGGTGAAGCAGTACAAGCTTGGAAACAATTTATTGAACCTCTTCGAGCACGAGGTATTCGGCTTGGTTCACCAGCTATTGCATCAACTGAAGAAGGATTCAATTGGTTGAATCAATTTCTTCGAGAATTAAATCAAGCTGGTGGTCATGTTGATTTTATTTCTTTACATTGGTACGGTCGAGGTGTTGACAATTTTATCAATTGGATTACTTCTGTGCGTCAACGTTTAGGAAATCAACATTCTGTTTGGGTAACTGAATTTGCTTGCACATCTTGGGATCCAAATCAGCCTGTATCTCAACAAGAAGTGAACGATTTCATGCGACAAAGTGTTTCACGACTTGAATCATTATCGTGGGTAGAACGTTATGCTTGGTTTGGAGCACAACGTCAACTTGATTCTGCTATTGGTCAAGCTATTGCTTTATTCGGACCGGATGGTCAACTCTCTCAATTAGGTCGAGACTATGTTCATGGTTTATAAGCTTCGAAATTCAAATCTCTTTTTTTGCGTATTTGTTTTATTGTATCGATCAATCGCAATAAATATGACTAATGTTGACTTAACAAAACGAATGTGTATAAGTTCTGAAAGAAAATTAATATGCATGAGTCATACAGTTTATTTTTACCTTGCATTGAAAGATTTTGAAAGTTGAAGTGCGCATTTATGTTATACGTATATACAATTGCGTTTTTCAGTTTTTGGTATGATGTATTTATATATTGATGTGTACGAATCGAGTAAGTATAAGATTTAAAAGTTTCTTTATTACACTTTTACAATTCAGAACTACATACAGTATGATGAGATCACCAAAATTCAAACAATTGTTTACGATGATTTTATTACTCTTCTACATGGTTGATAGCAATTCTGCTGTTATTTGTGGTTGGACTCAATCTCTTTGTGGCACTCAATGTTATTCTCCAACACAACAAAGATGCATAAATGGTATTGTTTGCGGTTGGACTCAATCTATTTGTGGCACTCAATGTTACAGTCCAACACAACAAAGATGCATAAATGGTATTGTTTGTGGTTGGACTCAATCTCTTTGTGGCACTCACTGCTATTCTCCAACACAACAGAAATGCATAAATGGTATTGTTTGTGGTTGGACTCAATCTCTTTGTGGTACTCAATGTTATTCTCCAACACAACAAAAATGCATAAATGGTATTATCTGCGGATGGGATCAATCTCTCTGTGGCACTCAATGTTACACTCCATCACAGCAGAGATGTCGTGCAAACAATGTACTCATTAAAAGCTGAACTTTTTTTGAAAATACATGATAATCACGACATATTGGATCTTTTTCCAGCGTTTTATTTCTATAACAAATAAAATATTTATATACAGTTCATTTTCTCACCGTCATTTATAGAAAAATATTCACGACTAAACTGTTAGACAAGAGAACAACTCAATATTGAAAGACGAGCAGGATAACACATGGTGTTGCGCAATCGATCTATAAAATTCTCGAGCAATTTCGCACGATTGACTGTATCATGATGATTCATCACCACTTCAGAATAACGCATTAACACGGCATTCCATCCCGATTGAAGATAATGAATAAGACTGATAGGATCATAATATTTATTGATAATTGTTTTCATCCAGTCGTTTAAAGGCACCGATGATTCGAGACTGATATAACTAGAATAATCAAATTGTTCTAAGATATTGATAGCCCATTCAATAGGTGGCACAGGCAGTTCTGCCGTGTTATATTTAACTGCAGCTGCAGATGAAGACACCAACGGTAATACCATTGCATCCGGCAAAGTAAGTAATGAGGATGCAGTAGATACATCAGGAATTTCAGCATTGAGATACTGTTCCAATAGGGAGTCAACTTCTGCAAAAAGATATCTGTTGATCTTTTCAAAAAGAATTATGTTAGTATCATCATAGTTGCTTTCTATTTCTGGACATTCAGGTGCAACAAGCATAGATTCAGTATTCAACAATGTAATAAGACGTTGTTGAATCTCGAATGAAGAGCATGCAAGTAATTTCGCGTAATCGACAGCTCTTTTATGAAAAATATAAAATGCAGCTATTGTAGCACACACGTTGCGCTCCCGTTGTGTATCAGAATGAATTAAAAAGTATTCTTGTATAAGATTGCAAATTGCCTGTAAATCAGAGTCCATTTACACAACGAGAATAGAAATCGGTGCAATTTCTAGCAACTGTATTCTGTATTTGTTGTTTACAATGAATTCGAAAAAAAAACAATGTCGCTATACCATTGGATATCGATTTAACTAATGAAGACTTCAGAATCGATCATACAAATTCAAAGCAAACAACTAAATGTATGATAGAGTAGCTGTGATTCATTGTGCGGGTGAATACTGACGCTAGCAAACAGTGTACATTATCAATATTAGACTTCTTATATGATAGTTCGAGATTATTTCGAATGCAGTTGGAAAACGGAATAATACAATGCTTGTGGATTTTTGCTTGATGCATACTCGAATGTTACTTTCCATTTGAATCCAATGTTGTTTAACATAGTATCCCATTCATTACGAGCATGATACTGAATTGAACTAGTGTAGTTAATGATATTGGCTTTTAATTGTTCCCAATCAGTGAATTCACTGGTTTCTTGATTATCATGATCAATGGGAGGACGAGCAAATTCACCAATTCGTGCAATCATCATAAATGCATGAATAAAATTTAGATATTTCATTTTAAGTGAATATTCCTTTTTGCAATCATGTTCTCGTAGAATAAGATAACCACCTGGTTTCAAGATGCGAACCAATTGAAGAAGCATTGCATTTAAATTTGGAACATGATGTAAAGTAACAAAACATGTTATCAAATCAACACGATTATCATCTAAAAAAAACAAGTATTCAACATATTCTTTACTCTTTTCTATTATTTATTCTAATTACCAAGAGCAATAGTTGATTCAGCGAGATTGATTTGAACAAAAGTTATGTTATCATTATTACTGTCATAATCATTGCCACCAAAAATATTCTTCTTCTCTAACCCCAAATATTCACCAATTTCAACTGTAATTTCTCCATCTCGGCAGATAAGATCGAAATAACTGGTAATTTGTTGTATATCAATGATTTTTTTAATATCAGTTGCAACATCAATGTTCCATTGTTGAAGTATCGACGCAGGTAAAGTTTCGTACTCAAAAGCAATCTTCAATTCATCTACACGGTGACTCGACCTATTTGTCCGCCAACTATCACGCGAAGTCATGGCACCTTAACAAGAGAATACATTCATTTTGTGTCTTTATTTATTTCTATTCAATTCAACCTGATTGTTGTTCGAATTTTTGAATGATTGCATATAATTGATCGAGTTCATCAGAACCATTGTATGGTATTCTAAGCGAGTCCAATATACGAAAACGACGATCCCTCTGTCCATATATTGCGCCAATGTAAGAGAGTAAAGAATTACGAAGACTTTCGTCCGACCATAAGGATTGGCCTTGTGTTCTGGAATTCATCCATCGATTAAACCTACGATTTCCAGCTCCTATTGAATAATCTATTAAACAAAAAAAAACATCTCGTACATCTTTAGAAATATTCAAATCATAAATATGATTACTAGTAGTTGGTTCAGATTTGATTCTTGAATTTTCTGCATTGTTGGATGATGCAGTTTTCAGTTCAGTTGCTTTTGAGTTGCTACATTGAAGATCTTCACAATAAAGTATAATATGAGTCAATTGAATTCTTCGTTTGTTTATATACTTTTCATTTGATCTTCTAACAGTTTGATTCGATCCTGAAACATCTCGACTTGTTCCTCCAATAGTTTAGTTCTCTCTTGAAGTTGTTTGATTAAAATTTTCTCTTCATTTTCTCCTTGCATAAAATTATCGTCAGTTGACATTGTTATCTAAAACATCAGATCAATCTCAATCAATAGAAATATTTATTTATTTATTTTTTTATTTATTTTCTAGTTGATAAATCGCATAAAACAAATTTTGAGGATTTTCCGAACCATTTGCACCGTAGCGTAATGTAGCACGGTAGCGAAAGCCAACATTCTTCAGTTCGTTTTGCCATTCAAAATGTGATTTATATTTGATAGATTTCGTATATTCTATAATGTACGATTTTTGTTTTTCCCAATTTTCTTCACAATTGTGAGAGTGTCTGTCTATTGTAGGTTGATTTGCATTTTTCGAATCAGCAAATTCACCAACTCCTGCAATCATCATAATCGCATGTACGAAATTGAGATATTTTGCTGACAATGATCGTTTATTTTCACAATCGTGCTCTCGTATAATAAGATAACCACCCCGTCGAAGTATGCGAACAAGTTCCGCAAGTGTTTTTCGAATTTCAGGTACATGATGAAATGTAACAAAAGATGTCACAAGATCAACACAATCGGTAGCTAAATCAATAGTTATACAACATAGAATAATGTGAGAGAAAACATATTATATACGTAAATAGAATGATTGTGTACTCACGAAGATTTATGGTAGGATTGTCTTCACACAGCTTGATGAATGTAATGTTCTCATTTTGTACTTCAAACACATCACCGCCAAATATATTCGTCCTTGATAATTGTAAACAACGACCAATCTCAGCAGTAATAGTTCCATCTCCACATCCCAAATCAAAATATGATTTTATATTTTGTCCTTCAATGATTTTCTCGCAACCATTTGTTTCAATAATAAACGGATGATTCGATGGTATAGAGTTACTGTTGAATTCAAAAATGATTCTTAAATCTTGAATACGACGAGTGATTCGAGAATTGTCTTGCCATTTATTGAATGAGCTTTGTGCTTCTAATAAAATAAACGTATAAAAAAAATCTTTTATATTCTAACTAATTGAATAGATTGGTACTTTGACGTTGTTTTGCATTGATGATTAGCTTATTGAGTATATCAAGCTCGTCTAGATCATTGATATTCCTTAGTTGAGTGAATATTCGATACATATTAGTGACTTGATTATAAATTCTTCCAATATATTTCAAAAGAGCTGTTTTATGTTTGTCACTTAACCACAAAGATTCGTCTTCTGACCGTGAACAACACATCCATTCGGCATAGTCATCTCGCTTTTGGTTACTATTATAAATCGTTATATTTGTATTTTTTTTGTGATTAAAACGTTTATTATTCGAGAAAATCTCCTATTATAAGAAGTTTGATTTTATTACTCACATTTATTCATATCCTATCACTACATACTTTCAATGATGAAGCGAAAA
>ERZ781398.3831-NODE-3831-length-11453-cov-4.269433_pt1 | contig 11453 bp, 8 predicted proteins | sample MGYA00433077_ERZ781398 | MGnify/ENA primary metagenome ERZ781398 (study PRJEB29847, sample SAMN06458254) | wastewater metagenome | isolation source: Wastewater bioreactor | place: South Africa: Cape Town | study: EMG produced TPA metagenomics assembly of the... | reverse complement strand
TTGAAAGTCGTTTCGATCGAAGTTCAAAACCATTTTGGAAATATGCATTAGAATGGGTTGATGGTAAGCTTCAATGGAGAAAGCTTCATCATTCTGATATGCTTTCCATCCCTCGTATATTTATAAAACAGGCTTTTTCTATGCCACGCAGTTCAACAAACAAAAGTGCCAATTCGAAGAAAGTAGGCTGTGGTCAACAAATCGTCTGGTCAGAACTTCCAAAAGTCGAAGACGAGTTGATTTTAGAGTTGTTCAAAGTGAAGACTATCGATGAAGCCGTACGAATGATCAAGAGTGGCGAATTTCAAAACGTTCGAAGAAATTATGAAAGCAGTATTGATACAAGTTTGCATTCCTAATAAACTGATATGCAGTTGTTAGGATCCTCTAGTCGATCCTTCTTTTCTCTTCCCTGTTATTTAGTCTAGATCGTATATATGTATTATTCTCTTTTTTTTCTAACTTGGAAGAATAAAGCTATACCTCTTTTTGCGTGAACGATCGACATGATGAAGTGATTTTTTTGATAACTTCTTAAATATGTATTGAAAAGATTGAAAATAACAAGTTGAATTAACATTGATTAACTATGATAATTTGACAACGTAATAGTGTTCTTTTGCACTGAATTGAATCGAAAAGACTTAACTTTATTCTCAATAGCGGAAATAAATTTCAATAGAATCATATGAATTAATCATGCCAAAGATCGTCAACTTTATACGAATTTATTTGCTTCGAAAACATTTCGACAACAAGTTAAACAATCATTTTTCTGTAAATGAAATTAAAAGTATTTTATTTCATAAATCATTTTTCAAAACAATCAGTATCGTATTTGAAAGCGTCATTTCTTTTTATCAAAGAAAGCATGATGATGCTCTTTTTTTCACTTCGATTCGATTCTATAAAAGCCAGTCTATTTGACTTAGTATTACACATTCGATTATAAAACAAAATGTCAGTAAAGCTACTTTTTATTGTCGCACTTTTTAATTGTACGTTGATGATTGTCTCCAGTCAACGTAGTAACGGTAGTTGTTCAGCAATGGAGTCTTTTATTGAAGATTGCTCGGAAATAATTTCATCGACCTGTCAAAATGCTACATTCATCGCCGATCGTCAAGCTTATGCCGAACATTGTTCAGAAATATCGATTTTTTGGGATGCACCAATGTATAACATGACAATTTTATTTAAAAATAATCTAACTCAACCTTATTCAATCTGTATGTCATCTGTTATGTGTTCTAAAGGATATCGTACATTGGATAATGGTCAAGAAGTACCAATTACATGGAAAAATACATCCTCTACTGATCCCACTTGTTTCAAAACCGAACAGCACGATCAATCAATAATGAAATTTCGATTTGATGCTGGAGATAAATGGCGATGTTATGGAACATTCATTAACTTTTCCTATCGTCTTTAAGTTTCGTTTCTTTCTTTCTCGTTCAATAAATTATACAACGGTATAAGTTGAGAGTAATTTGAAAAAATCTTGACGAAATGATTTTACTACAAATAAGTAAACATAGAATGTACCTGCACTATGTACATGAGATAATAAAATTGATCATTTCTAATTGAATTATAGGAAAAAGAGTCGTTGTTAGAATATAGAAAACTATTTGAAGAAATCATTCCGTTTGTAATTATCGACATGACTCATATGAGCTACCCACCTTTGTCGACGTCAGAGAACTCTTTATGATTCTCTGTTTACGTCAAAGTCAAAAGATAACGAGTCAAAGTGTAAATAACCAATATCTCGTAGGTGCTACTTTTTGTATAGAATAAAAGCACGAAAAAGTATAATCACATCACTTCACAAAAAAAAATAATCAACAGTTATAATGAAAACAATTATTTGTGTATTATTTCTAATTATTTGTTTCGCTGCTACAATTGAATGCCAGGGCGGTCGTGGTGGTGGAGGTGGCGGTCGAGGAGGCAAGACAATTATTTAATGAAACGAACATCACAAACTAATTTTGTTTATTTTAGGAGGTTCATATCGACCTAGAGGAAGAGGTAGCTCTTGCAAAGGTGATAATTGTTCTCCTAGTGCAGTTGTCATAGTCAGTATTGTTGGTGGTATTATTGCTTTACTGTTTATCACTGTTGGCGTTAGTATTTGGATAGCAAAGCGTCGAGGTCGACCATCATCTCCAAACGATACATTCATACAAACGAAAACATCATTAAATGAAAATTCTGAGAAAGGAAAAATCGATGTATTTACATCAGGTGGTTGGAAAGGTAAATATTATCAATACGGTCGTTGGCATGGACCTCACCAATTCTGTCTGTTCTTCGATTCTCAACGTATGACTGTACAAGGATCAGGATCAGATGATGTCGGAGGTTTTACTATTGACGGTGTTTATTCGACTGAAACCGGTCGAATGGGTTTAACGAAAACATATAAAGCAGGCACTGGCGATATAAAAGAAAATCTAGGACATAAAGTTACTATTCAACTGACATGGAACAGTAAAACAAATGAGTTCGAGGGTACATGGTATGTACAAACAAGTAAATACAATGGTCGAGGTGCATATAAACTTCAAGTTGATAAAAGTCATATATTGACTGTATGCGACACTGTGTGAAAGATTTTTTTTTCTCAATCGAATAAAATATGAGAATTACTTGTATATATAAATATAAACAAATGACTCACTCTGTTTTTTGGTTGCTAATGATGAATCATATTCTCAAGTGTGTATGTTTTTTTATTTCTTTTCTTTTTTACAGACGATGATGAATTGCGTTTTTAATGTTCGAACAAGTCGATATTTACCAAAAACTATCGCTCAAGCTAAACAAAATTTTGAAACTGATTCATTTCATTATGACCATATAACGAATTCTCTTAATTGTAAATTATTAACTCAAAATCCATTTTTATCGTATTTTCAACAAATTTATCCAACAGAAATCAATGAAAATCAATTAACTGATGATATGCTCGATGTTCTTAAATCATATACTGATAGTAAAAATAATGAATGTTATATGAAAACAAATCTTAATTTATTAAGTTCAAATTTCGATGAAATCGATTGGATCTATGTTAATAAACTCCGTTGTCTACTTCGAGGTTTAACTAAAACCAATTTTCAACATAGTTACTATCGTGGTTTAACATTAAGTGATCAAGAAATTACGTATTATCTTGAAAAACGAAATGAATGTTATTATACAAATTCATTTACTTCATTTACAACAGATCGTCAATTGATCTATGAAGGTAATGCGATATTAATCTTACGAATCGATAATTCAAGTGAAGAAGCAAAGAAAAATCTCGCAAACATTTGTCGATGGAGTCAATTTCGAGAAGAAAAAGAGGTTTTATTAGCTGTTGGAAGTAGACTGAAGATTTTGAGTGTTCATTTTTATGGTTGTAAATGGGAAATTGAAGTTGAATTAGTTAACGAATAAATGCACCTGATTTTCTCAAATCTTATATGATATCTGCAAATTTTATTTTCAAATTACATTCTATATCAAGCATATTGATTGAATTAATAAAATACATGTGTTTGTACAAGAAATTGCATAATTTTTTCTTTTCTTTTTGGTGCATGAAGAACTCTACCTGCTATAATTCATGACAATACCAAAGTATTGAAACCAATCGCTCCAATAAAAAACTCCAACTTAAATGACAAACAAAAACTTGTATCACATGTACGAAAAATCTATACGATTATTGAATTTTTCTTTTATAGAATCCATTAACTATACCCAACAAAGTGCAACCATTTTCATCTTTGATATCGAATCGTGCTAGGTCGATACAGTTTTTCTATTAATGATATTCAGAAAACATTGCTTATACGTAAATTCACATATAATTTCGGTTCGATGATGGTGAAATCTTCTTTCTTCAAAACTATACATTGAATCATTGAAGAAAAAAAAGCAATGAATGCGTGTTTTTATGCATAGATAACTATCGACGAACATTCAGTAGAAACCCACATGTTTTGTTTTTCTCTGACTATGATTGCATGTCACAAATAGTTATTTACAAAATAGTGATGACGCAAATAGTATATTTGCCTTCTTTTCTTTTTAATATATGATTGATTTTTAAAAATAGCTATACAATAAATATATTACGTCCATTTTTTTTTTTTCGAAATAGTATAAAAAACCTGTTGTAACTATTCAATCGTGAATAAAAACAAAAATATGGATCACCAAATACTCGCTATACAACAACTACCTTTGGCCAACAGTTTGACACAACATGAGTCAAAATTGTTATTAGATGGTAGACGAAGACATGAAAGTAAATTACAGATCTGTTAAATCATACTTATTAAAATAAAATTTTTGTTTTCATTTGCTAAAACAGATTATGATGAACGACATTTGGTAATTGATCTTTTTTACGTGATATTTTATAAGAACTAACTATTATTTCATATATTTAGACACATCATGAAGGATACAAGGTGTTTCCTCCAATGACTTTTTGTACTATACAATAATATATGTTGTACATTTTCCGTGTTCTTTTTTTTCTTGTATTATAAAATAAAACTTCAGGAGAGAAAATAGACAATTTTTGGATTAACTTGCTGTATATTTGGCATCACCTTTCGAAGAGATTTCAATTGGTGCTGATGGTCTAATCGTGTTGTCATCATATTCACGCTGATTACTTCTTGGTTGGATTGAAATACTGCGTAATTCATCTTGTTTACCTTCAAAATCTTTGACAACATATTTTCTTGTTTGTTCTCTTAACCATAATTTTCTCGTATGACGTTGCATAATGTTTCTTACGATCATTATACTAAGAACAATGCCAACACCTGCACCAATAATTGCAAAAAGCACAACTATTACCACAACTCCTATAAGAACACCTTCACCATCGCATCTACCACAATCACCACTACCATTACAATCGCAATTCATATTCTGACAACCGTAACAACAAATAAGACAATTTATATCAGTACAATTGCATGGATCTTGTGCATAATATCGTTCTCTTGTTGTCCATCCCATACAAAAACCAACACATCCGAAGAGACCCAATATAGCAAAGAACATAATTAAACTACATAAATAATAAACACCGAATGCACTCATCGAAGCTGGAAATGATTCTCGAAGAGCTTTAGTTGAACTATCGCAAGCTTGTATCAGAAATGCTAGACCAATAATAATTGCTTGTACTAGAAGAACAATTAATGTTATATCACGAGTAACAAGAAAACGAAATTTTAATAAACGTTTTCGATCGGCATCGGGATCATCGATAACAGGCTCAATGACAAATTCAAAATGGCAAACTTCACAATAGTTAAAACCTCGACCTTCCTTATTTAATGATCGCCAATCGTCTAAACATTTTCTATGTATATATGCAGATCCACCACTACATAGGCAAGGACGAATAATATCTTCTTGTTTATCACTATCAAAACATATTCGACACGTTTTCGGTGTATTTTCTTGAAGTATTATATTTTCATTCATTGAAATAATTCTCTAGAAAGGAAATCTATAGTTTGCCATCTTTCTAACTGTGTTTTTATTATTCTCAAACGCTCTGTATACAAAGATAACATTTTGTCATGATGATTTATTTAGAAATAAACAATGACTCCACACATGCAATGATAACAGAAAAAAAAGATAACTTTTATCTTCGACGTTTCGTCATTGCATGATCTTTACAAAAAATTGTTTTTACATTAATTTTTCAAGGAATATTTTAAATATGATGTCCTAGAAAATAGATTTATTTAATAAATATGTAGATTAAAATAAACATATTTGATAACACTGCTGGTCAATTATCAACAAATCAAATATTCTACTATAAACATCGAAGTAATTGAAAATCTTTTTTTTTGGCATTGTTCGAATTCGATCTCGAGAATATAAGGAGAAAATATCGATTGAGACAGATAATAATACTTGCTTCATACATTTTCTAATTTATATAGCCTTAAATGTCATGTCTGTATTCTTATATTTTTTTATGATGACAGATGAACTCTAGACGTGTATTTTGACTCTAATAAAAGTGTATGTTAATAAAATAAAGATGATTAATTGAATGTGTGTTTTTTTAAATTCATTTTCTGTAAAATTATCAGAAAGAAGGCGACGATTTAAAGGATAAAAAATGTTTTTAATTATTCTTTTGATTATATTTAATCACTTACCGATGAATTTTGAATTAAGATTATTACATGGATATAATCTTTATCATACGGAGTACATTTTAAATAATTTCGATCATGATTGTTTAAGTTATTTTCCTTCTCCTGTTCAATTTTCATATCAATTTATTCAATATTGTATTCGATATCCAATAGATAAACTTGAATTTGATTATGTTAACTATTACAATCATAGTTTTACATTTGAAGATTTATATGAAAGAAATGTGACAAGTCAACAATTGTATGAGTGGTCAGCACCAATCGATCTCATTGAGAATTATCAAGAATATCTCGAAACGAATCAATCAAACAAGAAATATTTCTTTTATAATTGTACACATCCACGATTTGGATCTCATTGTGAATATTATTTTGATTTGGATTTGGATGATGTTTCACGTATAATTGAAAGTACTTATAAAGAATCCATTTTTTTGGATGTCGATAAAGTAACGACTTCGTGTTATATACATATTCATTGGAATTGTTTTGGAAATGAAAATCGAACAGCAACTGATTGTCTCGATTGGCGTGAAATATGCAATGGTAAAATAGAATGTATCAATGGTAGATATGATGAAGAATTTTGTTGGCAATTAGAATTCAATGAATGTGATAATCAAACAGAATTTCGTTGCTATAATGGTTTATGCATTCCTTTAGATTTTCTTCATGATGATAGATATAATCCCGATTGTTTAGATCGAAGTGATGAACCATTATTTCAATTTAGTGATCAGACTAAATGTTACTCCGATCCTACATTTCGATGTGAAGAACATAGATGTGATCCAACTCGTTATAAGAATGATATAATAGAATGTGGTGATGGTTCATGTATTGAACGTTACGCGGTATGTTATAATGGACGAACAGAAAAAATCTTCAATAGTTATTGGTTACAAATGAATACGAGTGATAAATGTCAATTGGCTGTACAATGTTTTATAGACTTATCGATGAAAGAAATCTATGCAGAACTTTGCTTTTATAAGACTACTTTAAAACACATCATAGATATTCATCGATATTGTCCTCAAACTATTCGTATTCCAGCATTTTTATTTGGTCACGTACAAATAGCTCTCACTACTGTTTTAAAAATAAATAACACTATTGATTTACAAGTTTATATATGTTATAATGATAAAATCTGTAGTGGCTTATTATTTTCGAACGATTTTGAATTACCTATTGATCTTTTTCATGACAATACTACATGTCGGTTAATGAAGATTCCATCTTTATACAGTAGTACTAGTTTTAGCTGGACAGATATTATCAAATATTTATACAGATTATTTTATAAATGTTCAAATTATCCTGAATTATCTCATCATCATATTTCGAATAATTCAAATTTCTATCAATGCATAAATTCATCAAAAGTCATTTCAAAACATCGACTATTGGATGGCATTGAAGATTGTCCTCATAATGATGATGAATCTTATGCTGAAAGTTGTTCGTTACAAAATCTTAATCATCGTTTTAAATGTGATCAACATTTAAAAAGAAAATGTATTACATATTGGTGTGTATTGAATCAATATGACGATTGTTTAGATAGATCTGATGAACATGAAAATTTCATACAAAATCAACGAACAAATATTTCTTTTCCAATAATGTGTGATGGATTTACTGAACTACCTCCGATTATGATCAATGGACATAATTATACAGATGAAACTGAATGTAGTTATTCATCGTGTAATAATATCTATACACGTTGTGATTACATTTGGAATTGTATTGATGGTGCCGATGAAGTTAATTGTGAATGGCCATCAATGTGTCCATCATCTCATCATATGTGTATATTATCAACATCTCAACAACTTTCATGTTTACATATCAATCAAACAAATGATGGTATTATCGATTGTCTTGGTGCATTTGATGAACGACAATATTGCCGTGATATGCATAAATCAGGACATAATGTCCGTTATCGATGTTCGAATAGTAGTAAATGCATTGGCAATAGTTTGGTGTGCCACAAAGAAAACTCTCATTGTATAGGTAATAATCTGGATGTATATGAACCGTATTGCTCACAATATAACTCTCCATATTTAACTATGCGTTGCAAAGAACGAGAAAACTTTATTCATTTAGAGCAGATTCTTTGTACCTTTACAGATATTATGAAAAATTCTTTAGTACACTTTACACTTGAGGGTTATACATCTTACAAATCATTAAAAACAGATTCAAATAACGAATTATCAATGAATTCCAATCGAATACTTTCGACAAAAGATAATCACGACATTAAATCGTGGCCTTGTAATCGTGGTCTCATGATTTATCAAATATTGGATGAAAATAATAATACACAAATGGTTTGTTTTTGTCCGCCAGCATATTATGGTGATTCTTGTCAATATCAGAATCAACGTGTAAGTCTTACTTTGCAAATAAAATCATCATTTGATTTTCGTACAATGTTTACTGTTATTATCACATTACGAGATGATGAACAAAATCAAATTCAATCACATGAACAATTCAATTATTTATATGAACGTGATTGTCCAAAAAAATATAATATCTATCTTCTTTATGTCAATCGTCCGAAAAATCTATCGACAAATTACAGTGTACATATTGATATATTTGATAAAGAAGCAATGCAATATCGTGCTAGTTGGTTATATCCAGTGAAATTTGCGTTTTTACCTGTCTATCATCTGGCTATTCAGTTAGAAATTCGTGCAATAATAAAAGTTACACAAAATTGTGCAACATTGAACTGTGGAAATCATGGCCGATGTTCTCAATATGTAAATATTCAAAAGTTATTTTGTGTTTGTCATCAAGGTTGGACAGGTAAATATTGTCATATATCGTATAACAATCTTTGTTCATCGAAATCGATCTCATTTGGTCCCAATATTTGTATTTGTCCAATGGGAAAATTTGGTTCTCGTTGTTTTCTGACACATTCATCATGTTCATGTGAAAATAATGGAACTTGTGTGTCCGATGATGAACGTACGAATGAAAGGCAAATAAATTGGTGTATTTGTCCGAAAGGATATTCAGGACCAACATGTACTCAACGTGATACAACATTGACTGTATCTTTTGCGCCTGAAATACTCGTACCATCAAATGTTCTCATGCATTTCATTCAAGTTTTTGATAGACACAATCCTCAACCTCACATTCGATCGAGTATACCTAAAATGATTCCACCCGATCAAGAAGTACTTGCTATGAATTGGTCTAGACCATTTCATCTTGTTTACATGGAAATTATTCCATCGAAGATATTATATTTAACCGTATTACAATTCATTCATACACCGTCAGCAAATCTTTCTTCAACACTCAAACTTTCAGATCGTTGTATGAATCTCAGTGAACTTTTGAATGAAACAATCGTCAATTGGCATCCAATTCGTCGTATGAAATATTATCATATTCCGTGTCAACAACGAACAGATCTTCGTTGTTTCTATGATGAACGTCACATATGTATTTGTAATCAAACACTTCGTCAAGCGAACTGCATGCCATTCGATCATTCGATATCGTACGAATGTGAAAGTTCAAATCTTTGTGAGAACAATGGCAAATGTTTTCGTGATCGTTCCAATTGTCCGAATTCTTTCATGTGTGTTTGCGAAGATTGTTCATATGGAGCACGTTGTCAAATTTCGACGAAAGTTTTCGGTCTTTCATTGGATGTTATTCTTGGTTATCAATTTCGTCCGAATCGATCATTCAAACAGCAAAGTCTAACAATTCATTTTGCAACTATCATGATAACAAGTATGTTGATATTTGGTTTAATTAATGGTCTACTGTCGATTAGTACATTTCATAAAAAGAAAACACACGAAGCTGGTTGTGGATATTATCTTCTTGCTTCATCGTATATATCGACAGCGACAATAATTATATTTGCATTGAAATTTTATTTTCTTCTTGTTTCTCAAATGAATCTTATGACAAATCGTCGTTATTTGAAATTTAATTGTATTGTTTTCGAATATTTTCTCAAAAGTCTTTTAAGTATTGGCGATTGGTTAAATGCATGTGTTAGTATTGAACGTGCTTACATTGCTTTTAAATATACAAGATTTAATGCTAAATTTGCTAAATATATTTCAAAGAGAATGACGATTTCTATTTGTTTATTTGTTTTTCTTACTCATATTCATGATCCCATATTTCGTGATTTAATCGATGATATTGAAACAAATCGGGTATGGTGTCATGTACAATTCAATCAGTATGTTCAAATGTACAATACAATTCTATTAAGTTTTCATTTTATTGCTCCATTTGTCTTGAATATTTGTTCAGCTTTAATTACTTTAACATTTACATCTCGACACAAAGCTCGTGCACATAAAAAAGACAATTACGGACAACATTTACGAAAACAATTTTATGTTTTAAAACATTTATTTATTAGTCCATTGATACTCATTCTTTTGGCATTGCCTCGTTTGATTATTTCATTTCTATCAGGTTGTATGAAAACAGCTCGAGATGATCCATGGTTATATTTAATCGGTTATTTAATTTCATTTGTACCACCAATGTCATTAATTTTTGTTTTCATTCTACCATCAGATGTTTATAAAACGGAATTTAAAAATACTTTTAGACGTTCAAAGAACACTACTGTATCTACTGGAAGATCCTAACGTTTGTTTTCAAACACTATCAATGTTGTTATTGTTTTGTTTTTTGTATGTTTTTGGGCGTTTTCACAGGTGATTGATTCGAAAAGTTCGGTCATGAGACGCGTGGTAAAAAGAAAAAAAAACACAGTATTTCAGTTTATATTTCTACATATGCCTATTCGTACTTATTTATTCAATCAATTGAATAATACTATATGTCGATTGAATGGTGTTGAACCATCGCATCGATTACCACACAAAGAAGAGCTACGACAATCGTTTTCGGATCATGTATTATACAGTGCGGAACAACTTCCATCCAAAGTTGACCTTCGACCATTCATGACATCCGTTGAAGATCAATCAAGAATTGGTAGTTGGTAGAGTACAAAAACAATTATATTCATTCAATTTCTTTCGACGTATTTTTTTGTCTATATTTAGCACAGCAAATTCATTTGCAGGTACAAATAAATACACTTCCGAAATCCATAACTTTATTTTGTTTTTCATATACGTAGGAGCATATGAATATATAATTAAAAAAACTCATAATATCAATATTGATGTGAGTCGTCTATTTATTTATTACAATGGACGT
>ERZ781398.3829-NODE-3829-length-11454-cov-5.766997_pt1 | contig 11454 bp, 10 predicted proteins | sample MGYA00433077_ERZ781398 | MGnify/ENA primary metagenome ERZ781398 (study PRJEB29847, sample SAMN06458254) | wastewater metagenome | isolation source: Wastewater bioreactor | place: South Africa: Cape Town | study: EMG produced TPA metagenomics assembly of the... | reverse complement strand
TCAAGGCCCCACGTGGGCCGGCCCGCCGAGGGCGACCTTCCGGAGGCTGAGGGCAAGCGGAATGCCCGCGAGTGCCACCAGCATCAGGACCCAGAAGACATCCATGTAAGCGAGCATCGCGACCTGGGTCTGCAGTTGCTGGCCGATCCAGGCGATGGCCTGCAGGTTGGCTTTGCCGAGCGAGCTGCCTTGCGACGCGAAATAGTCGGTCACCTGCTGCAGGGTGCTCTGGTAGGCGGTGCTCGACGGGATGACCTGCTCGATTAGGCGGTTCTGGTGGAACTGCTCGCGATTGGCCAGCACGTTGGAGACCAGCGACACGCCGATCGAGCCGCCGACATTGCGCGCCATGTTCATCAGGGCCGAGGCCTGGTCGGTCTTGCCCGGCGGCAGGCCGCTATAGGACGCGGTGGTGATCGAGAGGAAGAGCAGGGGCAGGCCGATGCCGAGCACCATCCGCGACTGTGCGAAGAACCAGAAATCGACGTCGGCGTAGATGTTCGTCAGGTCGTACATCGACAGCGCGACAATGGCGGCGCCGGCGACGATCAGGGTGCGCGGCTGGACCTTGCCGATCAGCCGGCCGACGACCAACCTCATGACGAAGGTGACGACGCCACCCGGCGAATTGATGTAGAGGTTGATTTCCTTCTTCGGGTTCTCCGCCTCGAGGAAAAGCAGCTGCGCGACGATCAGCGTCGACATGCCGTCCTCGACCGGGCCGGTCACGAAGATGATGCGCTCTTTCAGCAGGCGGGAGAAAATATCGTAGGCCCGCTCGCCCCGGTTGGTCTGCTCGACCACCATCGGCACAAGGTTCATGTAGGTTTCAACCGGATCGCGCATTTATCACCTGAAGGTTGGCAAGGAAGGACGGACGCAATAGTTACGCGGCATGCGACCGGAACGTCCATGATGCACATGCCAGCGGAAATGGCATCAGACAGATAAGCGCCGATCGCCCGTCGGCAAGTCAGGTTCAAGCTGATTCGGACGGCCGCGCAAAGCCACGCTCCGCGCCTGCCGTCCGGTTTCAGATCGTATCCTTAACGCGAAACCAACGTGGCCGAAATCAGGCCGCGGTCTTCTCGTCCTCGTCCTTGAACAGATCCTCGCGCGAGACCTTCTTCTCGGTCACGTTGGCGAGTTCGAGAATGAAATCGATCACCTTGTCCTCGAAGATCGGCGCGCGAAGCTGGGCGACCGCACCCGGATTGTTGCGGTAGTAGTCCCACACTTCCTTCTCGCGGCCCGGCATCTGGCGGGCCCGCTCGATCACGGCGCGACTGACCTCGTCGTCGGTCACGGTAATCTTGTTCTTCTCGCCGATCTCGGAGAGCACGAGGCCAAGGCGCACGCGGCGGTCGGCGATCTTGCGGTACTCCTCCTTGGCGGCGTCCTCGGTGGTGTTCTCATCAGCGAAGGTACGCGCCGACGAAGCCATCTCGGACTTGATCGAATTCCACATCAGTTCGAATTCGTCGTTGACCAGCGAGGGCGGCGCTTCGAAATGATGCGTCTCGTCGAGCCGATCGAGCAGCTTGCGCTTGACCTTCTGGCGTGTCGCGCCGGCGAATTCCTGGGTCATGCGCTCGCGCATCGCTTCCTTCAGCTTGTCGAGCGATTCGAGACCGAGGTTCTTGGCGAACTCCTCGTCCACCACCGACTCCTGCGGGGCCTCGATCAGGCTCGCGGTGGTCTCGAACTCGGCGTCCTTGCCAGCGAGATTCGGTGCGGCATAATTCTGCGGGAACGACGCCTTGACGGTGCGGGTTTCACCCGCCGCGATGCCGATCAACTGATCCTCGAAGCCCGGAATGAAGGTGTTGGAGCCAATCACCACCGGGATGTTCTCGCCGGTGCCGCCCTCGAAGGCGACGCCATCGATGGTGCCCTTGAACGCGACGGTGACGCGGTCGCCGGACTCGGCCTTGGCGCCTTCGTCCTTCGCCGCATAGGGACGGTTCTGATCGGCGATGCGCTTGATCGCCTCGTCCACGTCGGCATCGGTGATATCGGCGACCGGCTTTTCAACGTTGAAGGTCTTGAAGTCCGCGAGCGTGATCGGCGGCACCACTTCGATCGCAACCGAATAGGTCAGGTCGGCCTTGCCGGCGAGGATCTCCTCGATCTCCTTCTGCTCGGTCGGCATCGTGATCTTGGGCTCGTTGGCGACGCGCAGGCTGCGCTCGGTGAAGATGCGCGCATTGGTCTCGCGGATCATCTCCTCCAGCGCCTCGGCGGCGACGGAGCGGCCATAGACCTTCTTGAGGTGCGCGAGCGGCACCTTGCCGGGACGGAAACCGTTGAGCCGGACTTTGTCCTTCATGTCGGCAAGGCGCCCATCCACCTTGGCGTCGATCTCCGAGGCGGAAACGTTGATCTCGAATTCGTGCTTCAGTCCCTCGGCAAGGGTCTCTTTCACCTGCATGGCGTCAATCTTCTTCCGGCTTCGCCCGGCAAGCCGCCGGGTCGTATTGATCTGTTGGACGCACGGCCACAGCGGCCTGCATCGGTGGTACGGCGGACGCGAGCGTCTTCCGAAATTCAGGCGCACGCCCCCGAAGGTCGCGCGTGGTGCGGGCGGAGGGACTCGAACCCCCACATCTTTCGACACTGGAACCTAAATCCAGCGCGTCTACCAGTTCCGCCACGCCCGCGCAGCGCACATCGTCTCATGTCCCGTATGGCGGCACCGCCGCGAGCGGCGGGCTTATACCATGGGGCTGGCTCACCGCAGCAAGAAAATAAGACAACCCGTCCGCAGCCTCCAGAGCGGCTGGACTTTGCCGGGTAAAAATGGTCCGCATCGGCTATGGAAAATCAGCGATTTTCGGCGGATCGCCGGGCCGTGCTGGCAGGTTTCGGGGGTGCGGCGCTTTGGCCGCTGCTCGCCGGAGCCGATCCGGTAGGAAGCATCAGCGCTCCAGATGCCTCCCGGCTCGATCTGGCGCTCCGGCCCGGCCAGTTTCCGCTTCGGACGGGCGCCCCCGCAACGGCGGTCTGGCTGCTGGAAGACACCGAACCCGATCCGGCGTCCCGCATCCGGCCGGGCGGCAGGTTCGATCTCGCCCTCGCCAACGGGCTGCCGGTCGCCGCGGCGATTTCGATTCGCGGTCTCGACGGCACCGCCGCAGCCGAACCGCTGCTGGTCCAGCTGCCAATCCCGGCCGGCGGTAAAACCACCCTGCCCGTCCAATGGCGGCAATCCGGCACCTTCCTGCTCGACGGCCGGCTTTTGAACGAGGGTACGGGGCGGCCGCTGCTGCCCCGGGTTCTGGTCGTCGAGGACGACAAACCGCAGGCCGACCGCGACGAAGTGTTGCTGATCGAGGACTGGCGCCTGAAGACCGACGGCACCGCCCTGATGCCCGGCCGCGAGGCGCGCGACGCGACGCTACTCTTCACCGTCAACCGCCTCCCAGCAATCGACATCACACTGAAACGCAACGAGCGGCTGCGGTTGCGCATGATCAACGGCTGCCAGCGCGCAATCATCGCGCTGAAGATCGCCGATCTCGCCACCCGCGTGATGGCGATCGACAGCGAGGCGGCGGAGCCATTCGTCGCGCGCGAGGGCCGGATCGTGCTCGCCCCCGGCACGCGGATCGATGCGCTGATCGACGCCACGGCACCCGCCGGCACCATCTCGCCGATCCTGTTGCACGATGGCGTCAAACCGCAGCCGATCGGCCGGATCATCATGTCGAACGATGCGGCGGCGCGCGAGGCGCCGCTCCCCGAGGCCGAACCGCTCGTCGCAAGCCCGCGCTCCAGGATCGATCTGACAAGCGCGCTGCGGGTCGATCTTGCGCTCGACACCGCGCAATGGAGCGAGCCCGCCGCGTTCGACAAGACGTCCGCGCCGGTGCTGCGCGCGGCACACAGCCGCACCATCGTGCTGGCGCTCACCAACAATGGCGCAACGCCCGCGACCTTCCATCTGCACGGCCATCATTTCCGCCTGCTCGACCGGCTCGACGATGGCTGGAAGCCGTTCTGGCTCGACACGCTGGCGTTTCAATCCGGGCAAACCCAGCGCATCGCCTTTGCGGCGGATTTTCCCGGCCGCTGGCTGATGGAAATGATGGGCAATGGGTGGAGCGCACCGCGCAAGGTGCGCTGGTACGAGGTGGGTTAGTAACCGACGCCAAGCTCGCCATAAAGATCGCGAAACACCGCCGGCAGCGCCTCCGACAGATCCTCCGCGATCAGGCCGGGGCCGAATTCCCACGCCGCCTCGCCATGCATCCACACCCCGGTCGACGCCGCCTCGAAGGCGGAAACGCGCTGCGCCAGCATGCCGCCGATGATTCCGGCCAGCACGTCGCCCGCGCCGGCGGTCGCGAGCCAGGGCGGCGCGTTGGCGGCGATCGAAGCCCGGCCATCGGGCGCCGCCACCACGGTATCCGCGCCCTTCAACAGCACCACCGCGCCGGATTCGCGCGCGGCAAGACGCGTGCGCTCGAGCTTGGAATGCGGCGCATCCGTTCCGCTGAGGCTGGAGAACAGACGGCCGAACTCGCCGGCATGCGGCGTGAGCACCACTGCGCCCGCGCCGTCCCGCTTGACGGCGTCGAACAGCAGATCCGGCCGATCGGCGAAGCTGGTCAGCGCATCGGCATCGAGCACCGCCGCGCAACCGCTTTGCAGCACAGCCAGCACAAGATCGCGCGTGCGCTCACCGACGCCAGCGCCCGGACCGATCACACAGGCATTCAGCCGCTTGTCGGCCAGCAAATCCGCAAGCTGCGCGGGCGTATCGACAGCGCGAACCATCACCGCGGTCAGCGCCGCCGCATTGACCGCGAGCGCTCCGGTCGGCGAAGCGACCGTGACCAGACCCGCTCCGGCCCGCAGTGCCGCCCGCGCGGCAAGGCGCGCGGCGCCGGTCGCGGCAAGATCGCCGGACACCACCACCGCATGGCCGCGTCCGTATTTGTGACCCTCGACCTGCGGCACCGGAAAGGCGTCGCGCCACAGCGCGGGGGCGTTCTCGAACGCGCTCGGCTTGATGTCATCGAGCACGGAGTCCGGGATACCGATATCGGCGACATCGATCTCGCCGCAATAGATCCGCCCCGGCAGCAGCAGATGGCCGGTCTTGCGGCGGAAGAACGTCACGGTGCGCGTCGCCTGCACCGCAACGCCCATCACCTCGCCGGTGGTGCCGTTGATGCCGCTCGGCAGATCGACCGCGAGCACGGCCGCACCGCTCGCATTGATCGCCTCGATCATGGCGCGCGCCTTGCCTTTCACTTCGCGGTCGAGCCCCGCGCCGAACAAAGCGTCGACGATCACCGCCGGATGACCGAGCGAGGCCGGCACCGCCGGCAGCACCTGCCCTTTCCAGTCCTGCGCTGCCAGCGCGGCGTCACCCTTCAGTGCCTCGCGCCGGCCGACCAGCACGACCGTGACCTCGCGCCCGCGGGCAACGAGGTCCACCGCCGCGACAAAGCCGTCGCCGCCATTGTTGCCACCCCCGCAGACCACCGCGACCGGCCCGGCCGGCGTAAGCGCCGCGGCGGCATCGGCCACCGCACGGCCCGCCGCTCTCATCAGAGTGAAGCCGGGCGTCCCACCGGCGATGGTGAGCCGGTCGGCCGTCTGCATCTGTTCAACACTGAGCAATTCCATGATGCCGACTTCGCCACAGCGGGAGCGACAAAGGCAAGCGCCGCCCTCCAAGTTTCATCCTGCCCAATAATTATGCAATTGCACGCTTTATAAGCGCCCAGCGCAGGCGCGGCTGCATAAATATCGAGCGGAGAGATCTTAACGAATTGATTGTTCGTGATAATTTCGCTCAGTCCGAGTTGGCACGAACCCTGCTTACAAGGTGTCGCAACCAGACGCGGCCACCAAACCGCGTCCGGACAGGGTTTCGCCCCTCGGGCAATGGAGTGGATCACATCGCGCCAACATTCAGGCCGCGAACCAGACAGAGTTGAAATGCCGGGAGACGTTCAGTGAAGAAAATCGAGGCCATCATCAAGCCGTTCAAACTCGACGAGGTGAAGGAAGCGCTTCAGGAAGTCGGGCTGCAGGGCATCACCGTGACCGAGGCCAAGGGCTTCGGCCGGCAGAAGGGCCACGCCGAACTTTATCGCGGCGCCGAGTACATCGTGGACTTCCTGCCCAAGGTCAAAATCGAGATCGTGATCGGAGACGATCTGGTCGAGAAGGCGATCGAGGCCATCCGCCGCGCCGCGCAGACCGGCCGCATCGGCGACGGCAAGATTTTCGTCTCCAACATCGAGGAAGCCATCCGCATCAGAACGGGAGAGTCCGGCGTCGACGCGATCTAGCCATTCCCAGCCATTCGCGCGTCGCCTGAACGTACCGTTTCAAGGCGCCCCGCATATCCGCTCACTTCAAACACCCTAACGACCTTCAAGCAGAGATAGAGGTATTCATGAAGACCGCCCAAGACGTCCTCAAGGCCATCAAGGACAACGACGTCAAATATGTCGACCTGCGCTTCACCGATCCGCGCGGCAAGTGGCAGCACGTCACGTTCGACGTTTCGATGGTCGACGAGGAACTGTTCAGCGAAGGCACCATGTTCGACGGCTCGTCGATCGCCGGCTGGAAGGCGATCAATGAATCCGACATGATGCTGATGCCGGACCCGGTGACCGCGACGATCGATCCGTTCTTCGCCGAGACCACCATGGTCATCACCTGCGACATCGTCGAGCCCTCGACCGGCGAGCCTTACAACCGCGATCCGCGCGGCATCGCCAAGAAGGCCGAGGCGATGGTGAAGTCGATGGGCGTCGGCGACACCGTGTTCGTCGGCCCTGAAGCCGAGTTCTTCGTATTCGACGACGTCCGCTTCCAGACCACGCCGTACAACACCGGCTTCAAGCTCGACTCCTCCGAACTGCCGACCAACTCCGACACCGAATATGAGGGCGGCAACCTCGGCCACCGCATCCGCAACAAGGGCGGCTACTTCCCGGTGCCGCCGCAGGATTCAGTGCAGGACATGCGCTCGGAGATGCTCGGCGCGATGGCGCGGATGGGCGTGAAGGTCGAGAAGCACCACCACGAGGTGGCTTCGGCCCAGCACGAACTCGGCATGAAGTACGACACGCTGACGCTGATGGCCGACCAGATGCAGGTCTACAAGTACTGCATCCATCAGGTCGCGCATATCTACGGCAAGACCGCCACCTTCATGCCGAAGCCGGTCTACGGCGACAACGGCTCGGGCATGCACGTCCACCTGTCGATCTGGAAGGACGGCAAGCCGACCTTCGCCGGCAACAAATACGCCGACCTGTCGGACACCTGCCTGCATTACATCGGCGGCATCATCAAGCACGCCAAGGCGATCAACGCCTTCACCAACCCCTCGACCAACTCCTACAAGCGTCTGGTCCCTGGTTACGAAGCGCCCGTGCTGCTGGCCTACTCGGCCCGCAACCGCTCGGCCTCGTGCCGTATCCCCTACACCACCTCGCCGAAGGCCAAGCGCGTCGAGGTGCGCTTCCCCGACCCGATGGCCAATCCGTACCTCGCTTTCGCGGCGATGCTGATGGCCGGCCTCGACGGCATCAAGAACAAGATCGATCCGGGCCCGGCGATGGACAAGGACCTGTACGACCTGCCGAAGGAAGAGCTGAAGACCATCCCGACGGTGTGCGGCTCGCTCCGCGAGGCGCTCGAGAACCTCGACAAGGACCGCGCCTTCCTCAAGGCCGGCGGCGTGTTCGACGACGATTTCATCGACAGCTTCATCGAGCTGAAGATGACCGAGGTCGAGCGCTTTGAAATGACCCCGCACCCGATCGAGTTCGAACTGTACTACTCGCTGTAAGGCGTTCGCCTGCGCCGGCAGGCCTGTCGAAGCTTGGAAAAGGCGCTCCTCGGAGCGCCTTTTTCTTTTGTCGCGGGACCTGACGTGGCCCTCTCTTGATCGCGGCCGCTCTTTCGGAAAAAGTGTGGACCGCGCTCCAACCACAGGGATCGAATGTGACAGCATCCAGCGAGACAGCCCCGGCCCGCCGCGACCTTGCATGGTCCATCGCCGTCGGCGGGATCGGCATCGTCAGCTTCGCCGCCGCCCTCACCTTCGCGTGGGCCTTCAACGCCACGCTGTTTCTGATCTTCGCCGGCGCCTTGCTCGGGGTCGGCCTCACCGCCATGAGCCATCTGATGCGCCACGTGGTCGGGGGCCCGCATGCCTTGCGGCTGGCGCTGGTCTGCCTGCTGCTGGCTGGAATGCTGTCGGGCGTGGTCGCGCTCGGCGGTTCCACCATCGCCCAGCAAGCCGCCGTGCTGAGCAACACGCTGAAAGCACAGATCGTCACCGTGAAGGATTTCCTCGAGCAGCACGGCGTCGACACCAGCTATCTCGAACTCGGCAATTCGAACGCAGTACCGGCCGACACCACGGAGACGCCGGCCACGACGCCCGCGACACCGCGCAACCTGCCGAGCGCGGGTGCTCTTGCCTCCGGCGGCGGCGCCATCATCAGCCAGACTTTCAAACTGCTGCTCGGCACCGTCAGCGTGGTCGGCAACTTCTTCATCGTGCTGTTTCTTGGCCTCGCCTTCGCCGCGCAACCCGGCGTCTACCGCAGCGGCCTGCTCCGCCTCGCCCCGGCGCGCCACCGCGCCAGCGTCACCGAGGTGGTGGACCGGATCGGCGAGACCCTGGAGCGCTGGCTGATCGCCCAGATGGTGACCATGCTGGCGGTCTTTCTGGTCACCTGGATCGGACTGAAACTGATCGGCATCCAGAGTGCGTTCATTCTCGGCATCCAGGCCGGCCTGCTCGCCTTCATCCCGACGGTGGGCGCGATCATCGGCGGCCTGATCGTGGTGCTGGCAAGCCTCGCCTCCGGCTGGGTCGCCGCCGCCAGCGCGGCCGTGCTGTTTCTCGGCGTCCACGCGCTGGAGAGCTACGTGCTGACGCCGATCATCCAGCGCCAGGCGCTCGACATCCCGCCGGCGACGCTGTTCGCGTTCCAGATTCTGCTCGGGGTGGTGTTCGGCCTGTGGGGTCTTGCGCTGGCGTTGCCGCTGGTCGCGATCGTGAAGGTCGTGATCGACTATCTGCGCGAGGACGAGCCTGCCGCTGCCAAGGCCTGAAGCCGCGTCGCATCGTCAATAAAAAAGGCCCCGGATCGGGGCCTTTTACGTGCCGTTCAGAACGCTGCCACTTTGTTGGCATGCTCGACCTCGGGCGGCGATGCGAAGTGCGGCCCGACCAGCGCCCGCCATTCCTGGAATTCCTTGGACTCGCGGAAATCCACGATGTGATTTTCCAGCGTCTCCCAGATGATGAAAAGACGATAGCGCGACGGCTTCTCGATCGAGCGGTGCACTTCGAGGCTCTTCCAGCCCTTGCTGCGCTTGAAGATCGGCTGCGCCATCGCAACCGCCGCCTCGAAATCCTTTTCCTCGCCGGGCTTGATTTCGAGCTGTACGATTTCAGTGATCATTGTGATGCGCCCTTTCTGAATGTCGGAAGGGTTATAGCGTTTTCGCACGGCATGGATACCGCCGGCGTGACAAAAGCCCGCTGAAAGACGCGGCCAGAATCTTGTCGTGAGACCGGTAGACCGCGGGATGCCTTACAGCATCACCAGCAGGACACCGGACAGCACCAGGGCGCAACCGGTCAAAATCACCGGCTGCCAGTCGATGCCGGTGCGATAGCGTCCCTGCGCGCGGCGCTCGCTGATCAGCGCCCGCTCATATTCGTCCGAGGTCGAGAACATGCAGGCAAATCCCGCCCGCGCCGAAGCAGCCGCCGCTTCGAGCGCCGAAATATCCTTGGGAGCGTCGTGACCAGATGAGCCGGACATACCGTGATGGTAGCGCCGGCATCGTAAACAGAGTGTTAGGAGATTCCGGCTGCGAACGGATTATGCGTTCGCCTGCGCCATGTTGACGAGATCGACCGCCGGCTGCACCGCCGCGCCGGGCACGCCGCAGCGTGCCTGCCCGAGCGACAGCGGTTGTTCGACGATCGCCCTCACCTGATTGCGACCGCCGCGCTTGGCCTGATAGAGCGCCGTATCGGCGGACGCCATCAGTACCTCAAGCTCGGTGTCGGCCGACCCTCCGGCGAGACCGATACTCACCGTGGTCGCGAGCGGCTCATCGTCGATCGCCACGCCGGAGTCCTGGAACGCCTCGCGGACGCGCTCGGCCGCGGTCACGGCCTCGTCCATGCCACAGGGCAAAAGTGCTGCGAATTCCTCGCCCCCGACCCGCCCGATGAGGTCGGTGGCACGTAGGTTATCGACGACCGTTTCGGAAAACAGTTTGAGCACCTCGTCGCCCGTCGCATGACCGAAACGGTCGTTGACCGACTTGAAGTGGTCGATGTCAAAAATCATCACCGTAATGGGCCGTCCGGCGCCCGCCTCGCGCTCCATCATCCGCGCGGTGGCCTCGCTGAAGCCGCGCCGGTTGAGCAGGCCCGTCAGCGGATCCATCGAAGCCGCCGTCTTGTGGGCCGCGACCACGCGCTCGGACACCAGAATGAAAATGATGAACACGGTGCCGACCGCATAGAGCACGAGCTCGGCGGCAAAGACCGCGATCCACAAACCGCGCATGTTCGTGGCCACGCCCTGCGTGTGCATGATGTCGCTGAGAATAATCGGCAGCATCAGCACCGCGCCGTGCAGCAGCGGCACGATCAGCGCAGGCCAGCGCGCACGCATCGCCTTGCGTCGCTCACGGGCCAGTTCGGCAGCCGTCAGCGCCGCATAGGCCGCGACAATGCCGGCGCCCAGCGTCATCTGCATCTCGGCGGTCAGCGGAGCGAACAGGAAGCTTGCCGCAACCCACAGCGCCGCACCGGCCACGAGGCCGCCGATGCCGGGCGCGCGACCATGGAACACCCGCGCCGCATCCCAGACGAGACCGCAGGCGATAAAGCCGACCGCGTTGACCGCAAGCGACAACTCAAATCCGAGCGCGCCGCCGCCGAGGGTCCACAGCGCGATCGACGCGCTGCCGAGCAGATAGGCCGAGCCCCACCAGCCGAGCGCCGCTATCTTCTGCTGTCGCCAGAAAAACAGCAGCATCGCGCCGAGCAACAGCGCGACCAACGCCGCGACGAGATAAAGCGTCGAGATGTCGAGAGAAAGGGTCGTGCCTGCGGACACCATGGAGGTACGCGCTCAACTCGGACGGAGCCGGAATAGCTCCTCAGCCAGCCTCACGCTAGCAACCGTGTGTTGGGACTCCGTTTGCGGCGCTCACCAAATTTTCGCGAAAACTGTCGTCAATTCATTTCAATCCGGAACCAAAGCAACGCCTTCAAAAACAAGAAAAAGGGCGCCCGAAGGCGCCCTTTTGTCGGCGTGGTCCGCATATGGTGCGGACAATTTGATCGAACGCGTTAGCGCTTCGAGAACTGGAAGGAGCGGCGGGCCTTGGCCTTGCCGTACTTCTTGCGCTCGACGACGCGCGAGTCGCGGGTCA
>ERZ781398.3828-NODE-3828-length-11455-cov-4.551316_pt1 | contig 11455 bp, 11 predicted proteins | sample MGYA00433077_ERZ781398 | MGnify/ENA primary metagenome ERZ781398 (study PRJEB29847, sample SAMN06458254) | wastewater metagenome | isolation source: Wastewater bioreactor | place: South Africa: Cape Town | study: EMG produced TPA metagenomics assembly of the... | reverse complement strand
AACTCCAGGGAACGTGTCTTTGTAGTGGCTGCAAGAAATACTTTTGTATGCCAGATTTTCGAAGTCATCGAGTTGGTCTAGCAAACGAAATGGATTCGATCATAAGTGATCGAGATAGTATTCAAGATAGAATCAATAAATCATCGGAGAATTTAGTTGATAACAATCGTTTACTCTTGGAAATTACAGAATGGGAAGAAGAAACCGTAAGAAAAGTGAGAAAAACTGCTGAATTAGTTCGACAACAGGTTACCGCGTTGCAAAATTCGAAACAACAAGAAATTAAAATTCAACTTGATAAAATATCAAAAGACTTGATTCACATGAAAGAAACAGAAGATTTTGTCGAACCGGATCTTTCTCGTTTACGTCAAAATATTCAACAACTTAATCAAGATTTGAATTTATTGAATCAACCGCAAACAATCGAACTTTGTACTGAAGGAAGTAATAAAATTAATTGGGATCGATTAATTTACGTACAAGAACCATCGAAATCAACTAACAATCGTTCGAATTCGGATAATACGGAAAGTAAAAGATCGGGACGAATAAGAAATGTACGTCTAACAGCTCCATCGGTTTGGGATGACGATATGGAAAGAAACAATGTTTCTGTTAAACGTCTACCATTTGGTACTTTATTTAAACGTCCTTCGGCATCAGCAAAACTGACTAATAGAAATAATAGAATACAAGCATCACCACTATGGGATCAGGCTGAAAATGATGATTTTAGTTGGAGTCAATCCTCGCCGAGAACTTATTCAAGTGAAGAAGAGTGGTAAAACTTAAACAGAACTCATTCTTTTTATATTTTAAATCATTTCAATAAAGCGTTGCATCTCTGCAAGTCTATTCTAAAAAGTGACTGTACTAAAATCAATTAAAGAATAATTCGTTTTCGAGACGATCGAAAACCAGAACAAGTTGGATGATAACATTTTTGATAATAAATCTTCTTTGCTGGATTCACAAAGAAATAGATTTGACTTTTCTTATGATGTCTTTTAATATTTTCACAATAACGATTCGAACCACAAATATTCACTTTATAACGTTTACTTGTACCTATTGTTGATACATTTTCAATTCGTCCACCCATACCACGAATAATATTAACAAGAATTCTTTCGATATCAGCATATTCAGCAGGAAAATATTTAGTAGGCCTTTGCGGTAGTTGATTTGTAGGCAAATATTGTGGCTCTTCTTTCGGTTTTGAAATGATTTTTTGAAGAGCGTGTTTTGCTGCTGATTGTTCAGCTTGTTTAACTGATTTACATTCACTATGACCAGAATATCGAGATCCATTGACTATAACTGTCGTCTAGAACATCTTCTTCCATAGTCCATCATTCATTCGTAAGTATAGAAATCTTACTTGAAAACTAGGCGAATGATCTGGACCTGTTTTTCTTGATGGAAGATATACAGGCATTGACAATCTTCTCTTTTGACAATACTCTTGCAAACGGTTCTTATAGAATGTATCCATTGTATTGTGTGTTTGAGTAAGAAATTCGTACAAATAGTTGCTATTATTTTCAAAAGTAAATATTAACTTATAACGAACCGAAAAGAGTCACGTTGTTTTTGTTGATTTCATGTGTCAGAAGAAAAATTCAACAAAACCTGTTTATTTTATAAAATAAAATTAACAAATGGAAGACGAAAAAAATCTAATTGAGAATTATCGGTTTTTTGTTCGATTTAAATCCTTTACAGTCAGGATCATGACATTTTTGGTAGTAAAATTTGTTGATTGGATCAACCACAAAATAAACCTGATTTGTCTTGTGATGTCTATCAATATTATCACAATATCTATAGTCGCCGGCAATTTCTATTTTATACAGAGAAGTTTGATGAAATGGCAGAATTTTTCGAATTCGACCTTTGCGTGCATTCACCATATTGACAATGAACTTTTCAACATCAGCAAATTGTGCTGGCAGATGTTTTGATGGATCATTAGCATTGTTTGCGGAAGTTTCAGAATGTACTTCACTAGGACTATTAGGTGTAATTGGGTCTTTACACAGATCAGCATAGGCTCGTTTTGCTGCTGATTGCTCTGCTTGTTTTTTTGTTGAACAATTTCCTTCACTAACATACCAACGTCCATCAATTTCTACTTCTACCTATAAATTAATCATTGAGTCTCTCTTCGTTCATCACGAAAATAATCGGCTTACTTGAAATTTTATTACAAGCGGAGTATTTATGTGTTCTCGAACTCTATAGTTTGGTAGTGGAATGTTATTTTTCTGACAGTATTCCTGCAAACGATTTTTCCAGGATATATCAGCACTATTTGCCATCATTAACAGTACACCAAAGATGACTCTACATTCTACGAATAATTCTGAAATGACTCTGGGTATTTTTTTTCAACATAAGCCACGTCATTTTGCATAATCTGAATTTAAAAAATATATGATTGGCCGATCATGGAAAAAACGTGAAACTACAATTCATTGACAGGTGACATCTTTTCTTTTGAAATAAGACTTTTATATATTTAATTTCATTATTCGTTCATCCATCGATGATTTTATTTTATTACTAAACCGAACTTTTACTCATTTGCATAATAAATAGATCGCTGAACAGTCTCTGTCTATTCTCTATTTCTGATTGACATAATGCGATTATCGAAGACAAAAAAACAAGTTCATTTTCTTTTTCATTTCTTAATTGTTTGCTTTTTTGTTTTATTTAACAGAAGTCTTATCAGACTACACAAAAGTTTAACTAATCAATACAAGAGTAGCAAATACACAGAAAAAGAGACAAACACACATATTTCAATGCTGTACAAATAGACAAAGATTACGATGATGATTTGATTTATAATCGAGAATCATCTAAACGAAAAGGAAAAACAAGAATATTTAAGAATAAATCAAGTGAATTTTACCATCTTGTGGTGCTGCACGTTTTCGACCACGTGTTGCTGTAGATAATCGAGCTTTTTGTCCATGACCACCACCTGGTTCATCATTGAGAATACGACGATAGTTAATCAATGGTTGCCATGCATCAGCATCGATCGATGCGTTATGAACAAGTTTATCAATATGATCATAGATAGCTTTTTTATCCGGTTTGAGGAGTTTCGATGCAAATTCGGGTAAAACTTCGAGGAAGAGAATATTTGGACCTGGTTGAGTTGGATCGTCTTGTTTGAACAAAGGTGTCAATGCAAAACGAATGCATTCACTAAGAAAAACGAAAACATAATTGCAATAATTTGATATTCTCAACTCACCGATGAAGTGCTGCAAGTGCTTCACGTTGTTTAGCCATATCCAAACCAAACGAGAGATTAAATCGACGTGCTAATTCCTAAATAAATTCACAAATTCAAACATCATCACATCGTCTTGCACTCACTCTCAATGGTGACAAATCAATTGCACTTGTATCATCATTATTCGTTGATTCTTGCGCTGAAATGCAATCCTTGAACACAGCCATGAGACTGTAAGCCATGGTTTTAGCTGTATGAATTTTGGAAATATCTCGAGCACGTGTAAATGTATTCTTAATAATATCTCCGAAATCATTGCTGAATTTAACGTAATATTTAAGAATATTTGTTGCAGCTTGAATTGGTAGGACGTTGTGGACGATTAATTTGCAATAAGCAGCAAGAAGATTACGTTTTCGATGGAGTGCTTCGATTTTAGCTTGTTCATCTTGATCTTTAAGTAAAACATAGAGATTTATTTGGAAAAAAAAGAAGAAAATCGAACTTTTTGGATCTTCAGCATAGAAAACATAAGTGTTTAAGAAGGTTAATAATGCCTGAATAAGATTTTCATTGATTTCAACAACAAGAACTTGATAATCTGGATTTTTATCGACTAAATGTGGACTCATGCTGATCAATAAATCGCATAATGTCGAATAAGCATATTGGCATATTTGTGCATTAGCATGAACCATTAATTTTTGACATAAGGTACAAAGTTTTCGACTTCGTTTAACAAGTTTTTTCAATAAATCCTAAATTAAACTCATAATAATGAATTTAGTCATTCCAAGAAGGAAACAAACCTTATCAAATTGAACATCTAAATGATATAAACCCCAGAGAAGACTTCGATTAGCAATACCAAAGCATTTATCAACAATCTGCGAACATCAAATAATTAATTTCATTTTCAAAATCGCCAAAAACAAACCTCTGGTGACATATCTTCATTGTCAATAGCTGCTTTGAATAGCAGATGAATTTTATCCCAGAGATCCGTATTTCCCAAATCGTGACACCTAAACAAGCCAATCATACTCCCATTCTCAAGCAAACAAATGAATTCCTACTGATGAAATGCGTCTAATTTCCTTAAATTAAGCAACAATGGATACAAATCATCTTCATCGGCTTCGTCCTGAAATCACAAAATAGTTGAATTGATTTTTATAAAGTCTTTTTCGTCAAACCATTTCTTCGAAAATGCCCATAGCTGCATTGAAATTAGCCAAGATCTTATCGATAATATTTCCTCGATGAGCAATCGCTCGATTTGATAATGTAAAACTAACATCGCAAACACATTCGAAACATTTCGAAACAGCATCGAAAATCTAATGAAAACAAACAAAAATAAATCTTCGTTTTTTATCAGAAAAAAAAACAAGTGACTAACATCAGCTGTCGTATGTCGTTGAACGATATCACTCAATGCGTTTAAATACGCATCGAGATCACGTTCACGACGAGTCGTTGTGTAAACTTCGTAGTTAAAATGAAGAGGAATTTGTAATAAATTCAATAGTTTATCCGCATCAGCAATGTACTACGAAGGAAAGTACAGAAGTTTTAGTTTTTTTTCTTCTTTGGATTGAATTTTGTTTTTTACTTTATTGAGTAGTGGGGGTAGAGTGCCGATGAAATGATCGGTGAGCACTTTTTTATCATCTTCTTTTTGTTTTTGTTCTTTCATTGTTAACTAAAAAACGAACGAACGAATGAAGAAAAAACGAATTTCGATTGAAAATACTTTTCGATTCGGTTGACCACGTCCAATCGGATATTCGCCAGTGGCTGCTTCTCGAACACAACAAACCATGATTTCAATCAGACAATTTTCATGTTGATCATCCAATGCTAAATTACATAAAAGTGCTTTTTTTTTATAAAATCAAAACGAAATTTTACCATCTTCATCTTGATCAGGCGCTTCGAGTAAAATATCAGTCATGCATTCCCAATCCTTCATCATTGGATGTTGATCCCACATGGAATCAACGAGATAGGTTGCGTGTTCATGAAGCTAGATCAAGAGACATTTGAAGAGAAACTAATCGGTTTATCTTAAGAACTTACTTCACTTTCGATGAAGAATTGAACGAGTAGATGCATGAATGCCGTATTTTGACTGCGTTTTTTCGATGTTGTCGATGGTTGTTCGGCTTTGTGGAAGAGTTTTTGATTGAGAAATTCACCAGCTGCTTGAGCTACTTGCCGATGAGAATGATAAACAAGTTCGTAGATATTTTCACAATCTTTATCTTCCAAAATTCGATCATTAAATCTATTATTCATAAAACAATAATTCTTCTCATTCGTATGTTTTTTTTATACTTTAATATTGCAGTTAGAAGTTTAATTGCTTGAACAGCAACTTCATATTCACAATCCACCGTCATTTGTACGATACGATCCTAGAAATCAGCAGTGTTCGTTTTCAGAAGAATCAATTTTGTTTTAAATACTTTAAATCGATTGGTGAACAATTCTAATTTGGCCACGAAATCTGTTGTTTGAAACAAAGGAATCAAGGCAAGTAAACATCGTAATCGACAATCTCCAACCTAAGACAGATTCATTTCGAATTTAGTCACGGCAAAACAACGACATTTTCTACTTTATCATATAAAGTCCAACCGATATATTTAAGATAGATATCATCGAGAAAAACCATCGGATAGCTTTTCATCCATTCACCAAGTTCACTCATGCATAAACATCGAATATCAGGTACGATATCACGATATCGATGAATGAAAACACCTTTGAAAATGAAATTCATGAAACTTTTGATTTCATTTTCATTGTTTTCGAGCTGAAGAAATAAAAAAAACATAAGACAATGAAGAAAATCAATGGATTCGATGGATCAAACCTCTTTTCGTTTGGCAGTGAGCGTATCGAGACGATCTGCAGCTCGTCGAGCCGTTGATTTCTGTCGTTCAGCTTCATATTGTCGTTGACATTGATCTTTTTGAATGCTTATAGTCAATGCTATGTCAACTAATGCCGTCATAACTTTCAAAACGGCTAATGTTCCCGTATGACGAAAAGCACGAACAGGTGAATCTGAGAGAGCTGTTAATAGAGTAACTAAATTATCGATCATATATTGATCGTAGATGATCGAATACGATGCTTGTTTAATCAATAAAATAACAAATTCGCTGAATGATGAACGAAATTTCTTATATTGTAAACCTGACATAATAATCGGATATTCCGATGTATCTTCATCGAAATGTTCAGTCATAGCTCTCAACATATCGACATGTTCCATTTTTAAGTACATTGTTTGTGTTAATTTTCCTTTACAACCGCTACTATCCAAGAAGAATTGCATTAATTCAATCAAAGCTTCATCACGATTGGCTTGATACGAGTCGATCCATTGATCAACAAGCACTTGAATATTCGTTTTACCGGCTAATAAATGATGATAGTAACCTTTTTCTTCTGATTGTTGGCCGCCGAATGTTGTATTATTTGTTACTGAGCCTGATTCCATCGAATCATCATCAGCTTGATGAATCGAAGTTGACTTTCGGCCTGAAACCGGTGGTCGTCCACGTCCTCGACCACCTGGTGTTGTCGTTGTTCGAGTTTTGGCTGCTTTCGGTTGAAATTCTTCTTCTTCATCATCATCGTCATCGTCATTCGGCATAACCGATGCTGGTGGTTCGATAAAATCATCGCCTAACGAACGTTGAACATGTTGTCTCAATGAACGTGTACTTCCGTTCATTCTATTCGATCTGAAATAAAAATTGTGCTTAAATATTGTTATACTTGAAGAGAAAATAAAGAGAGAGAAAAATTACAACCATCAGAAAAATACATGTGAGAAAAAAACATGACTAGAAGAAGAAAAAAGAACGAAAGAAAACAGACACAATCGAAAAACAAAGAAATAAAATAAAACGATTCTTTAACATGCGGCCATTGGTCAAGAACTACACGGTCACTTATTCTTGCTCATGTTTTATAGGTGTCACCATCTGACAAACTCTCGCTTTTTTTTCTCCTCAGTGCAATCAATACGGTCATCGTGCCGATACAAAACGGTAGTGTATGCGCCCATTTTACACAGTTTGTAGACGTATTTTATCGTAAAAGATACATTTGGCATGCACTGTATTACGGTCGTATCAAATCTTGTATTGACTTTGCTTTCGACTACTATTATCAGGAGTATGTACATTTATAATTTTCATACTTTTCTTGAGCTGTTCATAATAATCATTCGACTTGTTGAATGTAAATGTCGAATTTTGTCTATCCATAACAAATCTTGCTTTTTTGCCGAATACTACTTCATATGGTGCATATTTGGTCATTGCATGTCATCCAGTATTGTATGCGAATATAATTGGTGTGAGAAATTCATCCCAATTATTGCTTTCTCTGTCTTGGAGTTTAGTAATTTGCAGGATAAATGTCGCGTTAAATTTTTCTATCATCCCGTTTGTTTGAGGATGATATGCGGTTGAATATTGAGTGGACCACAGTAGTCTATGCCAATGAGTAGATGTGAGCCTCTAATGTCAGGAAAAACGTCTACGGTAACCACCAGACAGAACTGTAGGCTACCGCTATTAGGATCGTCTCTAAACTATCGAGATCTCACGTAAAAAAGAATAATAAATGGTCTTACCACCGGCTAATATAAGACGATGAATCAACGTGTATATATGTCTTTATTGATAAAAAATCAATGAAGAACAGAAAAATGAAACAAAGACGTCATGTATAGAAAAAAGAGTATGAACTAGAATCAGCTAGAAACGCTAACAGTCGAAATGATCCTTCTGGTGGAGGAATTGGTTGTAGTTGTCCAGATTTCTTCGATCGGCTGATGTCAAGCTGCTGGATGGACTCCTTCATCTTTGGCCACCAAAATTTTCTCTTCCGCCCTCATGTTTCCTTTTTTAAATATTTAGATTTTTCCGACCGAAAGACAACATTTTATTAGATTTTAAAACGCCTACAATTCAAATATATCAGTCTTGTTAACAGGCAAGAGAGAAAAAAACTTGTTAGTTCTGTTTTATTTAAACAGCACTCAACGTATAGCAGCTGTATCTTTAAATAATTAATGCTAGAAAATAAATGCTGACGTGTTTTCCGGAATATTTTCTTCTTTTTTTATTTTTCTTAATAACCTTCACATCGTTTCCTCTTCTTCTGTGACATACAAGATCGAATTGAACCAGTAACTGCTGACCTCTATTTGTCTTCGAATACGTTTAGTTCGATTTTGAGAAATATCAAATACTAAAGGAAAAAAATGTTTTTCGCAGTTGACTTAAATTTCTTGTAATTGAATTTGTTATTTTTGTCTACAATCATTGTTTGGCATAATTCCTCTATTTATTAATGAATCTATATACATGTTTTTAAGCCTTGTCTTTCTCTTCTGGCTTGTTCCTCTTTCTCTCTCGTTTTTTTTCTCTTTCTTTTCTGTTATTATTATTGTTTATTTAATAGAGCAAGTTGAACGAATTGAACGAAGACGATAAAAGAGAGAAAGAAAAAAAGAAGAAGAAGAAGAAGAAGAAGAAGAAGAAGAAGAAGAAGAAGAAGAAGAAGAAAAATAGCGAGAAGACAGAAAATGAAGAGCGGAGGCGTTGACGTCGTTCGCATTATCATCATTTGACGTTCTTTTTCTTCTCTTATTCCAATAAGAAATCTAAACCTATTCCTTATTTTTTTCTCTTCTTCTTTTATTCTAATAACATGTCTAATGTTTTCCTTATATTTTTGTTTAGTATGAGAACATGATAAATTGTTAATTAAAGTGCAACCATGTTTAGTACATTTGCTGATGTATTTGGGTCAGATGAAAATGAAACAAAGAAGATCAATGGATCGAATAATCCGTTTGAGTCAACATCAACAGACACCAATGTTGATCCCTTTGGAATCTCAACTGACATGAAACTCTCAGCATCATCACAACGATTTGATGACGCGCCGTTTTGTGTTGAACCAACAACAAAATCCGAAGAAACACCATTGACATTCGATCCATTAGACAAACTATCGACTTTATCAATTAATAATAATATCACACATTCGAAAAGTATCAATTTAATTAACCCATTTGTCATACCAACTATTGCAAATGAAACACCAACTGCGCCTATTGAAGCGTCGCCAATTGATCTTCTATTTGATTTAAATGTCGATCCAAGTGCTTTGCCAACTAATTCACTAGCAAGTTCTGATCAAGTTCAGTCATTTTATGATCTACTTGGTTTAAATAAAACATCAAATTCATCTTCAGTAAAAACAACAACCGAGCCGACAGTTAAAGTAGTCAAAAGCGATAGTTTAACTGATATTCCAAAGTCAAATCACGCTAAAAAGTCTTCTATTACTTCTTCATCAACTTTATCTGCTAAGGCAAATATTCCAGTTGCAACTTCATTGCATTCAATACCAACTAATGTACCACCAACATCTCCGAGCACATTGCGTGTTCAGGCAACAGCATTGTCGATTCTCACTGCTGGAACAACATCGACAACGCCCTATGACGATCAGTTTCTCGATTGGTTAACTCAATCCGATGATCTAATGTGCGGTGTCGATCCGAAAATAAGTGGACTTTCGAAAAAAATCGATATTAATGTACTAAAAAGCACGGAAGATCTTCTCGGCAGTATTTACAAACAACCTGTACCAACATTAACAACAGTTGATGAACAGTCACACGAAGTAGTCAATCCACCACCATCAGCAGCAGCGCCTGTTGTTGCTCGTCGATTGTCCGATGAAGAAATTCCATCGATTTGTATTCACGAACCGACAAGTGAACATAATGATAGCAATGTTGTTCCTCAAGGATATTTCGATACTAATAAAACAACAACCATCACCACCGCCAACGACAACAACAACAACAACAACAGAAAACATAAAGAAGATAAAAATGATTCAGATGATTCAGATAATGAGAAAATGGTTTTCAAAATCGGAGCGAAAACATCAGCGAATGGCAGTTATGATAGCAATATACCTGTACCACTATTGCCACCACCACCATCACCATCGAGATCGAAAGATGCAAGTGATGAAGCGAGTTCATCATCGGACGATGATAACGACGATCCATTAGCTGTTTTTCGAACGAAACAGTCAGCTGAACAAAAACATGGAGAGAATCTATTCGCCGATTGGGAAGAACAAACAAATGATGAAGAACAAAGGGTAAAATTGATGTTGTCTTGTTCATTAGTAAATATCGTTGAAAAATGGTTCGTGTCGAATATTCTCATCTGTATTCAAAAAACAAACGAAATTTTTCTTTTTTTAAGGAAAATTCTATTCGTCCAGCAGAGCCAACTCTCGATTATTATTTGCACGAGCCTGATTTCGATGATAGTGCACCATTAGAGTCTTATCATAGTGATATTCACGAGCTTCAAGAACAGCAAACCAACGGTTGGCTCGTACAGATCCGCATGCCTTTACGAGATAAAGATTTGTACCGAAGTACATTTCAGCGTTTCAGCGAACAACGTACGAGTTTTGTCTTTCGAAAATTGATATTTATTTTTAAATGTTCAGGTACTTGGCAAGAATGTTACGTTCGAATTTTGTTCGACGAGAAGAAACTTCGTTTATATCAACCACAATCACTCGATAAATCATTTGCTGAAATCGAATTACAAACATGGTTTCAATCAACGAAAATGAATCTCCAACAATTCGATCAATATTCCAAAATTCATACATTCAAAATCGTCGACGTCAATTACAAAGAAATTCCTCAAGTTCGCATCGATCGACTTGTTACACTTCCCGAGAAACTTCTAAGAAAATTCACTCGACCAAATAAAGCTCAACAAGTCCTCCTCGATCATGCCAATTGCATTCAACAAGAAATCATCAAATTCGGTCAACTAAACTACACGTATCTCAAACAAATGACCGTTATCTTAGACGATCTGTTCTGGTCGATGCCGATTACACGTTCTCGTTTGCAAAAACACATGAAAGAAGAAGTGACAATTAAAATCCTAGATGAATATTATGCACATATTGATAAATATCGACACATATGCAAACATAAATCTCGAACACGTTTGTTTATTCTTGCATTTTTGAATGGGCCGAGTCCGACTGTTGAAATCGGCATGAACGATTGGTTTCGTCATGGCAAAGAAGTTAACAAACGAAATGAAATTA
>ERZ781398.3826-NODE-3826-length-11459-cov-5.189933_pt1 | contig 11459 bp, 10 predicted proteins | sample MGYA00433077_ERZ781398 | MGnify/ENA primary metagenome ERZ781398 (study PRJEB29847, sample SAMN06458254) | wastewater metagenome | isolation source: Wastewater bioreactor | place: South Africa: Cape Town | study: EMG produced TPA metagenomics assembly of the... | reverse complement strand
ACTTTCTGCTCAAACGACTTGTATATCGTCAAGTCCATCGATTGATGCAATGACCGGTCAGGGCATAAGAAATATCGCTTTGGATGCTGAGAGTCATTTCACAATTGCTTACCAAGGAAATGCATGGATTAGTTTAGTGAATAGCTATTCTTTGGGTGGTGGTAAATGGTCTATTTCTACTGTGATTGATCTTCGACGAAGAGCAGATGGTATTTTCAATACTCCACCTATGTCCTATGTCCAATCACCACAATTTGTCGTTCTCAATAAGACAAAATCGATATCAATCCCTGTTTTTGACATCAATACTGGAGATGATGTTCGATGTCGGTGGGCACAATATTCAAGGTGATAGATATTCATGTAAACAAAGATCAAAAGATATTTAACTTTTGTGCTTTTAGTACAGCTAATGTGACAGATGAATGTGGTGGAGCTTGCTATTCAAGTAAACCCTTGGGTTCAATGGAACTAAATGATTGTGTACTCACATTTACTGGTAATAAACCAGGAGGATGGTATGCAGTGGCACTACAAGTAATTATAAATGAAATCAAAATTAACTTCATCTCATCTCATTCTTTTATTTAGGTTGAAGATTTTCAAAATAAAACAACTAATCAATCAATGAGTTCAATTCCTATTCAATTTCTAATTTATGTTCTCTATAATTTATCCTGCTACGATGAACCAGTCATACTTCCATTAACAATGTGTTTAGAAGTTCAAGTTGGTCAATTAGTTAATTTCACATTATATGCAATGAACTTCTGTGATCATAATAAAATTGTGCTTGGTGAAATTTCACTCACAAGATTTATCAATGGACTAAATGCAAGTCAATTATATAATTCGAGTCTAAGCGGATCTCTATCATATCGAACGATCAGTTGGACACCACAGAGTAATCAAATTGGTTATCAGGATTTTTGTGCTATCGCTTATACAAAGTAATCACAACTCTTGTTTTCTCATAAAATAAAATTAGAGATAATAATGCATTTAGTGAACAACTTCAATCGGATGAATACTGTGTGACATTTATTGTGAAAGCTCAAAGTAAATTTTGTCAAACTACGACTACAAGCACAACCACTACTACTACGACAACAATTACTACAACAACTACTACAACAACATCAACAATTATAACTACAACAACTAAAACTACAACAGCTACTACTACAACAACAACGACTACAACGTCAACTACTACGACAACAACCACTACAACAACCACTACCACAACATCAACCACTACAACATCAACCACTACAACGTCGACTACTACAACATCAACTACTACTACAACAACAACAACGACTACAACGTCAACTACTGCAACAACAATACCAACTCAGAAAAATTCATCAGATTTAAATCTTCTTTTAATTATTGGTCTATCATTACCTGCATTGATAACAAGCTTATGCTGTTGTCTGTTATGGTGGTGTTATCGCACCTAGTAATCAGTTAAAATCTTTCAAAAAAAAAGTTCCTATTGCTTTCTTTGTAGTATAGCGAAGAGAAAACGTCGAAAAATTCAAATGAATGAAGAAAACGTTCCTACAGCTTGTCGCAATAAACAACTGAAAAAAACGCTGGGCAAAGAAAACGAAAATAAACGGAATCATGTCTCTATCTGTCGAGTTACTTCAGATAAAAAATCTCCTCAACAAAAACATAAGAAACGTTCGAAATTTCATCGTTCGACTGTTGCTGCCCGATCCACTAATCCCATACAATCATTCTCAGAAAGTCAATCAATTGAACTGGCTTTCTGCTCAGACAGTTGGATGTCAACAAAAAGCGTTCAACTTTTTCAGAAGTAACTGAATCAATAATTGATTTGATATTATTCATTTACAAATAAAAAAAACGTGTTTTTTATGCGATTTAATGTTCAAAATTTTGTTCATTCCATTCCCATGTTGAGAAAATCGCTTCAATATCGGTGATTAATCGCGATTAATCGAAAGAATCAGGTGATAATCAGAAATAATCGACGAAATCGGCGATTTTTTTCTTCAACTTTGAATAGAGATACATAGGATTGACTAGGCAATTTATCAAATCGATTATCGTGCGATTACTCGTGATTAATCACCGATTTTTTTCTTGCCCACTTTTCTATTAAATTTCGCTATTTTATCTTCTTAAAATGATCTTTTGGAATCAAATCTGAATTGAAGAACATCGAATTGACACTGAGATGTTTTTCATCCAATTATTTTTAGTTTTTGATTGAGAGAAGCCGAAATGTGATTTTTTTTGTGGATTGATAATATACCATGCTGTGCAAGTACTCAACATTTATTCATCTGAGTGAGTCGATTCACATCAAGTGATGAGCAAAGCAAACGAAACTAAGCAGCATACTCTATTGTAAAAAAAATCGAAAAAAACCTTTGAAAGCTGTTCAAGAATCGGCGATTTATCGCGATTAATCGCACGATAATCGTTTCGATTAATCATCAAAATCACCCCGATTTTCATGACATGGGTTTTATCTTTTCATCTTAAAATTAACATATTTATGATTGAGGATTTTAACTATTGTAGTGATTAATGCTGTCAATGTGACTAACGTTGTGAAATTCATTTGCACATAGTGACAAAACACAACAAAAGGCATATATGCAAATGTTTTGTTTTCACCTATGACATCATTCTCACTTCACATCGTTGATGAGTGGTTTTATCTTTTGTTTTGTTGACATTGTAATGGAAAAATCCATACTAAAGACTCGTTTTCAAGTATAAATAACGAGTGAAATATTCGAAATTTTATTTCATATTCAAAATAGTCAAAATGGAAGGAGAATTTCAATCACGTGGACAAATTCTTGATTATTTTCAAGTAACACTATTTCGATTAGTTCAATATTTTGTATAATAATTTATCTACTATTTAGGCTGTAAGTGGTTTTGATTTTGATAAAACACTTCGTTTTCTTGATGAATGTAAATGGAATATCGATGTAAGTAACACAAGAGATTCGATTCGAAAAAGTAAACTATAAATTCGTTTTATTTTCTTAGAAAGCAATCGAAAAATTATTTCCCGAGCCTAATAATAATAACAACCCTCTTCAAAATAGTGGTGCAATGAATTTTACGACTATAATGATCAATGAAAGAAATGAACAATATCGAAAAGATCGTAATCTTCCTCCTGCAAATGGTATACGAGTTGATCCAGTAAGTCAATTCGAAAATTGAAACATATCTAGTTTTAAAAACGGTGATTTATTTTATTGTAGAGTGTTCCTCAGAAGATCATCATGGGCGATATCAAACGAATCGGTATTGCTGCACATAATAATAAAAAAACGGAACTCATTGAATGTCTTCGTAAACATCGAGATATTCTTGCTAAACATAAACTCTATGGTACAGGTACAACGGGTTCAATAGTCGAAAAGGAATTGCAAATACCGGTGACTAAATTTGAAAGTGGTCCGTTAGGTGGTGATCAACAGTTAGGTGCGAAAATCACCCGACGAGAATTGGATATTTTGATTTTTTTCGTCGATCCTTTGGATGCTCATGCACATGAAGCTGATGTGAACGCGTTGATACGTTTGTCTCAAGTTTACGGAATTGTTTGTGCTACAACTGCGGCTACAGTTGATTTTATAATGAAATCCGAAGAAATGAATAAAGTTCACGAACGAACAGTAAAATTACAAGCTTACAAACCAAAATGAATCTGTTTTTGATTTATTAATAAATGTAAAATTCGTTTTTAAGTTCTTAGTTTTTCGTGTTTGTTAAATTCATGAAGGGAAGAACGCATTAACATTGTCATTTTCGAATCGAACAGATAAATAATATTTAAAAAATATAAGCAAATTATTTCAAAGCACATTCAAAATCTGTAGAGATTGAGACAGATAATCTGCTGAGGAAACATGATATACCGTTTGTTTTTATATATTAATTCCATTGATTGTACTTAAGATGATCAATTTACAAACTGCTTTCCAACAGTGCAATGTCATGTTTTTCGTCGCTTCTCTTTTTCTTTATATGTTATAAATTTCATTGGTGAAACGTAAGAAAGAGGTGTAAAAAATACGAGCAATATCCCATTACGATATTGGTATACTTGAAAAATAAAAAAAAGGAGAAAGAAAGAAAGAAAAATAAAAGGATTATACAGGGAGTCTCAAAATTATAGGATTCCCTTTATATTTTTACGGAAGTAGTTATTTCTTGAAGAAAGAAAGATTTTATTTTAAATATAATGGCATACCTATACGTACATAGTAAGTACTCTATAACAAGATAGACCATTTGTTGTGTTGGTGAAAGTTGTTTCCTGTAAGATTAGGGCATAGTATCGAAGAACGACATTCACCGGCAACCGTACCATAAAAAGATATGCGACACGTTTTCGATAAGAGTTTTCTTCAGAGAATTATTTCAAGAACTATTAAATATACATAGACCGTTGCGTCACACTACGCATCAATTTCTCAAAAAACAACCGTCATCAACTGAACAAATGGCACATATTGTGCAGAATTTGGCACTCTTTCAGATTACGTTGTCGCTACTCTAAAAGTCTAATAATTAATGTGTTTACTTTCAAAATATGACTTTTTAAGTAAAGTCACACTCAAATATTTTTTTTTCGGTGAAAAATGTTAATACTCATCTATTTTGAAATCTGATTAATCGGTGATTTTTTTCGATTAATCGTGATGATTTTTTGCGGTTTCGATAAATTACGTCCTATATACACATCTATATGATAGAGAACGATTTATTTTGATTAATCACTCGTTTTTCTGATAATCACCAAAATCATTGTGATTTTGACGACATGAGTATAGGTATGCTATTAAATTCAAAATAAAACCTTCTTTCTTCAAGAAATAATCACTTCCGTAAAAATATAAAGAGTATCCTATAATTTTGGGACCCTCAAGAATGATGTAACACAGACAGACGAGAAAAAAGAGAGAAATCATCCAGTGCGTCTAGAAATCGAGAAACAAGGGTGGGAGTGAGGGTACTGGACAAAATTATAAGAACAAACGTATTTTTCATTATTTTTTTTTCTCCACATAAGATATATTTCAATCGAATTCATTCTCAAATGTAGGTGTCAATGTGGTCTTTTAGAATATACTACACTATATTCTGAAAGAGTAAATAGAAATCTATGATTAAAACTGCATTCGATTTAAAAATAATTTATGTGAACGACAAAAGAAAAAGAAAAAACGTTCTTCTTATAATTTTGTCCAGTACTGTATTGTTGATTTAACATGAATGGGATTTATTTATGATTTTTCTTTTCTCTCTTTTCTTTTTCTTTTTCGATGTTATTGGAATCCATGGAAATAATTATTACTGCTGAAACATTATTGACTTTGTAATTCAAATTCGAACCATCTAAATAATATTATTTCATGTTAAATCAAATATGAGATCGTATCACAAGAATCCTATCAAATGTTACTTGATTTTTATATTCATTTTATTTCTTTATTTCTTTCCAAAGCCAACTTCCATTGATTGTTCATTATCAATCGATAGACTTCTCGATGATTGTATGTTAGACGAAACACCTTGTTTACCTGACATCACTCAAAGTTTAGATCGATATTTTTATGAAATACAAACACGTTATTCAATGTTATTAACTTACCATCCAACAATCGACTGTAATCAAGGTCGATATTTGCTTTTGAATAACATTCGTGGCTCACTTATTTATCACGGTACAGGTTCACAGTTGATGTGGTATTTAGGCGTATTGAATGTTGCATATGCATTGAATTTAACGTTGATTCATTGGACATGGACAGCTGAACATGCCGATGATGAAAGCAATCAAGAACGTGATAGATATTGGCAATTTGCCGATTGGGAAATCCCGTATGCAGCATATGCATCATGTCCAAAGAATTCATCGATTAAACAAAATATTTTTCGATACGATCTATTGGCTCAACAAATATTCGAACAACATCATCAAGGCAAACAATCGTATACACTTATGTCGAGTTTTAAAGAGAAATTCGATGAATTTCTATCGCAATTACCGAATTCTAGTACAGGTTTTACGTTTTATTCGAGTAAAACATTTACAACAACTTCATCATTGATGGACGTTGGTGTTGTTTTTGAAACACGTTGGTGGTTACAGCATCGAAAACTCTACAATCCAATCAACGGTGTTTGGTCAGGTCTTTCAATTGAATCGAATTATAAACCTAAAGATTACTTTCAATATTTCAAACTAAAACCAATCGATTGTCCTTCGATTGACATTCAAAGAACTCTTCTCATCGGTATTCATATTCGTCATGGTGACGTTGTCAAACGTGATCAACACGGAAAAATCGTGTCAAATACTCCGAATTTCTATCGTTTTATTTCTCATTCAGCTTATATACCATTGATAATATCGATTATTAGTCGTTTACCAGTTGAAATACAACATCGATATTTAATAACAATTTATAGCGAAGGAATTCCTGAGGATTTTCTTGATATACTTGTCAGTTTGAAAAGATCGTTGCCATCATCATCACGTTGTCGTATTAGTTTCTTTCTCAATGGTCGAACATCGGAGACATTCAATCGTTTATTACGCGACGATGTGATTATCAGTGCGCATAGCACATTTAGTTTATCAACGGGAATATTCAATAGTCGACAATTGAAAATAGGTCCTGCGCATAATCGTGCTCGTGTTCATGGCATGAGGAATTTCCTTAGTTTAGATATCGATCATAATCATACGAAATTTGATTTGACTTCTGAGAAATTAATTTTAATTCAACGACGAATTCAATATGTTTGGGAACAAAAACATCTACAATTCAATACATCGATACCATTATGGTTGGACAATTATTCGCGAGATTATCCCGAAGAATTTATGCTCATCTAATAGAGAAAATATAAATTTATTTTATAATAAAAAAAAATGTGTCGTTAATCATTTTGCTACGTAACTAATTGATAATTGGTTGCCATACTGTTTTTCAAGTCTGTCTCCAATAGCAAACATCATCAAATTCTGTACGATTTGTTTGTTTTTTTCTACGTTTAAATTTGTCATGATTCGTTCGAGTTGTTCCAATTCATTTAGTTTGTAACCGAATAATGATTTTATTGAAGATTTAAGTTGCAATAGAAGAGACATCGTTGCTTCTCGAGTCGTGTTAGCTATAAGAATTTCGTGATGATGTTCGTACTGTTCGTGTACAATGAGAGTAAGTGTGAATTTATTATGCCATCCTACACGACTTTCCGAAAAAAACTGTTGACCTTGTCTTGTATACGGAATGCGTTGAATATAATTAGAGAATTCTCCGTTAAATTGACTATATTGAACGGCTAATTTATCAATATAATCGGAAAATTGTGCGTTATCAATAACTTCAAATGATGCAAATACTTGTTCAGCACTCGAACGAAAACGTATTTTTTGAAATAATTCAAGCGACTCTAGAGCATGTTCTCCGTTCAATGGTATTTTAACTTTCATACGTTGGTTTTCTATTATCCATCCGATTATTAAAGCAACAACGCCCCATACAAGCAACCACGTTAAAGAATGATCTGTCATTTCTTTTTTACAAAAAAAAACTCGAGAATGAAAATATTTACGACAACAACTTCTAATAAATTTTTTTTTTGCAAAGTAATAAATAAATTATACGTTCTCTCTATGTGCCATCTGATTTCCTCTTTGTTGATTCGATAGAAATATAGGATAAGATAAGAGAACAAAAAAAAATTTATTATCTTTTTTGCGTTTGTTTGACATGTCAATAGATGTTTTAGTGATTGGTTGTGGTCCAGCCGGAATTGCTGCTGGAATTGAATTTGAAAAATCGAAAATTAATTATTTAATATTAGAAGGACGTAATCGAATCGGTGGACGAGCATTTACCGATGAAATTACATTTGGACGCGAATGTCCCGTTGATTTAGGTGCACATTATCTCAGTCATCATCAAGAAGATAATTTTCTATTTCAAAACTATATTAAATCCGACAAAGATGTCATTCAAACCGATGAATATCATCCATCGACTGTTAAACTCGTCGATCGAAATGGACATTCAATATCCGAAGATTTAATAAATCAATCGACGAAATTTGTCGATTATTTATTCGAAATGATTTCGAATTATTCGAAAATCGAAAGCAACAAAGATCGATCAATATTCGATTTGATTCATTCAGAAATCTCGAATATATCCGATAGACAAATTCAAGAACTCGTTCGATTATTCCTCAGCTACACAGAACGACACGAAGGTTCTGATCTCAATCAACTTTCGACGTTATTCAACGGCAAAGCCGAAGGAAATCTCGAATATACACATTTAGCTATTGCAAATGGATACGGAAATTTAATTAAACAAATAGCTGATAAATATCAACTACGAATTGAATTGAATTCGATTGTCTCATCGATTGACGTCGACAACGAATTTGTCAATGTAAAAACCACGGACAATCGATCGTATCAATCTCGATTTGTCCTACTCACAGTTCCACTGGGTTGTTTGAAGAGAAAATCGATTGAATTTCATCCGCCGCTACCTCAATGGAAAGAAAATGCCATTGAAACGATGGGTTTCGGTTTGTTAGATAAGATTTATCTTCAATTTTCGACTATTTTCTGGGAAGAACATTTACAACGAATAACAATCGTCAACGATCGATGGCATTCGTTCTATTGTTTGCCCGAATATTCAATGTTAGCGCTGTACATTTCGGGTTCATTTGCAAACGAAATCGAACAATTATCCGATGAGCAAATCATCGATGATATTATGAAATCTTTGAAACGAATCTATTCGAATTCGAGTTATCCAATCAAATGGTTGGTGACACGATGGAGTCGAGATCCATTTGCCAACGGATCTTATTCGACTTATCACGTGGGAAATGACACTCAAACAGTTCGAGATCTAGCTCGAGAAACACACGATGGGAAAGTTCATTGGGCTGGTGAACATACGAATTTTAATGGATGCATTGGTTACGTTGATAGTGGAGTCGAAAGTGGCTTTCGAGAGGCAAAAGTAATTTGTCAAAGGTTGTTTCTTTTTGAAAATAAACATAAATGATGTCGTTGTTACGAACAGTTAAATGTTTGAGTTTGTTGATTTTGATCGGTGCTATCGGCGTATCGATTCGATATGAATCGACGAATTCGAAATATCTGTTTGTTCGTTGTTTACATTCGTTATTTTCGATAAAATATTCGGTGATTTCCGATCCAATTCGACCGGAATTAAGTGCTGATTATCGAGCATTTGAACATTTATTAAAATTCAATTCTAAATTTCAACTCGATCCACTCAAAGATCCGCTTGTTATCGTTAAAGATATTCGATCGAGTATTTCATTTGCTGATCTTATTCCTAAATCGAAAGATTGTCGAATTGAAAAGGAAATTCTGGAATATAATGGACAGAAAGTCGATTCATTTTGGGTTGATCATCGTCGAAATGATGATAAATCAAACAAAATTTTAGTTTACTTTCATGGTGGAGGATACATCCTTGGTGATATCGATTGTAAATGAACAATTCTTATATGAAATCTAGTTGATTTGAAACGTGTTTGTTTGTTTGTTTGCATAGTTTATGCGGGTATTGAATGCCATTTGTCACGTCTTTTCAATCTCGTTGTTCTTCATATCGAATACCGACTTAGTCCGGAACATGCGGCACCTGCAGCTGTTCAAGATAGTCTGACTGTCTATCGAGCACTACTCAACAAGAATTCATTTCAATTTATATTCATGGGTGATTCAGCTGGAGGTGGTCTGGCGTTATTAACAATTCAATCAATTATTCAACAGAAATTATCGGTTCCAATCGGTGTTATTGTTCTTTCGCCATGGGCTGATTTGTCTCTTTCAGCTGATAGTTTCACTCGGAATGCATTGACCGAACTTCAGTTCTCTCGTGATGATTTTAAATGGCTTGTCAAGCAAATTCTCGGCTCGAATCCTTCGCAATTATCAGCGAACAATTCAATTTTCAGTGCTCTATTCGGCTCTTTCGAAGGATTTCCACCGACGTATGTCAATGTCGGAACTGCTGAAGTGCTCGAAGATGATGCACGAGCAGTAGTTACAAAAGCCGAACAATCAGGAGTCAATGTTACATTTGAAATTGGTTTACACATGCTTCATGTCTATCCAATTTATTTTCTCTACTATCCCGAAGCTCGACAAGCACTCGATCATATTCATCATTGGATAAAAACCAACTGTCACACATAAATAAAAATTAGCTTTACTATCCTTACATCTTTGATTTTCTTTTGATGAGGTATTACGAATGGTTACATTTTGAATTGAATTTTATCTGTAGGATTCAGACGCTGTGTTTCAAGCACACCTCGATGCTATTGAAAAGAAATAATTCGCGAATAATACAAAATAGAATAGAAACAATTAAAGTTCATTGAGAGTCGATTCAATTTTTGGTTCTCGATTGAATGTATTAATGTACTGCTCGGTCGTTGGTTTCTCTAGACTACGATATACAATCGATGCAGAAAATATTTCTGAACTTACGTGAGAATGATCCCAAATATTTTAATTTGCTGTTTCTCATCCATACGTTTTCTACCATAAAATACGTTGAAAAACGCGACATCACCAAAAAACAACATTTCATCCTGCTAATGCCATGGCAATGAATCGCATTCGTTTCGCTACTCGTCTACTATATGCTTCATTCATTCTTCTTCTCTTCTTCCTAGCATTTCATCATTCATCGCACTCAGTTTCATCTTGAGATCTAGATTTTTTTCAAATTTCAGCAACTAAAATCCCGGACTCACTACCATCGAATATAACACTCTTTCAATTTGTGTGTCAGAAGAAATTTTTTGCATTTTACGAATTCACAAACAAAACTTCCACTTCATAGATTTCTCTACCGAAGTTATTCTTTCGTTTCGCCAACAATATAACTACCTCTCTGACCATTTAAAACGAATATTATTCCAGATTCGAAGACAAATGCCTTTATCAATTCATGCACTTCCCATCGACATAGTCTACCGCATATTTGATCACTTAAATGAAAAGGACTTATTCATATCCATAAACAATGTCAATCAACGACTAAATGCTATTCTGAATTCTTACCAACGATTCCAGGTAAACTCAAAATAATATCCTAACGTCTTTTACATGCAAATTATGCCATACGCATTTCCACAATATAATCCTAAAAGACTCGCGTGCGCCTCAATTTGCCATCATCATTTTCCGAAAGTAATCATCTCTCGATCGCGAATAGACACTCACCACACTCCGTCCATACATTGATAATCGAATCAAAGTTGAAGTTATACAAATCATCGCTCAAGCATTACAAAGAAATCAAGTGAGATAAATATTCAGTTCCTTCATTTCGATCAGTCATTTTTTCTATTTATGTCAGACACTCACC
>ERZ781398.3823-NODE-3823-length-11464-cov-3.641423_pt1 | contig 11464 bp, 7 predicted proteins | sample MGYA00433077_ERZ781398 | MGnify/ENA primary metagenome ERZ781398 (study PRJEB29847, sample SAMN06458254) | wastewater metagenome | isolation source: Wastewater bioreactor | place: South Africa: Cape Town | study: EMG produced TPA metagenomics assembly of the... | reverse complement strand
AAGTTAAGATGTAAATGTTTTATTATCAGAAAAATCTTTTTTTCAACTATAATCGATCGAGACAATGATTATCGATAAGCATTTGTCGTGTTAACTGCCAACATTGTTTAGCAGCATGATCCAAAGATTGAATGGATTTGCCTTTGAATAGATCGACATTGGGAAGAAAATAATGTGGACATTTTCGACACTGTAAACATGAAATAAGTTGCAAGAGAATGCCATTTAAACGATCACCTAATGTCAAATCATCACACCATTCGAATTCATTTGGATGTTTTTCACATTCGTAGAGAACTAATGATTTGAGAACATCGTTTGTTATTGGACTTGATTCGAAATTTCGATCACGTAGAGTTTTTAAAATCGACAAACATTTACGTCGTGTTCCATTTTGTAAGAGTCGATCTTCGGCTTCGGTAAACGACATAACCCATGCATCACCTTCGGAACTCGCTTGTTTATCTTTCATATAGATAGATTCTTTCGAAAGAATATTGAATCCATCATTTTTAACTTCATTTATTTGATTTGTATTTGGCCAAAGGGAGAATTGTGTTGCTGAAAATGGCCAATGTGATGCCGAACGTGGCCAAAGACTTGGACAACGAAATGCAGGAACGATATGTACAGTGAATTTATTTCGAATAACTAATCGAACTTCGGTTGATTCAGTTCGAAGATGAACATAATCTCGACATGATGATTTTTCACAAGCTTGAGACACGAGACTTTGAAATCGAGAACGAATTTTACGTGCAGATAGATAACCACTGGCTGTGATAAATTCGACCTAGAGAGACATCGAACGTTTTCGACCATCGGATAATTTGAGAACAGCACAACCAGGAATCGATCCATCATCAACGAAATTGAATACACCCATTTGATTGAGATACAAAACAATCTTTTAAAGGAAATTTTTAAAAAAAGTTGTTGGAAATTTCGAATTTCTATTCTTACTTCGAATTCGGTATCTGAAACAATCGTTAATCCTTCGAATCGTCCATTGACTTCATTCAATGATGAAATAAATCTTGGTTCTTGAACTTCAACTTCCTTTAAAACTTCATTGACAACTTTCGATACTTCACGAACATTTTCATAGATCGAATTCTTTCGTGGCACGACTTTCTCACGAAAATATTTATTCAATTGTAATGCAAACTTATTTGTTGGACACAACATAACTTCTATTTACTAAAAGAAAACCCAAAATACATATCATCCACTCTTTCGCTCTGTCTATCTCTACCTATCTCTCTCTCTAGTTCGCTTTTCCGTCAATCACCAATCAAATTTAAGTGAAGAGAAAAAAAATCACATAATAAATCATTCGTGCGTGAGATGAGACATCGAATAAAAAGCAAGTGAGAGAGTAATTAGAAACATTAGTCATATTCATCACATATGTAATTGAACTAAGTCGAAATAAAATAGAAGAACGGATGTTTATCATCGTTGTCGTGTGTGCAAATCAAAGATACGATCAATTGATAAAACAACAGTCAATCATCACGACAATAGGCGGAGTCAAGAAAAATGAATAGTTTTAAAATTAACTTGAAACTGAGTAAGAATTTTGTGATGATTATGAATCGAAGTCTGAGAATGAATGAATGTAAATGTAAGAGATATCTTTAAATTAGTTAATATTAATCGATCTTCTTCTTCTTTTTCTCATCAGATCGTATCAGTTGATTGACATGATGAAAACAATAGTGAGATGAACGTGAAGACACGTGCTAAATCAAGCATACGATGATTTTTGACAGAGAACACTAAAGTAAATGATCGAGTTCGAATTTGTTTTTATTTTATTTAAGTGATGAAGAAGAAATAGAAAAAAAAACATAGCTGAAGTAGAAAAATTTCTTTATTCTATACAGAAATCGTGTTTAGTTGTTTATTTACGACTTCGTAATTCAGCAAAACGACGAGCTAAATCATCGAAACCAGGATCCTCGGAGCCACCTTGTGCTGAAGATGAAGAAGGCGGGAATTGTTGTTCGTTTGACGACGGAACAGCAGGAAATGGATCGCGAGGAGGAGGAGGAAGAGGAACAGCACCAGCCAAGCCAAAACGTGGAATGTTCGATGACGATGGAGCTGCTGGTGGCGGTGGTTGAGGAAGTGAGGGTGCGAAATTGATATTTGGATATCGTGGTTGTGGCTAAAAAAAAGAAGAGAGAAATGTTTCGTTAGAATTTTATTTGAATTATTTGATTTTTTGTTATTTGGGTTAAAAAGGATCAAACACACGAGCTGGGGAGCGAATACGTACTCCTTGATAGTATTGATACGGTTTGTCAAACTGTGAAATAATGATTAGTTAGAATGAATTCTCCGATATGAGGCTTGATTTTTAAAAAAACAAAATCAAAGAAATCGATGCTTACTGTCGGTGCACTTGGTTGACCTACGGGAACAGTTGGATACTCTAAATGACCACCACCACCACCTCCTCCGAATCCACCGGTATTGCCACCATTCGATGATGATGGTGGAGGTGGAGGTAATACTGGTGGACGTTTGTCGTCTGGAACTGCTGCTTCTTGGACATAACGTTGACCAAGAGTCCAGAATTCATCTTGAGCCATAACCGTTTGATCAGGTTCGAAAGGTACATTTTGACTTCGACAGATTTCAACAAGATACTTCTCGATCAATAATTTCGGTATAAGATCACAACTCAAACATCGTAATAGATCGACATCAACCATGCCGAGTTTATTTTGTTCACACATTGTAACATATCTAAATTCATATGAAATCAAATTTTCAAAACACACATTTCGTTTCGTCTTACTCAATTCCGAAATGTTTTCGGAATATTTGAGTCACTTGGATGAATTCAGGTATATCTTGTGAAAGAAATGGCGCAGCCCACAAGATATTGCATAATGGCTGTTCAACAGCTGGATCAACACTACCATTTTTTCTACAGATTTCATCAAAACAAAAGAAAAACATTATTCACCGATTTCGTTTCTCAACAACAACTTACGGTCGATCTTTGATCAATTGCATTCTCATTATAAGTGTATCGACATAAGCTTCAACACGCTCAAATGCTTCGATTCTGTAATCTTCACGTACGAGATGTTCGACAGCTATTCGAGCTCGTGGAATTTTATTATTTCGAACATAATCTGCAACTGTGTAACGCTCTTTGGCGACTTGTTCAGTTTTCTTCTTTTCACGTACACTAAGACGTGCTTTGGCTACTTGAAGTGTTGTCTTCAATTCTGCAGTCCATCTATTATCAGGCATATTTGTGTTTTTTTGTTGTTGTTTAATCGAAAACTTCCAAACGACCGATGTTTTCGAAACTTTATTCTGTTTTCTTTTTGATAAAAACCTTCTTACATATAAACAATGATAATCGAAGTAAAAAAAATGAGTAATCGCAAAAACTAAGATACCGAATGAGTCATATTTGTTCTTTGTTCCCGTGAGTCATTATATTTATGATTGATTATTAATACTAGCTAACAAGATAAAGTTTCTTTTGGCGCTATGAGTTTAAATGTTTTTTTTTTAAATTTATTGGCAAGTGATATTTCGCCAATAAACGAGATTTTCAGTGATTCATTTTTCAACTCAACATGGAAACGATTGATGATGGTTTTCTCTGTAGAACACAACAGATGATTGTCATTATTCACTTAATCATCGAAAGGAAAACTCGAAAGTTTTTTGCGAGGCCTTCACACGAACACTATTGATTAATTTGATTAGAACATGTTACAATTGATAGACTTTGAAAAGAAAGAGAAAGATTCTTTTCCTCTCTCTCTCTCTCGGTCTTCAAAGAGGAGAAGAAAAAACAAGAAGAAGAAGACGACGACGAGGATGCTGATAGGAAAATCATTCTTGTGAGATAAATAACGAGAAGATACTTTTTTTCATCATATGCTTCCAGTAGCTCGTATTATTTATTTGCCTGTAACACCGTCAACTACATTGATTGGACCTCTGTCAACAGATTTCTCCTATGCCCATTCGAGATTAATTAATGTTAAGCGTAAGTGTATAAGACTATCTCGAGAGTTGTAATGATTATTGACAAGTTATATCTATCTCTAGTTGAAAAGAAAATCGTTCGACCTTGTCGACCGAAACGACTACATGATGAATCTGCAAAGAAATCTTCGAAGAGTGAGAGTTCCCGAACTTCACTCATGCTTTTACATGAACTGAAACCATCGATTGAATATAAACTTATTCGACAATCAGGTCCATCTCATCGACCTGTTTTTACGATGGCTGTCGAACTCAATGGACAGACTTTCGAAGGCACAGCTCAAACGAAAAAAGAAGCCAAACAAGCTGGTATTCAAAACAGATATTAAGTTTTTCTTCTTGTTTTGTTTTACTTGTAGCTGCAGAAAAAGCACTTCGATTCTTTTCACCAAAAAATGGAACTAATGAGCTCGATTCGAATCCCTATACAATCAAACAAGGTACTAAAACAGACGAGAAAGCTTTTTACTGTTACTTAGACTGAAGCCATCCATCGGATTCTTTTCTTTTTCTAAGAAACTCGTACTCATCTTCCTCAATTTGCCGATCATATTGCTAAGATTCTCGAAGAAAAATTTCGTCAATTAACAGAAAACAATAGTCGACTTCAACGACGAAAAGTTCTTTCGGGTATTGTTTTAATTCGTAATCAAAATCTTGAATCATCACAAATCATTTGTTTGACAACGGGCACAAAAACTTTACCGAGTCAAAAACGAATCACTAATGGACAATCGTTACATGATTGCCATGCTGAAATCATTGCACGACGATGTCTTATTCGTTATTGTTATCAACAATTGAAATTATATCTCGATGGAGAAATCAATCAGTCGATTTTCGAGCGAATTCCGCAAACGAATCGATTTCGATTGAAAGCAGATCTCGAATTCTATTTGTACATTTCAATGATACCATGTGGTGATTGTCGATTGTTTGCATTCGATGAACATCTTCATTCCAATCGATCGATAACGAAATCACGACATTTATTAAGAAAAAAACTCGAAGTTGCCGATGGAACAATTCCACTATCGAATATCGAAAATAACAAACTCTTAACCATGTCCTGTTCGGATAAATTATGTCGATGGAATTTCATCGGTTTACAAGGTGCATTGTTGAGTCTATTGATCGATCCGATTTACTATACGAATATCATCATTGGAAGTGTTTATTCACATGAACAAATGTGTCGAGCGCTTTTCTCTCGAATTGAAAATCTTCAACATTTTCTTCCAAATCCCTACGGTCTTCGACAGCCGATAATTACGAATATCAGTAGTCCAGAAATTCGCAATACTATTCGTGGACCAAATCATGGATTCATTTGGAATTGTGTCGATGAAAAACTCGAAATCATCGATACTCTAACTGGATTAACAATAACGCGTAGGAATTCGTCTTTTTTTGTATTCTTCAACGATAAAAATCAATTTTAGGCGAAATATCAACTCTATCGAAAGCGGCTTTGTTTCGGCAATGGACTGATTTGATGAGTCGAATGAGCTGCAATGTCGTACCAACAAATTATTCCGATGCAAAACGATTAGCAGTTGTTTATCAACAAGCGAAGGTGATGGTTAATCAAGCATTTGCAGACAATAATCTGGGAACATGGATAGTATGTTTTTGTTTTTCTAACCGAGAAAAAGCTATTTAACTGCTGGTCTATGTTTTGATTTCTAGAGCAAATCATCAGACGAAGATACATTCGAACTTTTTGTTTAATAAATTATTGTGAACATAGATTTTTTTTATCTATGAGAAAGAATTCCATATTACTACATTAAACAGTCAAGAACAATTACGATAAGCAACTGTTGATGACAATGAAAGGTCATTATCATCATCATGCATCTTAGTTAACACTTGTACATCTACTTGACAGTCTCGATTTTGATTTGTGAATGTCAGAAAATGTCAATATTTTGATTTTATATTATGTGTATGTATGTGCCTGTTCTTCTTTCGTTATCATTTGAGTGACATCTATAAAAGTGAAATCAGGCTGAGTAATCTTTGTATGTTGATAAATGGATTTATTAATTCAAAATGGTTATTTTCCTCGTTGACTAATTCAAGTAAATGAGGTCGCTGTTTTTCTTTTAAAAATTTACTCATCAGATTCGATTGGACGTTCTTTATTGAAAGAATTTTTCGTCTTCTTTTTCTTCTCCTCTTCTTCTCCTTTATAGTTCAATTCTTTCTTCAAAGTTCGCCTGACAGACTGCGTGCATTGTAAGAATATTTATTTCTGCTAGCTAATCAAACCGTGTTTTTTCACTTGACTTTTTTTTTCTACTTTTCGATCCATAGAACGAAGATAGAGAAAGTAATCAATCTCGTATATAAAAGCAATGAAGTATGCGAACGTATCGAATTGTCGACGTTTCGATCTTTTTTTTTCGTTTTTTTTTCTTCTTTTTCTTCGTTTCATCGATGTACGCATAGTAAAATGAAGTTCGCTGGCGTCGACCGTCCAGAATGCGAATAGAAGAAACACAAAAAAAAATCAAATCAAAGAGAACATAGACGAGACGGCGAACTGTTTCGTGTGTCCGTATTTCTTAACTTCTTTCATTCATCGGCTGTTATCTCTCTCGTTTTTTTTTCAATCATACAAAAGACAAAACCTTTTCACTTTTCGTTTTCGTACATCTCTATTGCATCCGTTCGATTTTTCTCTTTCCTTTCTTTGAGTTTTCTTTTTCACTTCTCAAAAGATGTTTATGTTGTGCTGTTGAGAGAAGAAAAAAATTGAGAGCCCGAACGAAAGAGAAAAGCTCTTACACGTACCAATGTGCATTTAGTTATTTTCGGCTCAAGCAACCACTTATTCTTTTTCTATTTGACTTGACCGAAATATTAAAAAAAAGAAGAAAAACGTTTGCGAGTATACACACATGAGGAGAAAATGAACGAGCGCGATGAATACAAAAAAAAAGAGTAAAAGATCGAAGTAATTTTGTCCCGTTTTTTTTTCTCTCTCTTTCCCTCATATGTGTGTATACACATACAGATGGATTATCTCTTCATCGTTTGTATAAAATGCATCGCTCTCTTTCTCTTTCTGTCTGTGTTTACTAAACAGAATTTGAATAAAGGAAAAAAAAAGTCAAACAAGAAAAACTTTTGTTTTCACATCGATAATAAATATCAGAAGCCCTATTTCTAGACTAATGGTCAATGAAATGATAAGAACGAAACGTGCGAGAGGACAATTCGACTCGTCTTCCTTCCTACTCAAACACATAGCTAGTCATTTTATGTGATGCGTCATCCCACCACCTCCATCCGCCTCCTTACCTATGAATCACATGAATCATTCGTTGAAAAATGATAAATATGAAATAAACATCATGCCATTCTCTTTAACTCCTCTCTTTGAATAGTTCAGATAATACTAGCATATCTTTTCGTGCTTATAAAAAGAAACTGTTTTTTATCTGCAATCGAAACAAACAAACACACACGCTCACGCCGATCTATCCGAGAAGTAAGTTTCGAACGATTTTTTCTTTTGCTCTGTTCGTTAAGATCTGTCATCGTTATGATGAGTGTATGACACAAGGTCTCAATTATTTATGATTATTATATACGTCTGTAGTAGTTCGAAAGCTTATGTAATCAAACTCGAGAGAGAGAAAAGACACGGAGAGAGAGAGAGAAAAAACCGTATTTCTTCTTCTTTTCTTTCGATGAACACATCGCGACCCGGGCATATACATGCACCTCGCCTTTTTTACTCGTCGAATGAACTGTTTTCTTTTGCCTCCATATGCATACGTACACATACCCGCAATCATCATCTATCTATCTCTTTCAATATATATTCATGCAATCAATCGATATAAAGAGAACTAACTTTTTCTTCTTCGTCTTTAGATTTGTAAAAAACAAAACAAAAGATGCCTTCACCGGCAGCGAACAAATCAACTGGTGCAATGGACAATGGTCATGAACCAGCTGAAATGAAATATTTACGTTCAACAGATATGAATTTAAAAGATAGTATTACAGATGCAACAACAGCTAATGAATGGGCAGCAAAAAAATTCGTTTGGGTACCCGATGAACAAGAAGGCTTCATTCGTGGTCAAGTTCGTCAAGAACAAATGGACGGACAGTTATTAGTCGATTTAGAAAATGGTAAACGTGTCCAAATTCATAAGGACGATACACAACGTGTCAATCCGCCGAAATTCAGTAAAATAGAAGATATGTCGGAATTAACTTGTTTAAATGATGCATCGGTTTTATACAATTTAAAAGAACGTTACTATTCAGGTTTAATTTATACATATTCGGGCCTTTTCTGTGTCGTTGTTAATCCATATAAACGTTTGCCGATCTATTCGGAAAATGTTATTGAAATGTATAAAGGCAAGAAACGTGAACAAATGCCACCGCATATATTTGCAATAGCTGGCGATGCTTATCGTTTAATGTTACAAAATCGTGAAGATCAATCGATTCTTTGCACGGGCGAATCCGGTGCAGGCAAAACGGAAAATACGAAAAAAGTTATTCAATATTTAGCTTACATCGCAGCAGCACCGAAAAGTTCTCAACGTCAACCGGCGAATACAGTTAATCAATATCAACAACAATTAAATGCAAGTAAAAGTAGTGAAGCATCCGGTGAACTTGAATCTCAACTTCTTCAAGCAAATCCTATTCTCGAAGCATTTGGCAATGCTAAAACAGTCAAAAATGATAATTCATCACGTTTCGGTAAATTTATTCGTATCAATTTCGATACATCGGGCTTCATTGCGGGTGCATCGATCGAAACATATTTGTTAGAAAAATCACGAACGATTCGTCAAGCCAAAGAAGAACGTACATTTCATATTTTCTATCAATTATTACGTGGTGCAAATACGAAAATGATTAGTGATTATTTATTAGAAGATTTTAGTCGTTATCGATATTTAACACATGGTAATGTTGTCATACCAGGCATAGACGATGCTGAAGAATTTCAAAATACCGTCAAAGCTATGCAAATCATGAACATGTCATTGGATGATTTGAATTCGATTTTTCGAACGATTTCAGCTGTTCTTCAAATGGGTAACATGCAATTTAAACAAGAACGTAATAGTGATCAAGCAACATTGCCCGATGATACAGTTGCACAAAAAGTCTGCCATTTACTTGGCATACCTGTAACGGACTTTGTTCGTTCATTTTTAAAACCAAAACTTAAAGTTGGCCGAGATTTTGTTACCAAAGCTCAAACACAAGCACAAGTTGACTTTGCTGTTGAAGCTATTTCGAAGGCGATCTATGAACGTATGTTCAAATGGATTGTGACACGTATCAATAAATCACTTGATCGAAGTAAACGTCAAGGTTCGTCATTCATTGGCATTCTTGATATTGCCGGTTTTGAAATCTTTCAATTGAATTCATTCGAACAACTTTGTATTAATTATACAAATGAAAAACTACAACAATTGTTCAATCATACGATGTTCATTCTCGAACAAGAAGAATATCGTCGAGAAAATATCGACTGGGAATTCATGGACTTTGGTCTTGATCTTCAACCAACAATTGATCTTATTGAAAAACAAATGGGTATTTTGAGTTTATTGGATGAAGAATGTTGGTTTCCGAAAGCAACCGATCGAACCTATGTCGATAAATTAATCAATGCTCATGCTCAACATCCGAAATTTGGCAAACCAAATTATAAAGCACCAGCCGATTTCAGTATCATTCATTATGCTGGCAAAGTTGAATATTCAGCGGAACAATGGTTGATGAAAAATATGGATCCATTAAATGATAATGTTGTTGCACTTTTACAAACATCGAATGATCCATTTACACGTGAAATTTGGAAAGACGGTAAGTTGAAAAAAGAGAAAATATTTGACTTATCATAAATATATATATACATTCAGCAATGATTTGGGGAATGAGACCAAGTCTTGTTCATCCGAATATAGCCATTATACCTGATTACAGTGAGTTTTGAAGAGAAATCATGAAAAAGAACGCATGAGTTTATTTTGCCGTGTTGTGTTGGAATGAAAAAATGATTTTTGTTTTTTTTCTTTAATCTAACATTTTTGTTTTTCTTTTCATTTAGCCGAAATCGTCGGCCTTTCAGCTGCCGATCCCAATGATGCAACATCAAGTTTGAAAGTTAACATCAAAAAAGGAATGTTCCGAACCGTTGGTCAACTCTACAAAGAACAATTGACCAAATTAATGAGTACATTGAAAAATACGAATCCAAATTTCGTTCGTTGTATTCTTCCGAATCAACAGAAGAAAGCAGGTGTTATCAATTCACCACTTGTTCTCGAACAATTACGTTGCAATGGTGTACTCGAAGGCATTCGTATTTGTCGAAATGGTTTTCCCAATCGAATTCTCTTTCAAGAATTTCGACAACGTTACGAAATTCTCTGTCCAAATGTCATACCCAAAGGTTTCATGGACGGTAAAGCTGCATCGCAACGAATGATCAAAGAACTTGAACTCGACGAAAATCTCTATCGAATCGGTTTAACCAAGATCTTCTTTCGTTCGGGTGTTCTCGGTCATTTAGAAGAAGAACGTGACTTGAAATTAACCGATATTATCACACAACTTCAAGCTCTCTGTCGTGGTGTACTCGCACGTAAGAATTATCAACGACGTATTCAACAATTGAATGCTATTCGTGTTATTCAACGAAATGGCCGTGCATTAATGAAGATTCGTAATTGGAAATGGTGGCGTTTATTTACCAAAATCAAACCATTATTACAAGTGACTCGACAAGATGAAGAATTAACACAAAAACAAGAAGAAATCCGTCGAATGAAAGCCGAAATGGATTCACGTAATGCTCAAGTACAAGAAACCGAACAACAATTACAAATGGTTCAACAAGAACGAAATGTTGTCAACGAACGACTTGCACATGTCACTGAAGCATTAGTCGAGTCCGATGAAAATCTTCGACGTGTACAAACACGAAAAATGGAATTAGAAAATATGGTTCAAGATATTGAACAACGTTTAGAAGAAGAAATGGAACGAAGTAATGGTTGGATCAATGAACGTAAACAAATCGAACAGAAATTGCAAGATGTTAGCGAACAACTTGAAGAAGAAGAACAACATCGACAAAAATTACAGATCGAACGTGTTCAATTCGAAGGCAAAATCAAAAATTTCGAAGATATTGTCGCCAGTCAACAGAATGAACTTAGTAAATTACAAAAAGAACGTAAATTTCTTGATGATAAACTTCAAGAAGTTGTTCATCAACAACAAGACGAAGGAGAAAAATTAAAAAATCTTCTTCGATTAAAAACCAAACAAGAAAGTCAATGTGCCGATCTCGAAGAACGTTTGAAACGTGAAATTGAACTTCGACAAAAACTCGAACGAGACATTCGTCGACTCGAAAGTGAAGTTCAAGAACTTC
>ERZ781398.3809-NODE-3809-length-11488-cov-4.254439_pt1 | contig 11488 bp, 10 predicted proteins | sample MGYA00433077_ERZ781398 | MGnify/ENA primary metagenome ERZ781398 (study PRJEB29847, sample SAMN06458254) | wastewater metagenome | isolation source: Wastewater bioreactor | place: South Africa: Cape Town | study: EMG produced TPA metagenomics assembly of the... | reverse complement strand
GGTGCAAATAAGAATTTCCACATTCTATCATCGCACGTATTGAACAGATAAAAAGAACCTGATTTAACCAAGATATTTTCTGAATATAAAACTCAATCATCTCACGACACAATATTTATTCAGCAGAAATTGATTTGTTCTGTATGTGATTCCATGCGACATCCAAATGCGTGTGTTTACTTTAATCAAAACAAAAAAATACTCTCAATTCACTATGTTCTTTTTGTGCTCTACTAATGTATACAATCAGACGAAATGTCTATCGACTTACCGAATTAATGTCGAGTCAATTGAAATCTTTTCGTAATGCTGTACTTGCTGTGGTTATTCTACTCTTCATTTCAATTCTTCCATTAGTCTCATTGATAATCGGTGCTCGTACGATTGATCAATGTCCAATTCAACGGCTAATACCCGTTTGGTTGGTTGTTGTCGGTGTAATTGGTGTAGCTGGATGTTGTTTATTGATTTTTCTCGTGAGAATTCATTGATTTCTATTGAAATATTGATTTTCTTCATTTAGCTTTGCTGTCAATTGAGCTGCTGTTGTCAATGCTACACGATCGGAGGAGGAGATGACGCTCCTCTTATGCGATATTTTTCCTGTCTATCATGTCTATTCATGTTATTTCACTTTGCATGGATGATAACTGTAAGTTTTTAATTAATTATACAAACTCACTTTTTTGTCTCATTGAGGGTGCTGTTTGGATTTTCCCCGCTAAAACCGATGTACAATTTGATGATGACACTTTGCCGACCTATTGCGAAAGATCAACGTTCGATTACGCATTTGGACTTGTTATTACGCAAATTTGTCTCGGAAGTATAATCGAATTTGTTCTCATTTGCAGTTTATTTCTCGTTGCATGGGATCGATATTCTGCATATTAAAAGAAAAATCCACTGTGAGACGAGAATGTGTAGTTAGTGACATATTTTATATTTGTCTTATTTCTCTTTCGTTCCTTTCTGGAGCAATGAAATAAAGAAAAGGAAAAAAAACTTTTTTTTTCTGAGTCATTGGGTATTTTTCTTTCATAACTTGAATAAATTCGTCTGCTCGATAATTTGATACTCTGTTCTAACATCAAATTAAGTGGAGACGAGATGATATCATCAAAACCATGTCGATTTGGTGCCAATTGCAATCGATCGCATTGTTCATTTAGTCATCCGCCAATCGTTTGCAAATATGGTAATCGATGTCGAAATAGTTATTGTACATATTTACATGAAAATACTGCTCAACAATTCAATTCTATTCATTTAATTGAACATATCGAAAGACTATTTACTTTAGCTAAAGAACAACAAACGGACTTTTCGATTTCGATGAACGATGACGACGATGAAGATCTTCAAATGAATGAATTTAAATTACGAGAAAAAGAATTTCGAACTGCTATCGCGCATTTAGATGTGAAATTTCGTTCGATTGTTTCATCAGCACACAATCATCATCATCAACTTGAGCAAATTCAACGAGAATTACAACGAGAATTTAAATATTGGCAATCGTGTCTTCCAATTTATTCACGACGTTCAGAAATCATCGATCGAATCAATCAAAACCAAGTTCTTATCATAAAAGCCGACACCGGATCCGGTAAAAGTACACAAACTGTACAATATCTATGCGATGCTCATTTTGCCACGTCAAGTAAATCGAATTCATTTTCAACGGGAAAAATCATCTGCACTCAACCAAGAAAATTAGCTGTACGGTCTTTAGCCGCTCGAGTTGCCGAGGAATACGGTTGTCAAATCGGCGAAGAAGTTTGTCGATATTTTCATAATCTTTTTCTATAATTAAAATTTTCAGATTGGTTATCAAGTCGGTGGCGATCGTCCGATTACATCTCGCAGCACGAAAGTAAAATTCGTGACCGATACTCTATTTCTCAATGAATACAATCGCGATCGATGTTTGCAAAACTACTCGATTGTAATTGTCGATGAAGCACACGAACGAAAAATCGATACAGACATCGTCTTTGGCATAATGAAACGATGTTTAAGACAACGAAAAGATCTCAAATTGATCATTATGTCGGCAACATTGGACGTTGATTTATTGTACAAATATTTTTCGCCAGATTTTCGATGTGAGAAAATCGAAATCGGAGGTCGAACTTATCCGATCGAAGACATTTATTTGGATGAAGATGTGGAGAATTATGTATCGACTTCAGTGACGAAAGCAATTGAAATTCATCAAAGCGATGAATCGGGAGATATTCTCGTTTTTTTGACAGGTCAAGATGAAATCGACGAGGCTCTTGCGGAATTAAATCAAAAATTGAGTCACGATCAAACTTTCGTTGGTTTGCCTTTGCATGGCAAATTGACTGAAGACGAAAACGCGAAAATCTTCGAGAAAATGCCGAATATTCGAAAGATTATTTTCAGTACGAACGTTGCCGAAACATCGGTGACCATCGATGGCATTCGACACGTCATCGAAAGCGGAATGGTTAAAGAAAAAATGTGGGACGAAAAACGAAAAATGCAAATCCTAAAAATCGGACAAATAACAAAAAGTTCAGTTAAACAACGACGCGGCAGAGCCGGTCGAACATCTCCTGGAAAAGTAAATTTTCAAGCAAAAATAATCAACGTTTTTTTTTAAATTTTATTATTTTCAGTGTTATCACTTGTATTCCATCGATACATACGAAGCAATGGACACATGTTCTCGTGCTGAAATTCTCTGTACTCAGCCGACAATCGCCATACTAAAGTTAAAAAATCTAAACATCGACGAAATCGAGTCGTTCGAATGGCTCGAATCACCATCGAACTCGAACATTCGCGATGCGTATCAAACATTAATCTGGCTCGATGCTCTCGACCATCAAGGTCAACTAACCGAACTCGGTCGACTCATGGCCGAACTCAATATCGATCCGAAACTAACCACAATGCTCTACAAAGCCAAACAACTCAACTGTCTTTTTCACGCGCTCGTACTTGCAGCAATGCTCACTGTCTCGCAGAACATCTGGTGGACAAATAAAGACCAAAAATCCAAAGAAATCGCGGCCAATATTCGCGCCCAATTGAGTCACCCGACGGGCGATCATATGACATTGATTAATTTGTATTTCAACTGGAATTCATTCTGCTACCAAAATCGAAGTAAAAAACTGCAGTACGATTGGTGTCGAAAGCATTCAGTCAATTCGAAATCTTTGCAAATGGCACAAGAATTCATTCGAGAGAAAGGCAAACAACTCGAATGTCGATTCGATTTCAACGAAAATCAGGTCGAACTAAACGACGAACTCGTCAAACGGCTGTTACAATCGATGACAGCCGGACATTTTCTTAATTTAGGAATATCGAATGGACCTTTACGAGCTGGTTATCAAATCATATCAGCGTTCCCTTCGGAAACAAACGAATCGATCGTTGCACGGATCTTTCGAACGTCGACTCTGTGTTTAAATGAACAGATGCCGAAATATATTCTTTTCAATGAACTTGTTAATCTCAATGGGACGAATTACATCACGATTCTCTCGTCGATTGATCTTGGATGGTTACGAACAGTTTCCAACGATTGGTTCGATCGAATTCACGGCGAGAATTTACATCGAATTTCGTATGAAAATCTCACGTTGGAAAATATTGGCTCGAGTTTACTTCGAGCTTTTGTTGGCAAACATAATACACATTTGAATATGATCGAAGAAACAACACAATCGATCATTGATGTCAATTTTCAACAATCGAAATTGACGATTTGGGCACGAGAGAAGAATTTTGCAAATGTCAAACAAATTGTCGAAAAACGAATTCGAGAGGAAAGAGAAAAACTTTTGACTGAAACCGAAGAAATGCAGATCATCGGCCGAACGAGAATTGTCATGGGCAGTGGAGGCGTGAGTCAATTCGTTCTCGTTGAAGATGAATTCATTCGAATTATTCTAACGAAATTATCTCCGACAATCGATCAAGAAACAATCGAAAATCTCTGTCAACCATTCGGACAAATACGAAAAATCGATTTTCTTCGTTCGAATCACGACGGTGCCTGTGTTGCAGTGACATATTCGACTATAGAACAAGCACGAAATGCTTGTCAACAATTGAATCATTCTCAGTCCATCGCCGCCACTGGCTCGTATTTAAAAACCGATGCATTCATCGGCAAACAAACATATCGTTTGAAAGCAATTTGGTATTTAACAGCTGGCAAAGGCACGGCTATGATCGGGTTTAATCAAGTTCAAAGTGCGATTGATGCTTGTCAAATATTCAAACGATTGAACTATCAATGTCATTACGAACGTTCGACCGATTTGCCGACATTGAAAGTCGTTTTTTACATTGCTCAAAGTCGACGAAAGGCATTTGTCCATTTTCCAACTTACGATCAAGCGATTGAATTCGTTGCTAAAATCGGCAATCCGCTGGAAGTTCGTCTTGCACATAATCAATTCGCTCGGCCAGGTTCCGTTCTTTGTCAAGGTTTTACTTGCGAATTCGATGAAGAAGATATACGAGATCATTTTCGTGAACATTCGACGATCACTGATGTTCAAGTTCTACGCGGTACACCGGCTCAACGCTTTGAAAAACCTGACTCAGCTGACGAAGAACTTCGGCAGATTTTCAGTCGATACAAATCGTTTCAATCGGATTCGATTACTTTCAATTCGAAGATTGTCAACGGAAGATTAGAAGCCTATATCGAATTTCTCGATCGAGATGATTTACAACAAGCTATTGCAGATCTCAATGGACAATTAGGATTGATTGGCAACGGGAAAATTCGTCTATCGGAACGAATTCTACCGAGAAGAGAGTCGACAAAAAAGACCAAAGAAAATGAATATGTTATTCGTTTTCATTCTCTCGATAAAACTCACGATCGATATGATCTGATGAAAATTATAAAAGACAATCAATTACACGATCATGTTAAATATGTCACTGTTTTTCGACAGAAACTCGATCGTACGAATATGTCAAACGAAGATGTCAAAGAATTCTACAAAGAAGAACAACAAACAGGTTTAGAATGTCTTCGGCAAATGTTCGACGAAGAGAAAGATCTCTTCAATTCGACGCCGGATTGTCAAATTGTCTCGTGTTTTCCCAATGGAACAGTCACAGCAATCGTTCAATTCAGCGATCCGGTCGATGTACTCACTGCTACTCAAACATTTTCGAATAGAAGAATTGAAATGTTTCTAGTTGCAAGTAAACTACGACTAATTCCGACGATTACACATGAAATATTCATCAATTCGGCATTGACGAAAGTCATGACGGATAAAATTCAACAATCGATCGAATTCATTCGAGAGAAATTCAAACGAGTTTTCATTCGAGAGTTAACGCCGAAGAATACGGACAAAACAACATCGAATAGAAAGATTCTCATCGATAGCGACGATCTCGAACAAGTGACAATGGCAAAAATTCAATTTGACAATCTATTAAAAGGTTTCGAATATAAATTTTTCGATCAACCGGAAAAAGTAAAGTCGTATTCTTTGAAAAACACGAAACATTTGCAATATATTTTCTTAGATAAAACTTCTATTCGATCGTGCAGGTTTGAGTTTTCTCAGTAAACTTCAAAATGAAACTCAAACTTATATTTGGTCGAATCAATCGAATTGCTCGATTCGAATCTATGGCAACGATCGATCCGTTGTCGATGCTAAAAAACGTATCGATCAATACATTCGAGATCTTCTAAAAAACGAAACATTCACCATCACATTAAATATTCCAACTGATTCGTCAGACTTCATTCGACAAGTTCTCAAAGAAAGTTCAAATTATCAAACAGATTTTGGCAAAAATCTTTCCATTGAAATTCAAACACTAGTAGTCGAACGTCAGATACGAATAACCGGCAAACGCGAACAGGATGTTATTCAATGTGAACAACAAATTCAAGAGCATTGGTCGAATCTATTTTCAACCGTTGCCAAACAACTTCATCTACCAAATACAAACGAATGTCCAATTTGTTTCAACACAGCAAATTATTCTCTGCAAACATGCGGACATAGATTCTGTTTGAATTGCCTTCGACATGAATTAACAATGAAATTTGACACAACATTGAGCAATACGAGTCTACGAATTAAATGTTTAATGAATAATTGCGATTCCGTATTTTTATTACGAGATATTAAAACAATTATCAATGCAGCCGATATGAAGAAATTAGCTCGAGCGTCATTTCAAGCGTATTTAAAATCCGATGAAGATATTGTTCAATGTCTTGGCATCGATTGTAAACAAGTCTATCGAAAATCGAAACATCCTCAATTGTACTTCTGCGATAGTTGTTGTAAAATGTATTGTGTCAAATGTGAAGTTGAATATCATACAGGTTTAACTTGCAGTACCTATCAAACACTCAGAAATTGGAAACAAGAAGAACCTTTAGCTGCGAGTAATATCGGCAATTTAGGATACAAACCATGTCCAGAATGTAAACAAATTATCGATCGATATGACGGATGTAATGCTGTCAAATGTAAATGTGGAATTGCATTTTGTTGGTTGTGTCTCAAAACTGATCCTAATGATAGTAAGAAGAACGTTTTATTGTAGAAGTTGAATGTGTATTTTTCGTTTTAGTACATTCACATTTCCATGATCGATACTCAACTTGTTATAATAAATTATTCTGGACGATGGAAAATGCTCGACAATAGAGAGATCTTTCGCTTTTAGTTCAATTATTTTTCATTCATTAATTATGCAAATAGACAGCTGAATTTGTCACTTTTAATTTAAAAAAAAAACAAATAAAATTTCCTAAGAACGTTTATTTGATAAACATTAAGTTGTGATCGTCTGTGCAATTTGTTGATCGAGTAAAATACCGACACGTTGTCTCCAACAACAACCAAGAATTTGTTTCGCTTGTGCTCGAATCTCCGCTGATGTTAGAGCGTAGATATAAAAATCTGTACAATATTGAATATAAAATATCCAAATTGCTAATAAACGAATAAATTGAACGATATTTTCTTGATCTTGAGTTCGAACTGCTTGAATAGTCAACGAACGATAGAGATTAATAGCAGCAAACGGAAACGATGCAATAGCATTGGCAAGAATCTGAAAGAAATACATTCGAGATATTTGTTGATCGAAACGACGAATAAATTCTCGATTGTTCAAATGACGAATATGTTTTCGTGTAATATACCAAAAATAAATTGCTAAAACAATCGGTAAAACACCTTCTAAGATCGGATAGTAAACTAATGCTGCAACGATTAAAAATAAAGTCGATCGTGATGTACAAACATCAGTTCCATTGACACCTGATGGAACATTTTCGAAAAGAATGACAACTGGTGTACCAATACAACACCAGACGACTAACAGACCGGCAATCACGAGAATTCGAGCGACTTTCTTCGAACTCAATGAACGAATACGTGCAGAACGTGAAGACATTGCATATCGATCGAATGAAATAAAGCAATTAATGAAAAATACAGCTGTGACTGTAAAGCCGGCATAACTCATTTGAAATTTACAAAACGGAGTGTTGAGCGCAAGCCAATTGATTTGAAAACCAAATGTGACGATATTCGGGAGATAATAAAGAGGAAGAAATAGAAATGAAAGTACGCCATTAGTGATCATGTATATTGAACAAGGATTTTGATTGAATGGACGTCGACTGAATATAGCGATGACCATCAATGAACCGAACATACCAAAGGCCATCATAGTCAGTCCTCCGTAAATTAGAATATGTCGAGCAATAAGAACTAAAGTTTCTGTTGTTGCCGACGACATTACTATTTTTGTTTTCAGTAGAATTGAAATTATACCAAACGTCTTATAAGAAAGATATAACGGATGACGTACTTCCTTTTACTTATCATAGAAAATGTCTGACAGATTTATTCCAGTTTGAACTTAATTTGTCTGTAAAAAAAGAGAGTAGAAAGAAAAAAAAACAAATGTAGAAATATAATTATATATAATCATAAAAGTCACATTTATATTCATGTCTAGTTTTTCAATATTCCAATTAATCTTTAAATAATAGTCCACTTTCTTTATTATAATTATTTAATATCAACAATAAAAACAAAACATGAATTCTCGGTGTCATTTTTTTATTATTCTCTTTTGAAGGCTAAAGCCACGTGGCTATTTTTTTTTCGTTTTGCTCTACCGCATCAATGTGAGAATGCATCCATCCTTGAAACACCCTCAAACATAGTAGAGCTGCATTCATGCATATTATATTTCTATCGCACGAAAATAAACCGTTTGAATAAACAATGGCTACAAGTGCTATCGTTCCTCATTTAACATTCAATAGTTTAGCAGATGTAGCCGGAGATTTTCCTGGTGGATTTTATAAGATCGATCATCGAGATTCGAATACATTACTTTCGGTAACATTGCTACCGAATAGTCAATTTCATGCGAGACCAGGAGCAATGGTCGCCATGACACCGGATGTTAAACTCAAAGGAAAACTGAAATTTTCTTTCAAGAAAATGCTCGCAGGCAATGAAATGTCTCAATCGATTTACACCGGGCCAGGAGAGATTCTACTTGCACCTGCTATTTGGTAAACAAAAGCTTTTTTTTCTATGATTATAATTCATTGTCTAGGGGAGATATTGTTGCGTTAACAGTCGATGGACGTACGGAATGGTTGGTTGGTAAAGGAGGATATTTAGCTATGTCTGATGGTGTTTCCAAAGAAACGAAATCTCAAGGTTTAGGCAAAGCGTTATTTTCTGGCGAAGGTTTGTTTGTTCAAAAATTCTTTGGCAAAGGCATCGTATTTGTAACATCATTGGGAGCAATTGTTCAACGACAATTGAAATCTGGCGAACAGTTAATTGTTGATAATGGCCATTTAGTTGCATGGAATTGTTCGTATGCAATCGAACGAGCCGGTGGAAGTCTTTCATCGAATTTACATACAGGCGAAGGCCTAGTTTGTCGATTTACTGGTCCGGGAACGATTTATTTACAGGTTAAATTTTAAAAAATCCATTTATTTTTCTTAATTAATGTTTTTTTTAGACGCGTAATCCGGAAGCATTGGCCGAATGGATTTCTAGTTATGCCACACCGAACTAACGATGTTTTTTTTATTCTTTTTATATATAAAAATTAGAATTTCGTTTGATGATTTGTACTATCTGTTGGTTGTTGTTGATGAACTGAACTATTTCCTTCCTAACAAAAAACAAAACAAATTCATAAACACAAAAAAAAAGAATAGATCAACGAACGTTTTCAACTGAGACTCGATTGTTTGCACATTTTCCACAGCAATGATCGCAGCAATCGTTACAAAAACATTTACAACAGCAGAAACCTCCACAACAAAAACAACAGCCGAAACAGCCACAGCAACAAAGAGTCAAAAGAAAAATCAGAGCAAATACACATTTTGTACATTTGGACATTTCAGTCAATGTGGCTGGATATTCTTCATAATGATAATGTTCGATGAGATCCGTAGCTAAAAACGAGAAAATAAATCAGAATTATGTGTTTTTCTTTCGTTTGAAATTTACCATGAGCACCTAACAGATCATAGGTTGATCGTAATTTTGGATCACCAAGTATTTTATACGCTTTATTAATCGATTGAAATCGATCTTTAGCATCTGGATCGAAGTTTTTATCAGGATCTAAAAGAATTCAAATTATTCGATATGATTTTGATCGAATGATTATGATTGAATATACGATATTGAAGAGCTAATCGTTGATATGCTTGTTTGACTTCTTCGTCTGTTGCATGTCGACTTACTTGAAGAATTTCATAATAATCTTCTCCTCTAATTCTTGATCTAGAAAATAAATTCATTCGAATCATCGAACATTCAAACAACAACCTACGATCGTCGTCTTTGAGAATGACTCGTCATCTGATTTTCTTTTTTTCCTATCAACGAAAAAATGTCAATCGATTAGTAAAATATTCGCGTTGCTACCAGACAAAAATGTTTGCTCGAAGTTTTTTCTTTTTTGAAAACAAAAAAAACGAATGTGCTTTGTGTCAATTATTCGATTTCAAATAAACAGAACAGAAAAGAAAATTTCGAGAATTTCAAATTATAAATCCAAGCCAACTGATTTCGAAAAAGGAAACTAACACCCTCTCGTGGAAAAACTGAACTAGTTCGATCAATGGTTAATTCTATCAGCCAACGATGATTTTCACATTGATATCAAGTCAAAAATCACAATGAAATTTGCAGTGTTCGGTGCCACAGGACTGACAGGCGTTATTTTTGTATGGCAAGCACTTGAAGAAAATCATCAATTGAAATTATATTGTCGTTCAGAATCGATTCATAAACTTGGTGAATTAGCAACTCATGAACTAGTTGAGATTATTGAAGGAGGTTTTCAAGATGATTTTAGTCGAGCAATAAACAATGTCGATGCTGTTGTTAGCTTTCTCGGTCCTGGACTCTTTTGGCCCGGTGATAAACCGTTAGAAAAAGTTATGATTAAAATCATGGAAACAATGAGACAAGAAAATGTCAAAAGATTTATTACAATGGGAACACCGACGATATCTGATCCACTGGACAAATATTCATATAAATATGCAGCGATGATATACGGTCTCAAGCTCTTTCAGCGTAATATCTACGATGATATGATTGCAGTTGGAGATTTATTTAAAAATGGATTTTTTGACGATATTGAATGGACAGTTGGACGAATTTGTATGCTGAGAAATGCATCGAAACCTACAGGACGTGTTCATGTTGGATACGTTGGTGATGCTGAAGGTTCGATATTTAGTGAACGAGAGGATTGGGTACAATTTGTTTTGAATGAAATCTCGGAAAAGAAATGGGTTAGAAAAATGCCATTTATTACTTCAGTTTGACAGTTCACAAATCAACTTCCTTTTAACACAATAAAAATAAAAATAGCATCACAATGAATACATTATTCTTTTCTTTTCTTTACTCTTCTATTCTATGTGCTCAAACAATTAATTATACACTATTGTGTTAGGGTTCTCGCAAAAGAGAAGCATGAGTTCACTTAAAGATTTTCGACTAGAACCCGTTGTTGTTCTTAATGAAGGATAAAGGAAATTCGTGACTTATATTAATTAAATAATATTCTCAAAAAGTTTATTGTGCTAGAGATTCATAATTATAATTTCACAGTTGTCTAAATAAATCGCTTCTACGTCTTTTATCTTCCATTTATTAAAGTTTTAAAAATGCGGATTCTTTGAAATGTCTTCTTTTAACTAACCGTTTTCTCCGTATCATACTTCGAACATCAAAGACAATATATCGTATGCTATTCAGTTGGACTATAGTGCGGTAGGCCAAATATTATCGAGTTAGACTGTAATATCGTAAATATTATTTTGAGTTGCCTTGGAGAAATTTACAATTCAGCAGAAATTGTTATAAGGTGTCGGAAATGTAAAATTTGAGCAAAATTTCTTTTTCTTCTTTCCTTTTGTCCTCAATGGATA
>ERZ781398.3790-NODE-3790-length-11536-cov-3.358244_pt1 | contig 11536 bp, 12 predicted proteins | sample MGYA00433077_ERZ781398 | MGnify/ENA primary metagenome ERZ781398 (study PRJEB29847, sample SAMN06458254) | wastewater metagenome | isolation source: Wastewater bioreactor | place: South Africa: Cape Town | study: EMG produced TPA metagenomics assembly of the... | reverse complement strand
ACCTATATCGGCGGCGACCTCGTGGAGGCCAATCTCGACGCCATAGACCGGATGCTCAATCTCAACGTCAATGTCGTCATCAAGAATGTCAGAACGGTCGCTCCGCATATGATCGAACGTGGGACCGGCGACATCATTGTCACAAGCTCGGTCGCCGGGCATTCTCCGGTTCCCTGGGAGCCCGTTTATTCGCCTTCGAAATGGGCGATGACCTGCTTCGTCCAGACCATGCGGCGTCAGCTCCTGAAGAGCGGTATCCGCGTCGGTTCGGTTTCTCCAGGCCCGGTCATCAGCGCCTTGCTGGCGGATTGGCCCGAGGAAAACCTGCGCAAGGCCAAGGAAGCCGGTGCCCTGATCGAGCCCAAGGAGGTCGCCGATGCCATTATGTTCATGCTGACGCGTCCCCGCAACGTGACGATCCGCGACGTCGTCGTTCTGCCAAGTGCTTTCGACATCTAAGGAGCATGTTGATGAGCTATCAGGAAAAATTCCGGCTCCACGGCGAGCGCGCCGTGGTTACCGGCGGCGGTCGCGCCATCGGCCTTTGCTGCGTAGAGGCGCTGGCGGAAGCGGGTGCCGCGATCGTCGTTATCGAGCGTGGCGAGGCCGATGCGCAGGAGGCACTTGCCCTGCGAAACAGGGGGTACGAGATCGAATTGCGGATCGGGGATGTCACCGACTCCGCACGCATGGAAGCGATCGCGACCGAGCTTGCCGATGACGGTCGCCCCGCGACGATCCTGGTGAACAATGCCGGGATCGGCCAGAGCGGCATTCCCTCGCAGGATGTCACCGATGCCGATTGGCTGCGAATGATGGATGTCAACATCAATGGCGTGTTCTGGTGCTCGCGTGCTTTCGGCCATCATATGGTTGCCGCGAGGCGTGGAGCCATCGTCAATCTCGGCTCGATGTCCGGTATCATCTGCAATCGGCCGCAGCCGCAGACGCCATACAACGTGTCCAAGGCGGCCGTCCATCATCTCACGCGGTCGATGGCGGCCGAATGGGCTGAGTATGGTGTCCGGGTGAATGCCGTCGCCCCGACCTATATCGAGACGCCGATGGGGCGTATGGGGACGCCCGAGGAGGTCGCGAGCGCAGTTCTCTTTCTCGCATCAGGTGCTGCGAGCCTGATGACCGGCACTATCGTGAACGTGGATGGCGGCTTTACCTGCTGGTAGATCCATCTCGTTGCGGGACGTCGCAAAACGGCCCGCTCCCCATTGCTGTCTTTCGGCGCGGCGGCTTGAATGGCTCGTTTCCAGCACTTCGGCGGCCGTCGGTTCAGCCCATGTCTTTCGTATTGTTGGACGGCAATGAAACGCCCAGATCCAGAGTCGCGATGATGCTTCGCAAGTGCGACGCCAGGATCTTGAATTCTTCGTCGCGCGGATCGCTGCGGCGCCATGCCAATGCGATCCTTCGAACGAAGCCGGCCGCGGGCTGAGGGCTATAGGCGACCGCGTCCTTGTCGGCGATCGCAAGCGCCGGAACGAGAGTGCATCCTTCGCCGGCCGCGACCATGTATTTCAACGTCTCGAGGCTGGTTCCATGCCGGTTGCTCCGATCGACCACCGAACAGGCGGCAAGAGCCTGCTCGCGCAGACAATGTCCTTCTTCCAGGAGCAAGCGCTCCTCCGGCCTTAGCCCGTCCCAGTTGGGGCCGCCCTTGCTCATCGCCGCGTGCCCATGCGGACAGGCCAGGAAGAAGGGTTCGTCGAAGATGGCAGCGGTCGAGAGCGACAGGTCCGGTTGCGGCAGTGATAACAGGACTGCGTCGAGGTCGCCTTCACTCAATTTAGCGGCAAGATCGTCCGTCAGGCCCTCGCCGAGCACCATCGTCAATTCGGGGTAGTCGGTGCGCAGGTGCGGCAATATCCGGGGGAAGAGATAAGGACCGAGCGTCGATATCGCGGCAAGGCGCAATGAGCCTCCAAACGGAAGCGCCGTATTTCTGGCGACCATGAAAAGCTGACGTGCCTCCTGCAATACCTTGCGCGCCTGATCGACGAATTGCCGGCCTTCGGGCGTAATCAACACGCGACGGGTCGTGCGCTCGAAAATCATAAGCCCCATCCAGGTTTCCAGCTTGCGGACCTGCGCCGACAGTGAGGGCTGGGCAACGCGGCATTGTTCGGCGGCGCGGACAAAGCTCAAATGGTCGGCGATCGCCACCACATATTCCAGATCTCGCAGAGACAGTCCGCTGAGGTTCATCAGAGTCTACCTTGGTGATAGCTATTGTCTATTTATATCGTTAGTTAATTGTCTTCCATCTATCAATATGTCGCGGATACTCCGGCAAGCAAGGTCATTCGGCAAGGCGCTGGAAACGGCCTGGATTGACGGGTCTTTGGCCGAAATAGACGGATATCCTTCATTGCGGACAAATTGGTGGAAATCTATTCTTGACTGGTAGAAACGCAGCCAAGGAAACATAAAATGTATCAGCTTCACTATTTCCCAGCGAATGCCAATGCAGCACCGCATATGGTTCTTGAGGAAATTGGCGCGAACTACGAAATTGTTATCGTAGATCGCGCAAAGAACGCTCAAAAGTCTTCGGAATACATGAAGATCAACCCGAATGGCCGTATCCCTACCTTGGTTGATGGCAATCTCGTCCTGTTCGAGGCCGCCGCTATTGTCCTGTATCTCGTAGACAAGCATCCGCAGGCAGGCCTTGCTCCGGCCGTCGGCACGGCAGAGCGCGCCAAGTTCTACCAGTGGCTCACGTTCCTGACGAACTCGCTTCAGGAAGAGCTGATGATCTGGCAGTACCCGGATCGTCTGGCTGGAGACGACAAGGCCGCCGTCGAAGTCGTCAAGCGCGGCGCCGAAGCGCGCGCCAGCAATTATCTCGATGTCATCGAGCAGCATCTGAAGACAAACGGCCCGCTTTTCCTCGGAGACAAGCTGAGCGCGGCCGACTTCTATCTCGTCATGCTTTCGCGCTGGGCTCGGCCGATGACGAAGCCGCCGCGCAGCCGGCCGGCGATCGCCAAGTTGCTCGACAAGGTGACGGCCCTTCCCTCCGTCCGCCGCGCCTATGAGGGCGAAGGCATCACCGACGGCATCTGCTGAACGCCATCAACGCCTGCCTGCCGGGCGCCTATCCGCGCGCCCGGTTCGCGACGCGATCCAAGAAAGGATTTTGCCATGACAACCGAGTTCCACAGCCGCAACATGCCCGAGCGCATGGACCTTCCCTTCGTCGGTCTTGCGACCTTCGCAACGCAGCCCGCCTGCACCGATTGGGACAAGCTCGATGGTGCCGACGTCGCCGTGCTGGGCGTGCCGATCGACACCGCTTCCAGCTATCGCGTCGGCACCCGTTTCGGCCCGCGGGCCATTCGCGAGATGTCGATGTTCCATGGCTTCGGCCCGGAGGGCGTCTTCGATTTCGAAGACGAAGTGACATATCTGACGGCGGAAGAGGTCAAGATCGTCGATGCCGGCGATAGCGATGTCATCTATGCCGACACGAAGCGCAGTCTCGCCAATGCCGAGCTTGCCGTGCGCGCTTTGCTCGACGCCAAGACCATGCCCTATATTCTCGGCGGCGACCATGCGATCACCATGGCGACGATTGCGGCCTATTCGAACGAGAAGCCGATCCATATCGTCCATCTCGATGCCCATTTCGACTTCATCGACGGCCGCAACGGCATCACCTGGGGCCATGGCAGTCCGATGCGTCGTGCTTCGGAGATGGCGCATGTGAAGGGCATCACCACGCTCGGCCCGCACAATATGGCCTCGGTCAGCAGGAAGGATTACGAGGCAGCCAAAGCCTATGGCACCAATGTCGTGTCGCTGCGCAGGTTCAGGACCATCGGCGCGGCTGCAGCTCTCGCCCATATTCCGGACGGCGAGCGCGTCTATGTCTCGATCGACATCGACAGCTTCGATCCGTCGATCGCGCCGGGCACGGCAACCATCAGCCATGGCGGCTTCACCTATTATGAGGCCAAGGACCTGTTGCGCGAGGTTGCCCGCCGCTTCGAAGTGGTCGGCGTCGATTTCGTCGAAGTCTCGCCGCCCTATGATCCCTCAGGCATCACCTCGCTTCTGGCGGCTCGCACCAGCCTCGATTTCATCGGCTCGATCTTTCACGAGCGCGCCAGGCGTCATGGATCACGCTGAAGACCGATTGAGAGCCAAAGCCTCTTAATCATATAGTATCCTTGTCATTCATCTATATAAGCATGGATGACAAGGTCGCATCAGTCGCTTCCATGAACGAGGAGAAACCGATGAACGACCAAACCAACAGGCCATTCCTGACACACGCGTCCGGGGCTCCGGTCTCGGATAACGTCAATATCCAGACGGCCGGCCCGCGCGGTCCGGCATTGCTGCAGGACGTCTGGCTGATCGAGAAGCTTGCGCATTTCGCCCGCGAGGTCATTCCCGAGCGCCGCATGCATGCCAAGGGCTGGGGTGCGCACGGCACCTTTACCGTGACGCACGATATCTCGCGCTACACCAAGGCGAAGATATTCTCCGAGATCGGCAAGCAGACGCCGATGTTTGCCCGGTTCTCAACGGTTGCCGGCGAGCGCGGCGCCGCCGATGCCGAACGCGATATCCGCGGCTTCGCGCTGAAATTCTATACCGAGGAAGGCAATTGGGATCTGGTCGGCAACAATACGCCGGTCTTCTTCTTCCGCGATCCCTTGCGCTTTCCCGATCTGAATCACGCCATCAAGCGCGATCCGCGCACCGGAATGCGCTCGGCCGACGCGAATTGGGACTTCTGGTCCTTGCTTCCCGAAGCGCTGCATCAGGTGACGATCGTCATGTCGGAGCGGGGTATTCCAAAGAGCCTGCGGCATATGCATGGCTTCGGCAGCCATACCTACAGTCTGCTGAACGCCGCCAATGAACGCATCTGGGTCAAGTTCCACTTCCGCACGCAGCAGGGCATTCAGAACCTTACCGATGCGGACGCCGAAGCACTTGCCGGCAAGGATCGCGAAAGTCACGGCCGCGACCTGTTCGACAGTATCGAGGCGGGCGATTTCCCGCGCTGGACGCTGTTCATCCAGGTGATGACCGACGAGCAGGCGCAGGCCTTTCCGTTCAACCCGTTCGACCTCACCAAGGTCTGGCCGAAGGGTGAATATCCGCTCATCGAGGTCGGGTATTTCGAGCTCAACCGCAACCCCGACAACGTCTTTGCCGAAACCGAGCAGGCTGCGTTCACGCCAGCCAATATCGTGCCCGGCATCGGCTACTCGCCCGACAAGATGCTGCAGGCGCGCCTGTTCTCCTATGGCGATGCGCAGCGCTACCGGGTCGGCGTCAATCACCACCAGATCCCGGTCAACGCGCCGAAATGTCCGTTCCATAGCTATCCCCGCGATGGCGCCATGCGGACCGACGGCAATCTTGGCGGCACCCCGACCTACTGGCCAAACAGCAGGGGCGAGTGGACGGACCAGCCGCATCTCAACGAGCCGCCGCTCGAAATCACCGGAGCGGCAGCGCATTGGGATCATCGTGTCGACGACGATTACTACCAGCAGCCAGGCGATCTCTTCCGCAAGATGACGCCTGCGCAGAGGCAGGCTCTGTTCGACAATACCGCTCGCGCCATGGGAGATGCCAGGGCCGAAGTCAAGCAGAGGCATATTGACAACTGCACGAAGGCCGACCCGGCCTATGGCAAGGGTGTTGCCGACGCGCTGGCGAAATTGACCGCCGGCGAACTCTGATGCAGTTTTGCAGGCGGCCCTATCCACCCTGCCGCCTGCAAGCGTTGCGGAAAGCGGTGCGCCAGGCCTTTTCCGCAACGCGTCCCGATCTTTCTTCAAGATAGTTCGCGCCCCCGCCGCCGCTCGGGGTCGCGGGTGCCTGACCGCAACACCGTTCCGTTTCGAGCGGTCCGAAGCGGCGCGAGGATTTGGAGGCCGACATGAATATCGTCAAGCTGGATCTTTCCAGGAGCATGGACCGCCGCCGTTCGTTGCACTGGAGCAGCAACCGCAAGATCGGCATCCTGCTCAGCAACCTCGGAACGCCTGATGGCACCGACTACTCTCCGACCGTCGCGTGATAGAGGTGTCCCGACTTGCGTGGTTCTTCATCCTCAACGGCCTTATTCTCACGACGCGGCCAGCAAGGAAGGGGAGGGATTATGCGACGATCTGGAATCTTGAGCGTGACGAAAGCCCGCTAAAGACGATCAGCAGGGAGCAGGCGGAAAAGCTCAAGGCTGCGATTGCGGCCGGTTTGCTCGGTCGCACGGATGCGGAGATCGCCGTCGCCTGGGGAATGCGGTATGGCAACCCCTCGCTGAAATCGGCAATAGAGCATCTGGTGGCGAATGGCTGCGACCGTATTCTTCTGCTGCCGCTCTATCCGCAATATTCCGCGGCGACGACCGCGACAGCCTGCGACAAGACCTTCGAGGCCCTGGCAGCGCTTCGCCATCAGCCGGCGTTGAGGGTCGCAGCTCCCTATTTCGACGATCCCGATTATATCGAGCAGATCGCGGTTTCGATGGCCGATCAGCTCAGGCGCCTCGATTTCGAGCCGGAGATCATCCTGGCGTCGTTCCATGGCATGCCGCTCGACACCCTCCTCAACGGCGACCCCTATTACGACCAATGTCAGCGGACGGTTCATCTCCTGCAGCTGCGACTGAGCTTGCCGGTCAGCCGGCTGATGGTGACCTTCCAGTCGCGCTTCGGCAAGGCGGAATGGCTAAAGCCCTATACCGATGAGACGATCAAGGCCCTTGCGGCAAGTGGGGTAAAGCGGCTGGCGGTCGTAACCCCCGGTTTTTCCGCCGACTGTCTTGAAACTATCGAGGAAATCGGGGCCGAGAATGCCGAGTATTTCTTCGCTGGCGGCGGCGAAAAATTTGCGCGAATCGACTGTTTGAACGACAGTGAAGCGGGAATGCGCGTGATCGGGTCGATCGTTCGGCGGGAACTGAGCGGCTGGTTGTAGGTTTGTATTCCAATGTCCGACTTTCGGGCGGAGCGTTTCACCGCCGTTGACGCAAGGTTTGGCGTGGGATGTGGGGTGGGGAAGTAGGAAATGACCGCTAAGGCGAAGCCGGTTGTCATCGTCGTGCCCGACAATGCCCAGTCCCTCGATGTCTCCGGGCCTTTCGACGTATTCCTGGAAGCCAACCGCCAGGCGCCGGGCATCGCAAATTATGAAATCCGGACGCTGTCGGCATGCCGTGAACGAACGATACGGGCCGGAGGCATGTCGCTGCTCGCGGATGGATCGATCCATGACGACGATGGCGCCATCGACACGTTGCTCGTTGCAGGCACGCCCAATTACGGACAGGCCTATGAGAGCATCGAGCTACACGATTGGTTGAGGCTGCGTGCGCCCTCGACGCGCCGGCACGGCTCGGTTTGCACGGGAGCCTTCTTCCTGGGGGCTGCGGGTCTGCTCGACGGCCACAGTGCGACCACGCATTGGCAGCATGCCGTCGAGCTGGCCGAGCGCTTTCCGGCCGTCAACGTCGTTCCCGATCAGATCTATGTGGAGGATGGGCCGCTATGGACATCTGCCGGCGTGACGGCCGGCATCGATCTTGCCCTGAAGCTGGTGGAGGACGATCACGGCCGCGAGCTTGCGCTGACTGTCGCGAGGCGGCTGGTCGTTTTCCTGAAGCGCCCGGGCGGACAATCGCAATTCAGCGTCCATCTTGCCGCACAAATCGCGACCGAGGGACGTATCCAGGCGATCCAGCATTGGGTACTTGACCATTTGTCGCTTGAGCTTACCGTTCACACACTTGCGTCACGCGCAGCCATGAGCGTTCGCAATTTCTCCCGCGTCTTTCAGCAGGAAACCGGCATTACGCCGGCCGATTTCGTCGAGATGGCCCGGGTGGATTCCGCCCGCAGGCTGCTGGAAGATACCGAAACACCATTGCAGAGAGTGGCTTCAAGCTGCGGCTTTGCAAACCCCGATACGATGCGACGGGCCTTTCTGCGGCGCATCGGCACCGGGCCGAGTGAATATCGCGAGCGATTTCGTCGGTAACGATGCAGCCGCCTCGGGCATCGGCGCGCGAACGCAACCTTGATGTCGCAAATGATCTGGATATTCTACCAGATTAAGTAGTACGCTTTACAAACCAATACCGGTACGGGATTCTTCTCTGCTCCCGAGCTAGGGGATCACCCGTCAAGGAAACGATAAACAGGTAGTTGTCATGTTCCTAGAAGCAGCTCTTTCCCGCTTGATCAAGATCGGAACCCTTACGGTCACTTTTCCGGATGGTTCCACGCGCAGTTTCGGTACGGGATCTGAACCGCGCGCCGCGATGAACATAAAGACCGCCCGCGCAAAACGCCGCTTGCTCCTCAATCCGGCGCTGGCGCTGGGGGAAGCCTATATGGACGGCGAAGTCGAGCCGGTCGATGGCAATCTCTTCGAGATGGTGGACCTGCTCGCCCTCAACATGATGGAAGGCGGGAGCCATCCTTTCGAAAAGCTGATGGAGAAGGTTCGCTGGCTGCGCCGGAACCTGGATCAGCTGAACTTTGCCGGGCGCTCGAAGCGCAATGTCGCGCATCACTACGATCTCGACGCACGCCTCTATTCGCTGATGCTGGACGACGACAGGCAGTATTCCTGCGCCTATTTCCCCGTCGGTGACGAGACGCTCGAGGAGGCGCAGCTCAAGAAGAAGCGGCATATCGCATCGAAGCTGATGCTCGATCGCCCGGGCCTCGAAGCTCTGTTGCGGCTGGGGCGGGATGGCGCTTTATCTTGCCAGGGAGTTCGGCGCCCGGGTCACGGGTCTCACCCTTTCCGAGGAGCAATTGCTGGCGGCAAGGGCGCGTGCAAAAGATGCCGGCCTCGATCACATGGTGACGTTCGAGCTCTTGGATTATCGTTCCTGGACGCGCCCGGTCGATCGTATCGTCTCGGTCGGCATGTTCGAGCATGTCGGCATCAACCACTACAAGACCTTCTTCGACAAGATCCGCTCGGTGCTGAAGGAGGACGGTGTTGCGCTGATCCATGCGATCGGCCGCGCCGACGGGCCGGGCAGCACCAATCCGTGGATTGCCAAATACATCTTCCCCGGCGGCTATTCGCCGGCGACCTCCGAAGTTCTATCCGTGGTTGAAAAATCTGGTCTATGGACGACGGATGTCGAAATCCTGCGCCTCCATTACGCCAAGACGCTCGCGCAGTGGCGGGATCGCTTCATGAAGAACAGGGAAACCCTGGCCAAGCTTTACGACGAGCGGTTTTGTCGGATGTTCGAATTCTACCTCGTCGGATCTGAGCTGGCCTTCCGCCGCATGGGTCACATGAACTGGCAATTGCAGCTGACAAAGAATGTTTCGGCCCTGCCGCTGGCACGCGACTACATGGTCGACATCGAGCGAGCGCGGGCTGCCATTGCCGAACAGGGAAGGGCGGAGCCGATCGAGGCCGCGAGTGCGCGGGCAAGACGGGATCTGGCTGTGCATGAGGAGCGTAAATCCCGCCAGCAAAACCAATCTGGCGCCGAATCCTCCTGCAACCTGTGAAGGCGACATTTGGCGCGCAACGGACGTCATTATCCAGCCCGGACTGACGTCGGTTGGCGCCGGAGTGTTCCTCGAAATCAGCCGAGATCGCCGCCGGCGACGGGCAATACGCTGCCTGTGATGTAGGAGGCCTCATCTGAAGCCAGAAACAGGATCGGCGCGACCTGCTCGTCAATCGTCGCGTAGCGCTTCATGAAGCTCGATTCCGTTACCTGCTGCACGACCTCGCTCATCCAGCGCTTCTCGGCGGCGCTGTCCCCGCTGACATTGCGCGGTATCCGGCGCGGCGGAGCATCCGTGCCGCCGGGCGCCGTCGCGACCACGCGGATATTCCGTTCGCCAAGCTCCATTGCCAGCGATTGCGTGATGGCGTTGACGCCTCCCTTGGCGGCCGAATAAGGCACGCGATGGATGCCGCGCGTCGCGTTGGACGATACGTTCACGATCGTGCCGCCACCGCGCGCAAACAGATGCGGCAGCACGGCGTGACAGCAGTAAAGGGTTGGCATCAGCGAACGGCGGATTTCCGCATCGATCTGGCCTGCTTCGAATTCGACATAGGGTCGCATGCGTATCGCGCCGCCGACATTGTTGATCAGGATATCGATGCCGCCGAAAGTCTCGGCGGCAAATCGCATGGCTGCTGCAGCACCTTCATAGGTTTCGAGATCGGCATTGAAGGCACTGGCTTTCACACCTTCCGCCACCTCTTCCACGAATTCGGCGCGATCGACGAAGAGTACGGCGCCGCCTTCTTCGGCTGCGCGCGTTGCCACAGCCCGGCCTATACCTTGCGCGGCACCGGTGACGACAACAGCCTTGCCGGAGAAGCGACCTGGGAAATAGGAGCCGCTCATGCGGCCTCCTTCGCCGCGACGTTCGGCGTGAATTTTTCATAATGGAAACTGTTGGGCGTAATGCCGTTGTCGTCGAAATATTTGCGCACGGCATCGACCATTGGCGGTGGGCCACACAGATAGACGTCGACATCCCCGCCATGGAGGGCCTCGGCCGGCATGTGTTGCGTGACCCAGCCCTTACGCGGATGGGCGGAAGCTTCTTCCGCGACGACCGTGTTGTATGTGAAATTCGGCAGCCGCTTCCTGTAGGCTTCGATCTGATCGACGAGAACCAGGTCCAGATCCCGGGTCACGCCATAGATCAGATGGATCTGCTGCTGCGAGTTTTCGCATGCCAGGACTTCCAGCATCGACAGGAATGGGGCGAGACCGGTCCCGCCGGCGAGCATGAGCACGGGGCGCTGCATGTCGCGTAAATAGAAGCTGCCCATCGGGCCTGTGATGTCGAGCTTCTCGCCGGTCTGCGCCCTTGCGAGCCAGCTGCTCATCACGCCGCCGTTGATCCTCTTGATCAAGAAGCCGATGCGACGCTCGCCGGGAGCGCTGCTGAAGGAATAAGAGCGGTGCTGGCCGCTGCCGGGGACATCGATATTGACATATTGTCCGGGAAGAAAGACGGGAGCGCTCGCATCGACTTCCAGCTCCAGTACGATGGCTGCATCATTGTGCGGTGTAACCTGTGCCACGGTCGCAACGAACTTCTGTTGACTGGTCTTGCATGCCGTCGAGGTCGTCGGGACCGCGATGACGCAGTCGGAGGACGGCTTCATCTGGCAGGTGAGGACGAGCCCGCTCTTTGCCTCATCGGCGGTCAATGCGTCATCGATATAGTCGTCGCCGAGATCGTAGTTGCCGCACTCGGCGCGGCATTTGCAGGTGCCGCATACGCCGTCCGAACAGTCCATCGGGAGGTTGATCTTGTTGCGAAAGGCCGCGTCGAGAACCTTTTCGCCTTCCTTGCATTCGACGAAACGGGTGACGCCGTCTTCGAAATTCAAAGCGATGTTATAGCTGGTCATGGAACTCTCCTCATCGGTTCCTGTGCCGTCAGGAGACGTCTCTCAGATGTGATAGACGTCGATGACCTGGCGGATGTAGTCGTTCTTCAGCACGATTTTCTTGGCCGAGATCAGCAGTTGATCGCCGCTC
>ERZ781398.3789-NODE-3789-length-11543-cov-4.463614_pt1 | contig 11543 bp, 11 predicted proteins | sample MGYA00433077_ERZ781398 | MGnify/ENA primary metagenome ERZ781398 (study PRJEB29847, sample SAMN06458254) | wastewater metagenome | isolation source: Wastewater bioreactor | place: South Africa: Cape Town | study: EMG produced TPA metagenomics assembly of the... | reverse complement strand
AAAAGGAACAAACTTCATAATAAGTAAATCATGTATTTATGTGTATTTCGTTTTTCTTTTCTTTGAAATAGAATGATTGCGCTTGAGTATATGATTTTAGCTGTTAGCGTCCGTAAAATCATATCCATACCTAAACGTGTTTATCTTAGAATTGACATTTTCTTCCCACTTTAGCTGATTTTTACCTTTACCGACCTTGATTCGATTTGGTATACCAACGGTAATCGAAATGGTTTTTCGCTATAAGTGCAGTATAGTTTAATCGCACTTTATACAAAAATCACAGACTCTGATTGCACTCGCATGATAATTAATAGTCATGCCTTTTTTCCGGTGTTTGGTTTTAATATAAAAGGGTTTATCGTATCTATACATATAATATCATTTGTACAATGTGTGAAAACTATTTAATGTTAGATTTGTATACATTCGACGAAAACGATGAAATCTGTCCGTTTATGTCCGATTGCTCGAAAGCTCCGAGTGCTGAAAATTTAATGAAAAATGAAAATTTATTTCTCGATGAAACATCATCATCATCGTCATCGTCATCATCAGATAATAACGAAGATGAAATAACATTCGATCTCAATGAATGGATGATTTTCGATGAATATTCAGCGAAAGTTCGACCGCCGAAATTATACGAATTCCTTCGTTTACTTTTGAATAATCAACGTTATAAAAGTTTTGCATCGTGGATCGATGAAAATGGAGGTTTATTTAAAATCCATCGACCCAATCAAGTTACCAATCTTTGGAAACAAGTCAAAGGACGAGACTGCAGTCAATTAACTGATTACGATATATTTGCTCGAGGCATACGCTATTATTACAAATCAGGAATAATGAAAAAAACTCATATGAAACATACATATTGCTTTGCTCCTATGTAAATCGTTTTCCTCATTTATCTATCGACTCATTGCTGGATTCAATAGTCTTGATCTTTTACTTTTTTACTTGTGTTATTTATTTTTATCTGGTATAAAAATAAAAGTTCGTTCGTTCGTATATCAATAATATTTTTTTTTAAAATCAATAGAATAAACTACGAATGTTTGTTTATTGACGAAAACGAAAAAGTAGAAGAAGAAGAAGAAGAGAAAAAAAACAAAACACAACCGTAACAATAAGAAAAAAAATGAATCCAAGCAAAACAATGAAAAGAGTATAAATATGTTGAATCAATTGAAATAAAGTTTTATGTATTCTAGTGTTTTCTTTTCTACTTTATGATTGACCACGATTTTCTTCTTTTTTAACCTTATAAATTCGAACAAGCCAATGTTCAGTCGTGTAAGCTTCTTCTAGTTTTTCTAATTCGAAATTCTTATTACCGATTTCGACTGATCGTGTACGATCATAACCAGGTGGTTTATCTAAACAAAAAAAAACGAAAATCGAAAACTACAAAAGTCATATCGAACAAACCTTGTTCGGTATAAGTTTCACCGAAACGATAGTAAGATAATTTATACATTAAACAATTGAGTAATGTCGGTGAGCCGTCTTTATCAACACGAAATTCACCTTGAGGTGTAAAGTAATCACTTTCTTTAATATGTGCGCCTTTTTCTGTTGAACCACCAATACGAACCATCCATAAGAATTTGTTAATATCATCCGATGAGTAACCAATTAAACCTCCGAAAATAACTAAAACATAGTCAACATCAAGTTCACGCATGATTTCATAGGCTTTATCTTCAGTCGATGACATGGCTTGGCCAACTCGACTAATATGCGTATTATTCCATGTATTGTTATCAACTAAAATCGTTCGATTAGCCATTGCGGTTATTTGATAACCATAATCCCACCAGGACATAACTTTAGCATCTTCATCAGTATTGTATCGTAACCACCAGTAAGCCTCTCGAAAATCATCGAAGATATATTTCGAACCATCACCACTTCGTGCTGAGAGAACGATTGATGGCGATGAATAGGCTTCACTTGTAACCCATGTGCAATGAAAAACATAAGTCATGAGAAAGAATGTCATCATACAAACGACACCAAATGCAATTTCGTTTTTACGTGGATAGGATGATGAATCGTCTCCACGACGAGTTCGAGATGAACTTGATGTTGTTGTGCTCGTAGGTTTTTTCAATTGATTAAGATCCAAATTACGCATATATGTTGTCAATACACTTGAAATACCAATACCGGATAGGACACACATAACAGGTGCTAAAACTAACATTAAACGAACCATGACACCCTAGATCAATGGATTTTTTAAATTTCGTTGAAATCGATGTTTTTTTTTGAAAATAACTTACGGCGAAATAGATCGAAGTCATTCCGTACATGATAATAAATATATTGGCATCAGTTAATTCTTTAAAACAATAATAAATTCCGACTAAAAAATAAAAAAATATATGCAAACGAAAAGGTAAATAAACAAACAAAAGTCATTTACCTGGAAACATAAAAACAAGTAATTCAAAATCGAAAAAGAAACTTGACCAAGCTGTCGGTTGATGTTCACTAACACTAGCAATGATTGGAATATGATTTTTAGCGTAGGATGGATCCAATAAAGCGTAAAATCTTCCGGTCCATGGTGCGATTTCTTACAGAAAATAATTGTTAATCGAAAACGTACAATTTCAGAACTTATGTCAATCTTACTTCCACTTGCCCAAAGAACTAAACTAGCAATGCCAAGACCGAAACCAACAGTAACAAGTGCGAATGAAAATAATGTATCGAATTGTGCTTGTGTTAGCTTCGATTTAACATATTCAATGAATGAAAACAATTGACAGAGACCAAATGTTCCAAAAGCCTGCAAACGAAAAAAAAAACAAACACCGTTTTTGTTCATTTTTAAATGTTTTTTTTTGTTCAATTTTACAAGCATATGTTCACTTGATTGAACAGGTTGAAAGCCAACAAATGGAATTTGCATTGACAAAATTGTTCCCAAAATGTAAACCTACAAAAAAAATCATCAAAATACATTATTTTTTTCGCCTTGTGTTCTTATATTACTGTCGAATAGGCAACATAAATTCGATGAGAAAAATGTCCAGTAAACATCAAAGCCAAAACATGTAAAGGAATTAAATTAATAAGAAAAACATAACCACCCCATGATGAAACCATATAAAAATATGCTAATGCACATGCAGCTGACCACATAATTGAGCCCGATTTAACGGATTTAATCCAAAGATAGTATGTTAATAACATGCAAAAGATAGCAATGCCTTCGTTATCATATGAACCAGCGACCGAACGTGAAATGTAACCGGGTACAATTGCAATAAGACATGCAGCAACAAGACCAGCACTTGTATTTTTAAGTTCTTTGGTTAATAAATAGGTAACAATAACCGTAAAACTTGAAAATAATGGAGCCAAAAACACGCAAACATTACGAATATCAATTGTGATATGAAACCAACGTAATGTATGGTAAAGTGCAGCCGATGTGACCATTAAACCTGGATAAATTGTTCCGCCGATAATACGACCTAGTGGATACCATGCTCGATCATCGAACCAATTATGAAACGAATAGAATCCTTCGTCAGCAAGGAATTTAGTCGTACGATAGTTAAAATACGGATCGAATTCGTGAATAACAGATTCATAACGTAAAACAGAAAACAAACGTGTAGCAAACGAGAGAATGCCGGCGAATGTTAAGATGAATAATTTTAAGAATGTTTCTTGTTTATCATAGGATAATTTATGAGGTTTAAATGGCAGAAAAGATGTTAGAACATCCATTTCTAAAAATCAAACAAAGAAAACGAAAAAAACGAAATTTTAATCATGATCAAAACAAGGCAGAGAGAGAATAAAGCGATTCTATTTTGCACTTCTTATTCAAAGCATTTGACGAATATAAGTGGTTGCAGTTGTTGCTCTTCTCTCATTCGTCAATTGCCTTTAAAACGTGGACAACAAAAAGAACGTCTGTAACATATGAGAAGATTAGATGCAGTGACGTGTTCATTTGTTCGATTGTGTCTCCCTCTATTTACATTGAAAATAATCGAATAAATTGGATTTTATTTCGAAGATTTTTGTAAAACTAATCTTTTTTTAAACTAAATTCGAAATAGAAATTTTCATGAAGTCTCTCACTGTACAGTCGAACGATAGATGTGTTTGTAATGGCAGAAACAGAAACGAAATCGAATAATCGAATCAAACGAAATGGGTGCGGTCTTGAATTCTTTGCCATTGAATGAAACAGAAAATCTTGAAAATATCTCGCCAAATCGTGCCGATTGGCTAACAAGTCATGCCGATGCAACCGGCCTTGCTGTTGTCGAAGTTGAACGTTTATGGAATCGATTTAAACAATTAACAGGTTCGAAAGACCAAACGAAACTCTATCCCGATGCAACAGCAGCATCGAGTGAAATAGCCAATGATATTTTTGTTCGAAATGTAGGATTCAACGAAAATAATAATTCTCCTGATCGATCTTTTCAATTGTCTTCTTTGTCTATAGCTTATAAAACATTTTCCTCGCTCAAAAACTGATGGTGATTGTGTACCATTTGGTTATTTTATTGTTGTCATGCAGTTCTTAGATAGTGCTACTATTGACAAGAAATTATCCGCACTTTTCTTTTATTTAAATAATGGTGCACCCATTACAGCCGTAATGATAAGTAAACTATTGAAACATGTCTATCCGGAAAGAAAAGAGGTTTACTAATTCTCGAAAACGAAAACAAAAAAGGTTCTAAATTTCATTTAGGACGAAGTCAAAACATTATCAAATCAATTCATGCGGCAATTAGGCGCAAATGAACAAGGTATTCATCAATTTCATCAACAAAAATCTCATTGAAAAGGAAAATACATTTGTCTAGGTGAAGTCAATCAACAACAATTTGTTATAGGTGTTCAACGAGCAATTCCACCAGCTGAACTCGATGAACTTCTTCATTTCGATATTATTCCTGCTCATTTATTAGAAGATGCCAATCGTTTACCATCACTTCAAGCATCATCAACAAATCTTCGACAACCTGCTCCTTATTCACACGACGATCTTGTTAGTGACAATCAATTACGACAAGTTGCCAACGAAGCATCAAAACGAAATTGGACTAAATTAGCAGTGAATCTTGACTTCCTTGAATATGATATCGAATCATATAAAGCACAAAATAATTATGATGCAATTTCAACGGTAAAAAATGTCTTATTTATAAGTTTGATTGATAAATTCTATTGGAAAATTGTTCTAGTTATTCGAATTACTTCGAACATGGCGCGAACAACAAGGTCTATTAGCGACAAAAAGTCGTTTGAAAGCTATTCTGAGACTAAGTAATATGGATGATTTAACTTCTATTCTGAATTAAGTATTTTTACGTTGTGAAAAACGAAATGTGACTGATTGTGTTTTTTTTCTATGGAGTTTTGAAGAATTTATTTATTTATTTTTCTTTCGTTCTTCTAAATAACTAATAAAAATAGAATTAAGAAAAAAGAACAATATGTTTTTATATGTTTTCAACGTGTATTGGCGATGTGAAGCGATGGCTGATCTGCTGCATCGAACGGAATGATGGATTTGCTTGTGAAAGACGCGGCGATGGTTGAGAACTATGAGACGTTCGTTGCACAGATGTATTGCCATTGAAATTATTATGTGGTACATATATGACACGTTCGATAATTTTCGGTGGTGGATCAGATTGTGATGGAAGTGCATCAGGCATTGAACTAACCAGTGTGTCCATTTCGATGAGAAATTGTGTGTAAATACCCATAGGTAAATTGTAACCATTGAAACGTGCGCGTAGTTCTTGATTTAATTGATCATATAATCGACTCGGTTTTCTTTGACACATTCGGAATAGTCGAAGTAAGGCTTTGCCCGACATAGATTCACATAAGGGCATCATAGGAACAAGATTTGAATCGAACAGATAATCGAGTATATCGTTACTTTTCCAGGAATTGAGTGATGTTGTACGATAGGTTGAATTTTGTGTTTTACGTTTTATGTATTGATCAGGTAAACGTAATTTATCTTGATTATTAGGCAGTGCAGAATTTGGTCGCGTGGCAGGCGTTGTCGATCTTGAATTGGTACGTGATGAAATTAGTTGTGATGGTATTGGTGGCCTTCCAACGATATTGTCATTGGTGCGTATGGTAGAGCTAGGTGTTGGAGGTTTTGTAGCGGAATGTAATTGTTGTTGTTGCTGTTTAGTATTGTTATCGACTAATAATGATTTTGGAGTTGAATATAAAGATACTGATTGCTGTTGATTGATATTCGCATTTGAAACGACAGAATGAATAGTGTTGGATGTAATTGCATTATAATTAATAGAAGTAATTTCATCTTCAGACGAAGATGATGATGATGATGATGATGATGACTCTTGTTGTTCTTTATTCTCAGAAGTAGTTGGAACGTTTTTTCTTTCTGATATTTGTGTTGCAGAAGGTACTGTCTGTTGTTGTGGTTGTCGGTGCATTTCCGTATTAACTAGTGGATTCATCGGTGCAAAAGCTGGTGGAGATACTTTTAAAATCGATCTCGGTAGTGGTTGTATTTGTGGTTGTTGATAGCGTAAATTTGGGTCAATATATCCATTGGAATGTATTCTTTGTTTTTGATTTTGTTCTGTTACTGTACTAACCGATAGATCGGATGCAACTGAATTAGCTGTTCCTGGTCGTATCGGTGTAGTGATTTCAGATTGCTGAAATTGTTGTCTGTTAATATTTCGAGATAATTGGTTAGCAGGTTCTTGCCGTTTATTGGTATTGACTTGACCAGTAGAAATATTCGTACCTGGTGTTGAAGTAACTTTTGTCATATCTATTTGCTGATTTTTCTGTTGTCTTTGTTTAATTTCTTTAATGAGCATTTCTGACGCAGAGTTAAAATTCGATGAACCAAAATCAATCGGAGCATTATTACTTATTAAAGAAATTAACCAACCATCAGGTTTATAACCTTTATTTACAATAACTGGAAGAAGTTCTCGTTTAGAATGCAATGCATATTCAGCTTGTTGCTGACAAAAACTATCGCGTTTATACGAATCTGATAAGCATATAATCACAAATTGAGAATTATCGATAGTTTCTGTAACTGTTTCCATAGCTAAACATAAAGAACAAATTTGATTTTTTTTTCGATGATTTCGAAAGATAATCATTTCTTTCCTTTTCTCTATCATTCATATTACACTGATCAAGATACGTTTATTATTGAAGGTCAATTGTTCAATGATAAAACTATACTCATTATTCACATTACTACCTTGTCCGTGATTTTGATTACTATCAAACCATACGTTATAGCCTTCATTAACAAGCAATTGTCGAATATTTTCAACGATATTTTTATCGGCAGTAGAAGAAGAAATCATTAGATCGTATTTGAATTTTTGAGAAAGACCATCACCATCGGAAATTTCTCGTTGTTTAATTATTTTCTCTCGCAACTGTGGTTCTAATTGATACAAAAATCAAACGAAACAATTCAAAACTTGTCAATTTATTTACATGATTATCTACCTTTGATAACTTTCCAAAGAATTCCTTCAGCTACCTTTTGTATTTCATGATTAGTTGCTTCTACAAATGATGCACTCATACTATTTCGTCGACTACTATAACTAGTCGAACGACGAAGAGCATTTTGAGGTGCAACATCTTGAACAGGCTTTGGTAAATTTGTTAATAGTTGAATAAATTCATTTTGTTCACGTATTTGTTGAGCTAATTGTTCATTAAAAGACAATTTCCAAAGACATTCAAGTAGAACTTGTCGTGATAGACCATCTAATTTCTTATACGATTCAATTAAAAACAAAGTCATATTTTGTTTGAATATTTCTTCTTGAATTTGTTCGTACTGTGATAAACCTTTCAAAGTTTCTAAAAGTTGAATAATATTTCTCTCGATATTCTCTTGTTTTACGTTTGCGTTTAAATTAACTTCTTGTTGTTGTTTATCAATAGTTTTTTTCAGTAGATTGAACGTTGTTGAAAGTAAACGTACGAGATCATCTTGTGATGTTTTCATATCTCGATCATTAATCGTATAAGCGAGCATCATTTGTGCGTTCAATGGAATTGTTTCATGAGAAACTTTCATTAAATTTCGAAAGATTTCAATTGGTTTACATTTTTTTATAAAATCTAATGCATTTGATTCATAAACTAGAACACTAAAAACAACTAGAACAGCATCGATTAGTAAAGTTTCGACGTTATTCGAATTCGGTTGAATTCGTTGGATTAATGTCGGTTGATCGAGTATTGTTAATAGATGTTTAATCAATTGTTGAAATGTATCAGTTTTTGTATAAGTACCAAAGAAACCTTCGGCATAGATTATTGTAATAATTAGATTATGCATTGCACGCATCATAGGACGTTTCCATTGTTTGATTGTTTGAACATGTTTATCGAGAATTGAAACGTAACGTGGTAGCATAACATCGAGCACTTGTTCGATTGCTTCGACAATACTTGGTCCGGCGTAAGTCGTAAGAAAATATGGACATTTAATTAAATATAATTTCTCGATTTCTGCTAATGAATCTGCATTTGCTTGAAGATTTTCGAATAATTTCAAATAGGTCGACGATGTTAAACAATCAATAGTCGGTTGTAATAAACGTATGAATAAACTATGATGTAGATCAATTGGCAGTCGTTCTTGTATGAGACAGAAGATATTCAATAGACGTGCAATTTGTTTAACAGCTTGTGTATTTTGTTTTTTTTTCGATACTTTTTTAATTCGACCAAGAATATTACCTAATGAATCGACGAATGTCGCATCAACGATCCAATGTAAAACTTTCGAAACATCAGAAATTTTCTCGATAAAATGATGAATGAATAGAGCACAATTTCGAAGAACATAGACTTCATCGGGATTTAATTTTTTTGTTGCTGCTAATTGAAGAAGAAAATTTCGAATCGTATTTCGAACCATAATAAAAAAATAATGCGACGGAATTTGTGCTAATTTCGGTGGAAACGATGAATTCAAAAGTCGAACAATTTTATTCAACGAATTTAAATATGTATCCAAACGTATCGTTGATACATTCAATTCTCGAACAAGATCATCTAATATCGATGATAATTCTTGAACATCCAATGTTTTTGCTTTACGTTGAATTGTTGAACAATGCGCTGATATTAATAATGATGGTGCACTGGCATTATCTTTACGATAGTTACTCATTTGACAGTATGAAATATACTAATCACAGATAAATGTGTACGATATATATTTTTTTCTTTTCAACGTCGTTTGTATCGTTACTGCATCAAATGAATACCTGTAAAGCCTTGACACATAGGACAACCCCTATTCTATCTGATATATATAAAGAATAAACCGTAAAAAAAGTTGGTTTTTTTTCTCATGCGGAACACTATGCATGTCTTTGATGATATACATTCATCTTTTTTTTTGTATGATTTTGTTACGAAAAAGAAAAGACAAGAACGTAGAAATGGATATTCATTTTTAATTGACACTTCAATCATTATTTTGTCTTTTTTCCTCAATATCAAATGATAAATCTACAAACTTCGATTTTAATTAAGCAAAGTCACACTAAACTGTTTCTTTTCTCTTTCTGATTAATGTTTTGTAAAATATGTCAACGAGAAAAAAAAACAAGTCTACGATAAATATAGAAAAATATCGACATTAACGTGATAGATTATTGATTGTCAAAATAATATTTCGAAAGATGATTGCATCGATCACAATGAAATAGATTTTCTTGTTGATAATAAACAAAAAGACACATTCGAATTCATATTATTCTTTTTCTATGTCTTCTACGGAAGAAAACTTAATTAATCATACACTTTCTTCTTCTATATGGTCTTTGAAATGAATTCATAATAAACCATAGAAATGTTAGATTGCGTTCGTTTTTCTCCCCTTTCTCTCTCTCTCTCTTTTCTTATTCGATTATTCGCAAATTACAATATGTACAGACGTGGCGTAGAAACGTTCAAAAATCCGATTCAGCTTGTTCGACCTTTAAGTGTTAATCTCAATCGAGTAGGCTTTTTCGTAGAAAACAATGTATCAATCATTCGATTTTCTTTCTTCTTGCTTTTTTCAATAGAAATTAGATCGAACTTTAAATAAAGATGCTACTATTAAAAAAAATCGTCCGAGAACAGGTGGTCTCGAAGCGTCGAAACTATATTCTGATTTTCAATCAAGTTCAACATCAACTAATTTCTCATTCGAAAGTGATTATGATACCGATTTTGAAGATGATATCCAGGAAATCGATGAAGATATGTGCATAACCGTATATAAACATGTTTGTGAAACGGAAAATATCGTACCTGTCAAAAAATACATGGACAATTATCGAGAAAAGCAATTATCATTACGTTTCTATGGTTTAGGACCGAAAAGTATGCGAAGTTTTATTCCGAGTTTAACCGTAAGAAAATAAACATTGAGTTAATTAATTAGAAATTCTTGAGTTTGATTTGTTCTCGTTAAGATGAATCAATCTATAACTGAACTTGATTTATCAAATAATGGTCTCGGCGATGAAGGCATTGTTTATTTATCGCATATTCTACGTGATAATTGTGCGTTGACAGATATAAATCTCTCGTATAATTTTATAACAATCGATGGAATAAAAGAATTATGCGAATTATTTAAACAAAGTCATGTTTTGATCGAAAAATTAAAACTCAATGGTAACATAGTAAATGAATGAAGATAATTAAATTTAGATTTTTGTAATTTTAGGAAATTTATTAAATGATAAATGTGCTAGTTTACTATCAGAAGTGATTGTTGTGAGTAGTGAAAATACAATTTTATGTTCTTAGGAATTTATTTATAGAATAGTGGACGGTTGCATACGTTGTCTCTAGCAGAAAATAAATTCGAATCAGAAAGTGGATTTTCTTTCGGTAGGATTGATTTTATTAGTCGAAAAGAAAGATTTTTCTTTGCATATTAAAACATGAAGGCTATGCACTCGAAGAAAATACGTCATTGAGAATTCTTGATCTTCAATGGAATGCAATTAATAGAAAAGGTGCCGTTGCATTAATCAAAGGAATTCTAGTAAATAAATCTTTGTCAATGAATGCGATTGTTTTTTTTTTATTGAGATGCTTTATTAAATAGAAAAACGACGGTTTACAAATATTAGATCTATCTCATAATGGATTAAGTGGTGGTGAATGTGGTCTTGCTTGGTATCAAGCTCTCAAAGAAAATAAAACATTGATTCAACTTGATTTAAGGTAGATCTAATCATTGCGTTTATTTTTTGGATAGTATAAATCAAATTCGAATTGTTTTTTTTTTAATAGTTATAATCGTTTAACTGCTGAACCAGCTACACATATTGGTCGAGGTCTTGTTAAAAGTGAATGTCTTCAAACAATTAACGTACGATTCGAATTTAATATTTTTCATAAATATCTACGGACTAGAGTCTATTTAGTTAACTGGCAATCCATTGGAATCAGCTGGATGTTATGCTATTATCAAACCATTGATTGGCAAG
>ERZ781398.3786-NODE-3786-length-11547-cov-4.572833_pt1 | contig 11547 bp, 9 predicted proteins | sample MGYA00433077_ERZ781398 | MGnify/ENA primary metagenome ERZ781398 (study PRJEB29847, sample SAMN06458254) | wastewater metagenome | isolation source: Wastewater bioreactor | place: South Africa: Cape Town | study: EMG produced TPA metagenomics assembly of the... | reverse complement strand
TTACATAATTGAAGTTGAAATGTCAACGAATAGTTTTGCTCCAATGCGGCCTAGATCAAATTCAACATGTTCGTCTTAACAATTTCGTTCTATTCTCACTGTATGTATCGTTTCAAGGAACTGTTTTTTCGTTGGATTCGATTGATACAAAATGCTATACAAAGTATCGAATCGAAACGTTTGATCAATTAGATATTCAGGCTCGTTTTCTGTTTTAATAAACATGACTTGAATGTACTCGTGTTCGGAAGAGAAAATAAAATCATTGTCAAAATTTAACACTTCAGGTTGATCTGATTCTGTTTGATGAAGTGTTATTGATTGAGCTAACGAGAAGAGATCAATGTGAATGTTGGTGAAAACAAACAAGATTTTACCCGACGGTGATGGTGTCGTGGATAGTTTTTTAATATAAATCAAAACATTGGAAACTTTCTCGCCTTTTGAGTTTTTAAGATGCAAAAATCTTATGCACAGTCTACTGGGCATGGAAGATTTGTGCACTTGTGATGCTTAGCAGAATGAAAATCTGAAAGAAAAACGATGGAGCAGATATCGAACAAAGTAAACAAATAGATTTTACAGAAAGAAAGAAAGAAAAAAGTTTAGTTTATTTTTCAGAAGATGGATTCGATTGTTGTTGTTGTTGTCGTCGCATTTTTGCTCGTTCACCTGGATTATAGATTTGCATCGATGGTCGAGGTTTAGCTGCGCCACTTGTATTCTGAAAGAGAGATTCCGAATCAATGAAATCTTGTTTTTGATAGAAAAATACTTTTTGTGATGAGTTAGGTCGTTCTTCAGTTTGATTTGATGTTGCTGAATCAGTTTCACGTTTAACTGAAGTTTCTTGATTAGTAGTCGATTTCGATGTTGGAATATTCTTAGTTTCTTTGGGATTTTGTTGTTTTGCTTTGGGGTTTTGAGATTCTCGATTCTTTGAAGACTTATTTCCTCCATATTCGTTCGCATTCGATCGTTTCTAAAAGGAAAATCGTTATTTCAAATCGAAAAAATCAGCATCATTAGCTACTTGATCTTGATTCGATGATCGATAACCAGATTTTTCATAACCTCGTTGTGAACGACTAAATTTCAGTTTTGTTTTTCTTTTCAATACAAAAAAAACCTAAAGTTTTACTTCGATCGATCTCCACCTCCGCCGTATCTTTGAGATGAATTGTATTCATCTTCATTCGCCGCATTTCTTCCCGATTGTTTATTATTTCGATGTTGAATACGAATTAATTTCTCTTGTTTTCGTTCTTCACGTTTTCGTTTGAGATATTCAAGTAACGGCGTTGTTGTTTGACCAGATTTCGTTTTACTTTCTAAAATTCATTTCATCATAAACAAATTTTCGATGATTTCGTCTCTAACCTTCACGTTGTTTCTTCTCGATTTCTTCGAGCATTGTCTCAGCATTAGGCAACGCTTCTGCAGCACTGATTGGCGCATTCATATTTGTCACAAATGTTTGATATTCAGGATCTAGAATCACGATTTTCTTTTGTTTGTTTTTCGAACGAAAAAGTCTGCAGATTTGGTTACCTTGTTCGATTGAATTTACTTTCGGATCTTTACGTGTTTGTTGATCGGATTTTGGTCGACTTTGATTAGGAGCAAATTCAACCGCACAAATAAATTCATTTCCTAGATTTGCAATTCAACAAGAAAATCAAACGAAATCAATCGGATTTTTACCATTTTTATCCAAGAAAACGTAACCTTGAAATTTCTCGGTAAAAATAAGTAATTCTTGACGATTCGGTATGTTTAAATAAGCGCGTGAAAAGGCAAATTGTTGACCCAAACTAAGATAAAAGGACATTCGTCAATTTCCAATCGAAAACAAACAAAAAATCGAAATACCTGATATCAGCTTTACAAAAACGATAATAATCATGATCAGGTAATGGCGAAACAATTTCGAGAAATTGTTCACTTGTTAACGTCGGAGGTAATCGACGAAGAACAATCTAAAACTCAACTGATAAACAAAAGAGAAAAAAAACAACGACGATAAAACTGACTTTCGTTTGATTTTGATCATTGAAAGATTTATTATTAGCTGACGATTGCTGTTTGCCTTTTGTATTGTTTCTTTCAACCATATCTGCGTTTTAACAAGTACAGATTGCTTTTTCATAATAATTTATGTTTTTTCTTCCTTTACTTTACTTGAGAAGAATAACGAATATTATTTGTCATTTTTCAACCAATACAATGTTTCCTTCGAATCACTGTCACTCTAAAGCGGGAGAAAACGAACTTTGATGTTGATCTTTACTTTTTCTTTCTTATCAAGTGTAACTAAAGTATACATGCAGGTGCAAGAGACCCATTTTATCTAGTTTTTTCTTGCAAATAAAGTTGACGAAATGTTTGATATAGTTTTCATCTCTTCTCGTAAGCACAGCAGAGCAAAGATACGCAATCTGATTTTTTGATTTTCAAGTTTTTAGTTTATTATTTTTTGTATCGATCGACGGAGTTCATTTAAATCCGTGTGCAACATGGAGTAGCACAGGAGTAACTGTCCTCGGAACGAATTATCCAGGCAATGCTTCGAATCAACTTAATTTACCCGATGGAATATTTATTCAAAAAGAAACGAACACATTGTACGTCGCAGATACTGCCAATCGACGAATTCAAAGTCTTTCGTTGAGTGGATCGACAGGCACGGGCGTGACAGTCGTATCAAATATTGAATCTGTATCTGCACTTTATGTTGACAAAGAAGGAGTTAATATTTATGTAGCATTGAGATATTTCGATCGAGTAGAAAAATGGACGAAAGACGGAAAAAGTGGAGTTCAGATTGGTGGTCAATGTAAGCAATGTGCTGGTGTTTGGATCGATGGAGAACAAAATGTTTATATGACAGAATCCGGTGCACATCGTGTCTTACAATGGTCACCGAAAACAAAAACAACAGTGACTGTTGCTGGTCAAGCAGATGACGAAGGACATAGCACAGATCTTCTCTATTTTCCAACGGGTATCTACGTCAGTTCGACAGATAGCACTTTGTATATTGCCGATACAAGTAATAATCGAATTCAAAAATGGAATAAAGATGCAAAACAAGGAACCACAGTTGCTGGTTGTCAAAACGGTACTTCAGGTTACAATGCATCGTTTCTTTCAAGTCCACTCGATGTATTCGTCGATGATAAATCAAATGTTGTTTATATTGCTGATTCAGATAATAACCGTGTTCAAAAATGGCTGCCAAATCAATCGAGTGGCTCGACAATTGCTGGCAATGGATGTAATTTCGTTTGAGTTTTGTTTGACATTTGAATATCGTTTATTATTTTAGCTTCGGGCAGTGGTAGCGATCAATTATCTTCGCCAAGCTCAATCGCATTCGATAGTCAAGGAAATCTTTATGTTTGCGATCGAAAAAATCATCGAGTTCAAAAATTCGTCATGACAAACAATCAAATCTGTTTCGATTAATTTGTAAAACAAATATGTTTTCTTTTTTCTTCAACATAATGAAATAACAAGAAAAAGAAAGTAGAAGTAAAACTTATTCTGATACCGTCAAATATCAGTTTAAAAAACGAACAAAATAGATGTGAAAATGTTTTTATTTTCGAGTTGGTTGAATTCGTTTAACTTGAACAATATATTGTTCATCTTGTTCATCCTCAGGCCATTCGCCAATATCATCAACCGAGAATGTTTGTTGATTATTCAATGGTTGTTTCCACCATTTATCACTTGCTGTATAACGATTCTCATTTTTGGGTAATAATTGACAGATTTCAATTGGTTCGTCATTTAATTCATTTTCATTTGTTGTTGTTGCAACAGCTGCTACTACTGGTGCGTTTTCAGTTGTAGTTTTACGATTCGATGGTGATGATTCAACTTTGTTTTTATTTCGATTACGATTATTGACCTAGTCGAATAGGAAGTTGATTTTCTTGTGCAAAGAAATCGTTCGAACAAACTTGTTTATTGTTTTGAGTGACCCATGGTCCTTCATCTTCTTGAATCTTTTCGATTTCAAGATCAACAATTGGTGCTTGTGTTTGTTTAACTTCTGTCTTAGCTACAACAGGTTGTTTTTTGTTTGAATTAACTTTAGTTGTTGATTTTTCAACTGAATATAAAAAGACGAGAGAGTTAATTATCGATTTTCTCAGCGAATTGTTCACCTTTTTTCGTTTGAATTGGAGCTGTTGGTTTGACTTTTTCGTTTTCACTTTCTTCTGATTGTGTGTTCGGCGATGAAGTTGAAACTGTTGGAACAGATTTCTTTGGTTTTGTATGTTTCTTCTTGTTAGCAGTTGGTTTATCCGTATTCACATTTTTAACTGATGCCGATGAACTCTTCGATTTCGTTGCTGAAAAAAGTCGACCCACAATCGAAGAAACTAATAATAAACCAAGAATTCCTGTGGAAACAACTGCCAAGACTGACAATGAAACACTGCTGGTTAGTTGCTCGAAGAATGATACGTAAGCCATGTAGTCGATCCAAAGTGTGTATGAAACGAAAAACGAATGTGAATGTTTTTTAATGATATAGTGATCGATTGGATAGTTAGTCAATCAACTCGTTGTCGTCATCATCGTTTCTATTCCGAGTTTCATTTTCAATTCAGTGAAATTATCTGTAAAAAAATGCGAGAAATTCAATGTTGTTCAAACGAATGTCTCTTGTTTGCTGTTCGTATAGAGGGCGTTCGAAGATCTTTATTATTGGATGTTTCAATTCTGAAATCAGAAACAACTCGATTCTTCTTCTTTTGCTGAAAATTTGATTGTCATCAATGCGAACGTTATATCGTATTCCTATATTAGCTCTGTCTAGTTTTTTCCTATGTAAGTCATGAAAAAATCGAATTTAAACTTTGATGAAATGAAATTTTCGTAGGGAAATGTCTGCAAAAATTAGAAGAAATCAATAGAAGTGTTCAATCACCACGACCGATAGTCGCAAGTGAACAACCAGCGTCTCGACCACCACGTTTTGTTCAAAGTTCCATAAAAAAATCCAACGATACATAGAGAATTTGTTGATCGATTAGCAGCAGAAACTTGTGTTTTGTTATTTTGAGTATTTTTTTATTCTTCTAGATAGTGAATGACGTCTCTATTGACTAATTTCTACTTGTTCTTGGCTCCATTTCTTGTGTACGGAGATTATCTTTCATTATTTGGTATTAAATCTTACAAATTCATTCGAAATATTCACGATGAAACACATACATATCGACAGAAACGATCGATTTTAAGTGAAGATAATTCACAACGAATTCTAACTCTTGAACTTGATCATAAGTAAACAACAACAAAAAAGCAGAAACGTTTTGTTAGCTAATCTCAATTGATTTCTTTCTCTAGAAATCTAACTTTAATTCTCAAAAGAACAAATGAATTTCTATCAGATAATGCAGACATTCATCTTGGCTCATCCACTTTTCTACCAATAGATTCTTCAATTCTCTACACAGGTCATATCTTAGACCAACCTGATACTTCATATATAACCGGTGGTTTTTATTCGAATTCATTCGATGGTGTTATTCAACTTTCGAATGAAACCTGGCATATCGAGCCTACTCGTCGATACAGTCTTTTGTTGATCGATGCAGGCCCATCGATCATCTACAACGCACTTGATGTTGATATGTCAAAGTATTTTAACAATCGACCATTTCGTTTCAAACGATATGATGACGAACAAAGATCTTTTTGTGGATTGAACGATGAGATTAAACATGAACAAGTGAAAAATGATTTTGAATTTCGTTCTATAAGATGGAAAAGAGATATTAGCAATGCTACAGAGCGTACTTGTTGTCAAATGTACATTCGTGTTGATCCAACACTTTGGGATATTGTTTACAAAAACGAAGGACTTTATGTAAAAGAAGCGACAATTCACGCGTTGGTCACGTTTTTATATCGAACAGTAACAGCAGCTAATACGATTTATCGTTCAGTTAAATTTCAATCGAATGGAGATTTTTTCTATCGATTTACTTTACGAATAAAACGTATTCGAGTAGGACCGTTTTTTTCGATCAATCGATTCATTTCGAATTTCCCTTGATTTTAGATTTTAACAAGTGAAGATTGTAAACAAACGAATTTAACTCTGAGTGAGCTGAATATTTGTCGGCCTTATCTTGATTCGAATGTGTTTTTAACTTGGCATTCAGCTGAGAATTTCGCTGAATATTGCCTCGCGTATTTATTTTCCGCACGAGATTTCGGAGATGGGACATTAGGTTTAGCTTGGATGGGCACGATCGCTGCGAGTTTGTGTTCACTTCAATCCATAAAAAATTCAATTTTTCATTTTCTCAGATAGTCGAGGTGGAATTTGCGAACGACCAGCTAAAGATATTTACGAAGGAAACCGTGTGATTAAAACATTAAACACAGGAATTATTACCGTGATTAATCATAACACGAGAACGTCAGCTCTCATGACAGAATTAACATTTGCTCATGAAATTGGACATAGTTTAGGCGCTGAGGTTTGATCCTTCGTTTTTCATGTGAAAGAATCGCTGTTTTTGTGTAGCATGATGATGAAAGATGTAGTGGCGATGCGACATATGGTCATTATATCATGTATCGACGAGCAACAACTGGTCTCGAAGATAATAATAATAAATTTTCGAATTGTAGCCTTGAAACAATGGGACCAGTGGTGATTGCGATTAAGAATCAACTTTTCGGCAAAACGAATTGTTTAACCGGTTCGTTTGTTTTTCTTATGAGAGAAGAGAAAAAACGATCGATGTTTTTGAAGAATGTTCACAAATCGGATACTGTGGCAATCGAAATGTCGAAGATAATGAAGAATGCGATTGCGGTTTCAGTTCCGAATGTACGGACAATTGTTGTTATCCAGCCGGAAGTTCAAATCCAAATTTAGCTTGTAAACTAAAGCCCGGTGCTCGTTGCAGGTAAATTTTAAAGTCAAATTTCTTTAAAATATTGATTTTTCTAGTCCATCACGAGGTTCTTGCTGTTCGGAGCAATGCTCATTTCATTCTCCAGCACATATCTGTCACAAAGACAAATCAAGTCAAGATTGCATCGGAGAAGTTCATTGCGAGTACGAGATTTCCTCGTCTTTGAATTCAAACAAAGCTGAAGAAATTTCTTTTCAGTGGCGTTCAAGTCACATGTCCAGTGAATGATCCACGGTTTTTCAAACCGATCGATACGCCTTGTAATTTCAATACAGGTTTATGTGATCGAGGAGTAAGAAAATTTGTGTTTTGCAAAATGAAATTGATTTGTTTTATTTGAAATTAGCAATGTAATAAGAGTGTGTGTACGTTAATTGGAAAGAACGAATGTTCATTGATGATATCAAATGTTGATGAACCATTGAAACAAAAAGGAATCGACCGAGAATATCTTTGTCATATTGGATGTTTTGATTGTATGTTTTGGATTAGTTGAAAAATTTGTCGAATTTTGAGTTTTGATTTTCGTTTAGCACGAACAAATTCGTGTGTTGACACACATAAACTTGGTATGCCGAATAATAACAGTAAAACTGGATTTGGTTATATTCATAGACCGGGTGAGATTTTTAGACGATTGAATGTTTTGTTAGAGAAAAGCCTAAATCTTTGAATAGGACATGCGTGTGCAGGAACCGAAGGATATTGTGATGTTTTTGGTAAATGTCGTGCTGTCGATGCTGAAGGTCCGTTATCTCGATTAAAAAATAAAATCCTCAGCGAAGAAAACATTCACACACTCAAAGATATTGTTCAAGTTTGTTTCGAATTTGAATTTCGTGTTCATAAAATGAGAATATTTAGAATCATTGGTGGGCACTACTATTAGCTTTCTTAGGTCTCATCGGTTTTATGAGTATCTTTGTCAAAGTTTGTTCAGTTCACACACCTTCATCAAATCCACGTTTGAAACCTGCTCGACATTTGCCACTCAAACATTATGTACGTACATCTTAGAGCGAAAAAAACTTATTTGATTTCTTTTTCGAATGTATTTAGTCACAAGTTCCTCAAATACCTCCACTGCCTACACCCATCGAAGTCGATGGTCATACAGCACAAAGAATTCAACCGAAAATTTACGTTCGTACAAATGCTTCGTCAGATAATCAAACAAATACCTCGAATTTTTAATTTCCTCTCGTCAGAACAGTCAACTCATTCCTTTGCAATAATCTGTTTTGTTTTTGTTTCATAAAAATATCTATTTTCAATGTTTGTTCTGTTTCACCTTATAATAACAAATAAAATACATAAATAAGAAAGAGAAAAACACGCATACACACGAATAGAAATAGCCCGCTAAGAAGAAAAACAAACTTATCAATGAATGAATGTATACAGAAGGAGAAAATATTTGAGCATGTTCAAGTAAAACAAAAATTTTAAAATGCCGAGATGTTTTTGTATAAAAAAAAGCGAATACGAATATAACCGAAACAAAATCAATGCCACTATTTATAGTAGCCGAATCAATTGAAATCGAAACTAGTTTTTCTGTTGAAATTAAGTGTCTTTGGAAATGCTTGTGTCCGCATCAGAATTATCTTTGCCTAGAAAAGAAAACAGACAAAAAATAAATAAATATGTTAATTATATGAAAAAATATTTCAATGTTCCCATAAAATTAAAATAATAAAAGCAAATAAAAAAAGGGGAGCAGGGGGTAGAAACTAAATAATAATAGTAATAATAATATTCCAGACACCATGAACGTAATAGAATACCGTCTGTTGTTGAATTTTCGACTATCGATAAACGTTTGATGATATCATTGGGATCGATTGGTGTCTGTTGATGTTCAGCATTACTATCGAGCAGACTCGAACGTCGTCGTTCGATACTAACTGTGCTCGGAGCACTATTTCGATGATATTCACTATCTTCGAGTAGTTCTTCTTCGTCGTCATAATCATTCGATGTGTAAAGTCCATCGAGATCATGATTATTTGGCGTAAATGGAAGTGTATTTGGACGAGCAACTGTCGATTGACTTTTACTACGTTGAATGTTCGAATGATGACTGGTTGATGGTAATGAAGAGTCTAATGTGTGCGATCGATCTAATGAAGAACGTTGTGTTGATGGAATTGAATTGTTGTCACTCTTTGTATCTTTCGTTTCTGTAATTGGTGTTGAACTAGTCAATGGTTGAGATTCGAGTTCTGGAGAGGAAATAGGATTTTCTGATACATTTTCAATTGTATCACTATGTAATTGAGTTTCAGATTCTGTCGATAATGAATTGTCTTTAGCATTGAGATCTAATTCAGTTGTTGTTGCTTGTTCGGGATTTTCCTGACTTGGTACAAGAGAAGGACTTCGTTCCGATTTTTCAACTTCATTATTCTCTTCGGTTTGATCACCGAAATGCGTTGGAGATTGACTTTGTTCCTGATCGTGAGAATTCGTAGCTAGTAGAGGTTCACTTCCTTCAATAGATGGTGACCGACTTCTTTGCGAGATTTGTTCTGGATTATTGATAGATATTCGAGATTCAGTTTGTTCATTTTCAGTACTTTGTATAGGTGATGGTGATCGATTTCGTTCCTCTTCTTCTTTTGTACTTGGAGATGGCGATCGGCTTCTTTGTGGAACATGTTCCTCTTCTGTAGTTGGAACAGCTGATGGAGATTGACTTCGTTGTGAAACTTGTTCTTGATTATTAGCAAGTACTGGGGATTCAATGTGTTCATGCTCAGTATTTTGCACAAGAGATGATGATCGACTTCTCTGTGGAATATGTTCCTGTTCCATATTTAGAGTTGGCGAGGGAGATCGACTTCGTTGTGAAACTGATTCTTGATTCTTAGTAGATACCGGAGATTCAGTTTGTTCATTTTCAGTGTTTTGCACAGGCGATGGTGATCGACTACGTTGTTGAATTTCTACTGGATTATCAGTAGGTAAAGAAGATTCAGTTAGTTCATGTTCCATCTTTAGAACTGGCGATGGAGATCGACTTCGTTGTGAAACTTGTTCTTGACTCTTAGCAAGTACTGGAGATTCAATGCGTTCATGCTCAGTGTTTTGCACAGGCGATGGTGATCGACTTCTCAGTGGAACATGTTGTTGTTCTGTAGTTAGAGCTAGTGATGGAGATCGACTTCGTTGTGAAACCGGTTCCAGGTTAGTAGTAAATAATGGAGACTGACTTTCTTCCTGCTCTTCGTTTTGAACTTCAGTGTGTTCATGCTCTGTAGTTAGAACAGGCGATGGAGATCGACTCCTTTTCTCGTTATCATTTGTATTCGGCGATGGTGATCGACTTCGCTGTTGAACTTCTACTGGATTATCAGTAGGTAAAGAAGATTCAGTTAGTTCATGTTCCATCTTTAGAATTGGCGACGGTGATCGACTTCTCTGTGGAACAAGTTCCTGTTCTGTAGTTGGAATAGTTGAAGGAGATCGACTTCGTTGTGAAACCGGTTCTTGATTATCAGCAGGTACTGAAGATTCAATGTGTTCATGCTCGGTGTTTTGCAGAGGCGATGGCGATTGACTTCGTTTTTCGTTCTCATCTGTGCTTGGTGACGGTGATCGACTTCTCTGTGCAATTTGTTGTTCTTCGTTTTGTATAGGTGATGATGATCGACTTCGCTGTTGAACTTCTACTGGATTATCATCAGGTAATGAGGATTCAGTTAGTTCATGTTCCATCCTTAGAACTGGCGACGGTGATCGACTTCTCTCTGGAATCTGTTCGTGTTCTGTAGTTATAACAGGTGACGGAGATCGACTCCTTTTTTCGTTTTCATTTGTATTCGGTGATGGAGATCGACTTCTGTGTGCAGTTTGTTGTTCTTCGTTTTGCATAGGTGATGGTGATCGACTTCTTTGTAGAACATGTTCCTGCTCTGTAGTTGGAACAGGCGATGAAGATCGACTTCGTTTCTCATTCTCATTCTCATTTGTGCTTGGCGATGGTGATCGACTGCGTTGTGAAACTGGTTCCTGGTTATTAGTAAATAACGGAGATTGACTTTCTTGCTGCTCTTCGTTTTGAATAGGTGATGGAGATCGATTTTGTTGTTGAGTTTCTATTGGATCATCAGTAGGTAAAGAGGATTCCGTTAGTTCAGATTCGATGTTTTGCGCTGGTGATGGTGAACGACTTCTATTCAAAGTCGGTTCTTGCACCTCGGTTTGAATAGGCGAAAGAGACCTCGGTTGCTCTGGAGACTGATTCGTAGTATTAAGAGGCGACGGCGAACGACTTCGTTTTTCATTCTGATCGATTTGTGGTATTGGTGATGAACTTCGGTTTGAGACTTGTTCTTCGATTGGGAGAGGTGACGAAGGTCGACTTGTTTGGTTTTTATCCTGTTGAACAGGTAGTGGATCATTGTCAGATGTTTGTTCTAGTATTGGTAAATCAGATTGGCAATCCTCTTTGTTCTCATTAATGTTAGTTGTAGGAGATTGAAGTTGTTGTTGATCTTCTGTTTGAATAGGTGATATCAATTGAGATTCAAGTGGTACTTCATATTGTGGAATATTCATGGATGAAGTTCGACTTCGAATCGGTTTTTCA
>ERZ781398.3778-NODE-3778-length-11566-cov-4.190948_pt1 | contig 11566 bp, 8 predicted proteins | sample MGYA00433077_ERZ781398 | MGnify/ENA primary metagenome ERZ781398 (study PRJEB29847, sample SAMN06458254) | wastewater metagenome | isolation source: Wastewater bioreactor | place: South Africa: Cape Town | study: EMG produced TPA metagenomics assembly of the... | reverse complement strand
GCGAAAAAAAAACAAAACAGAAAAATAAACTAGAAAGATACTTACGATTTAAAAGGAACTGTAACCTTATTGGTTGCAGACATAAGAGGCATGATTTTTTTATGCTGATTATGACGAATTCTTACTGTCTACTTCGTTTATAAGTCTAGTGAAAATCCAACTTAAGTGGGAAGCAGAGAACATATCAAAGAATCGCTTCGTAATTCAAATTTCATGGTCTCTTTTCTAAATACTTTCTATTTAATAAAGGTTTGCATGGTCATATAACGTGCCAATTTGATGGAATTCTTAAATCCCTACATACCGCGTTCATGAATCTCTACAAACGCATTTATCTAAAATGGCCATATGAACCATTAACATTTCAACAACAACAGCAAACACTCCAAGAACATCATGATAAAGATATCCAATGAACAGTTTTGTTTTTATACCGGTATTTGTTATTCTTCAGATAAAATAAAGGAAAAAGAAGAATAATGGTTATTTTTTTCATTTCAAAAGAAATGTCTTTTTATTAAAACAAAAAAAAACAACCACAAGTTAATCTCGTGGTTGCAAAGAACCACGAGGCACTCGTGGGGGCACCGGTGGAGGCACCGGTGAGGCCTGGTTCTCCAAGGAGTTTTGGATCCCCTTGATGAGATCCTTGGTCTCTTTGAGCTCCATTTGAAGCCGAGTAATTACGGTCTTTAATTGCCGATTTTCGGCCTTTAATTGCTGATTTTCGGCCTTTAATTGCCGAATTTCGGTGGTCGAGTCGTTGGCAACTCTTGGTTCAACCTAAATAAAGAAAACAACACAAAGTTAGTTTATGTTGAATGAAATCTATGTAAAAATAAACTTAAAAAACTAATTAAGATCTAACTTTTTATGTTTTTCTTCTACAGAACCTACCACTATTCGATTTATATCGTTTTGCTTGCACATTATTCTTCTCTTACCTATTTTATGACCGATGAAAAAGAAATAAACTGACGCGTAGAGGATGCATGGGAAAGAAAAAGCTCAACCAATGAGATGGGTCGTCATTCAGGACGAAATTTCAAAAGCAAACGGTCATTTTATGTGCTCCATAATCTATCAAATTAATCGTCTAAAAATATTGAGCGCCTAATTTCTCTTGTTCCGACTCCAGAGGAGTAGAAGTAGCTTTGCTTTCTATCGAGGAAATATCTGACTGTAAGAAAATGAAATGTTGCTTCTTACCAACTCAATTCCACCATAATACGGCGAATCACGGCTATTTACGGCCATGCTAATTCGGCCTGGGGCAGTTCAAATCATCGAGATCGCGCACTTGCGTGCGCAGGGCGGTTTGGTAATGATAGACGAGCATCGCGAATAATACGGGGAACAGTATCGAGAACGACACCGGGAGAATGAACAGGGCGATCAATACGGTCGTCGCGACGGTACAAAACGATAGCGTCTACGAACGGGCTATCTGACATCTGAAAGAAAAGAAACAATATTGATAAAAGTGTAACGTATGTGAATTTTACCCCATGTAAAACCATTGAAGCAATATTAGTGCACACGAAAGTAAATGTCATTGAATGATTATATGTTCCTCTATTATGAAATAATTCTACTAAAACTATCGAAACCAATGTATACGTGTTAGGGGGAGAAGAGAAGGAAAGGAGAAGCCCAACTTGCGATGGCACTTATTCGAACTAACTTTATTTAATTCCTTGCCCATATTTATATATATGTTTACAAAAGCACAACAACAGAAACGACGAGAGAAGAATGAGAAGAGAGAGAGAGAGATGCCAAGGAGTATGTCGTCTTATAACGACATCTTCCTAACAATACGTTTATGTTTATTTATTTCTATTTTTATTTAATTTGTTAATCTGTGTTAACCCTCATACTACCACCTGGGGTCTTTTGGGACCTCTCATCAATTGCGCTTTGTCCAATTCTTACATAGTAAAGGATGTGTTCCTGTGATTCTAGATATGCTATGAGGAGAGTTAACCATACTCAGTGATGGTGTTCGTTTGTTTGATTTGAATCTTTTGAGCACAATAAAATATGTCAAAAGGTATCTCAATGTACTATCACGATTTGGGGTCGATCGTTATTGCTTCAACAAGTTGGGCACAGTTCCGTTAATAATAAACGAACTCAACATTATCAAGAGTCACGTGTATTTTTCAATAAGATATTCGCCTAAAAACGTCTTTGTTAGAGAGTGAATAATAGAAAAATTGCTATTAAATGCTGAACTTGTAACTATCATCGATAAAAAAAAAGCTATCGAAATTTTTTTTAAATTATTATGTCTGTAATATTCTTCTGCACATGCCCTTTACTTAGTTCCTACTTCGATGGAATTTAAAGTGTTGGAAGGTGGTAGTATGAGAATTAATTAAAGAATTAAATGAAATGAAAGGAAATACATGAAAAAAAACAATTAAAACGAATTTTTGTACATGTGAATTATCTGTTCATTGTCCAAGAGAATTTTTCGATATTTATTATAATAGAATTGATGTTGATACGATTGTGAGACATAGGACAATTGTAAATAGAGATCAACTTGAAGACGTTTGAAATGAATGTAATCAATATCACGAAGATCTTGAATAAGATATTATTCGAAATAATCGATAGATTTCAAGCAAATCTTGCCGAGAGTATCTTCGAGTTGTTCGACATACGATCGTGTTAAACGATCGAATAATTCATCAGTTTCAATAGGCATACTTTGATGATAGGAAACAAGACGTTCAATTGAATTTCGATAGTTTCTTATGATTTCTAAATACGTACATAAATCAAGTTTATTTTGACAAAAAAAAACACCAACAACGACGAACTTGGTACGACTGACCAAAGCAAATCGATTTGTTCTAAAGTTAATTGATTTTGATTGAGTTGTTCAATAGCTTGATAAATAAATGTACACGAATCGATTAAACGATTCGTTTGTAATGCTAATTGAGCTTTCCAAAAATATTCATCGACGATATTCATTGTTTACTTCGGTACACGATATATCGAAAATGGTATATAGAAAAAAACGGTTTTTATGCCACGTGTATATAGTCTATCGTTTTTCTATGACACGTTGAACTACGAATAATATACATTCGAAGAAAACGAAAGAAAGAAGAGAAGAAAATTCGTATAACGTACAAATCAGTTAAGATTTGTAATTGGATGGTAGATAAAGACGAAGAAGAAATCAAAAACATAATAAAAGAATGATGTCGACGTCGATCGACCCTCACAACAATGGACGATCATTGAGAATTGTTTCAACAAATCGACTCTTTACAAAAGTCAGAACTGAATCAGGTAACGACTACTTCTCTTAGTCGACAAAAATATAAAAAACACCGTTTTCTTCATCTTAGTTTTACCATCAATTATGGATCCAACCAATCTTTTTCCTGAACACCAACAAGATTTAAGTGTTTTCCCCAAAGATGAATCGATTCTCGATGAATCATCGCCGACATTCGTTGATTTCCATCGAAATCTTTCATCATCAACATCACCCCATTCATTTTCTCCTCTCCAACACGATCATAGCTACGGTCTATCAACAAATTCTACATCACTACTTCCATCACCAACATCCTCCGATACATTAACATCACCCGAATTAATCAACACAAATCCGAATTCATCGGTTGTTGTGACATGGCCACAGATCAATTGTCGAGCTCTACGACCTAATGATTATCATATGCTATTGGAATTGTTATCATCGAATACAACTACTGATTCACCACCGGTGTTTTTCGGCTCCGCTCTCATTGATCCATCGACAGCAACGCCGTATTCCGATGCAACACGTACTCAACCGAAGAAACGTGCTCGTCCCGGACATGTTAAACGACCTATGAATGCATTCATGGTCTTCTCACAAATCGAACGTCGAAAAATGGTCCAACTAGCTCCGCATTTGCCCAATGCCGATATCAGCAAGTAAACACACAAACAATCGAACATATTCATTGAAAAATAATAAAATTATCTTGTAGATGTTGTGGTGCGAAATGGAAACGAATGTCTCTACGAGAACGACAACCTTATATGGAAGAATCCGAACGGTTAAAACTTCTCCATGCTCGACAATATCCAACATACAAAGTATTTTCCTTCAACACTCGCAAAACCATCATCATTCTTCATTTCAGTATCAACCTCGAAAACGAAACAAGACAACTTCACCCACAAATCCACCTCCTGCTACAGCATCAACATCATCATCACCACCCACAACAACAGCAACAACAACCATCACAACATTACCATCAAACATTCTTCCAACAATACCAACAACAACAACAGTTATTGCTAAAGAACAACCTCAAACACCTCCGCCATCACTCTCTCAACCTTCGTCAACATCGAATCCCAACGATCCTATTTCATTGCTAGTTGCCAGATTATTCGATCAGAAATTAGCCATGTTCGCTAGTAATCTTCAGCAATTTAATATCGATCATCTACAATATCATTTCACTCCACCGAATACTCAACTCTATCCAACGCCAACACCGATGCCGTTCGATCCCGTCGCTTTTCTCGCTAAACAACAACAACATCGACTTATTTGAGATAGACAGTAGAATTAGATAGAAACACAAACAAACAAACAAACAAAAAACAATCTTTCTCTCATTGTTGTTTATTTTTTATTTTCTTTTTCACGTTTTATCTTATATTTTTCTTCTTTGTTGCGTGTAGTTTTGTGATTTGCTTATTTGTTTTGCCTTGTTCAGAAGATCTTATGAACGAACCTAAATTATTGACTAATCTTGTTCTTTGTTCTCAGAAAAACAATAGAATATAGAAAATGAAAATTCGTTTTTCTCTTAGTCTGCTGTGAGAATATCATAGTCGATATGAACGAAAAATAAAGAAAAGAGAAAACAATTTAACACGTGCTGTTTTCGAATGTCTATATTCTCTCTCGTCTCGTCTATCTTATCCACTTTCACTTCCATCTTCTAACCGACACACAACAGACACACACACAAACACAAAAATGTTTCAAATCAAAACTCTTCCAAATCCAACGAAAAAATCATCACATTCGAAATTTTCGAAACAGATTACATGTAAATTATTCGTTGGCAATCTCGCCACACATACAACTAGTACGCATTTACAAGCCATCTTTCAATCCTATGGACAAATTATCGAATGTGTTAAAGTACGTGAACGTTACGGTTTCGTACGATTTTCAAGTAACGATCAAGCACAACGAGCTCTCAATGCTTGCAATGGCTTGCAGCTAAATGGCTATCCGATGATTGTCGAATATGCACAAAACGAAATATTGATCAGTCCGAAATCACCACGTGTTTCGACACGATATCAATCGAAGAAAATACCGATTACAAATGATGATCTACCGGAATTGAAATATTCCTCATCGACATTGAATCCTGATGCGTCATCATTTATCATTCCTTGTTCGACAAGTGACTATTATTCGCAATCGGAACGGCCATCGAGTCGTTCGTCATCGGAACGATCGAATTGTTTATCACCATCAGTACTTTCGGTTACAATACCATTGTCTTATTCAGATGACGACGAGATTTTCGAAGAGAAACATTCGCAAAAAAGTCTTCAACAACAACAACAACACCAACCGCGACAATCGGTTAACGTTTTTATTGGTGATAAAATTCTCAATTTATATGGCTCAAATGTTGATGTCAATAATAATCAAACAGCACTCACATTTGATAATCGTGATATTGATCCACGTGATCCGATTTTTATTTGGAATTTTGCTATTTATCCTGATGTTTCAATTAACCCATTTATCAAACGTACAGATATTAAAACATTACTCGAACGTCGAGTTTCACTTTATTCGTAACAAATAGTCAGATATTTCGAACTACTGCTGGTCAGTTATTAGTCTTTATTTTTCTACTCTGTGTGTCTTTATATTTATTAATAATCTTATTCGTTCCATTTGTCTTTCTATATTGATGTTGTGTGTTAAAAACAATATTTTTCGTCTCTCAAAATATGCTGATCTTGTATGATCTGCATTTTTTTGTCTTCATCTAAAGAATACCTATCTATCGAGTTCGATACTATGTAACCCGCCGCCGTCGTATTTACATTAAATTAATAATCTTTCTTCTTCCATTTATTTTTTTTTCTTAAATCTAAACTTTATTCTTATTCCTTCCTTCTTTCTTTTTCTTCTCTCTTTCTCTTTTTTTTTTATATACATGCGTCTACTTAAATAATTCTAATATTTGTCGGTGTCTTTGTGTGTGCTGCGTCGGTGACGATGTATATTAGGAAAAATTATATTAAGAATATATAACGGAATGTTCTTTTCATAGATAGACATGAACATTGACCTTAGTAATTAATTCAAGATTGAGTTTGGGCTTGTGAAATATGTTCATTTATCATCGATATCACGAGAGAGAGAAAAAGCGAGCTTTTTGACTGATTTGATTGAATAGAGTTTGCGTCGACTTGACAAGTAAGCGAGCAAACGAGAGAGAGAGGAAAAAGAATGAGAAATCGCAATGCGATCTGTCAACATCAATCAAGTCCTGTTGTCATCTACTTGGTTTTTGTATAGAACGGACAAAGCTCAAGTTCGCTAAGCTGCCGATCATTTTTATAAAAAAAAAATAAAAGGAGCAGGACGAGGAGGAGAAATAGGCAACGGATCTACACAATTTGATATTTATCGTCCTGTCAGAACATCGAGAGAAGAATTCAACTTGTTGTGATCCATCTTGTTCTTTTTCATTTTTTTCTTCTATTCTTTACATATTATTGCCCCGATGGTGACAACTGAGCAGTAGAAACGATGGCACTTTAATGTTTGCGAGCATGTTATGTTTGATTTGTAATGATGGCTCATAAATCAAATGAGAAAAAGAAAACTCTAATCCAGTTTCATTTCTTCATCTTCTTCTTTTCGTTTGGTCGATACAATGATACGCTTCGACAGTATCTCTTGTCAATCATTCGATAAAAGTCATGTTAAAAAGTAAAAAGTCCGATGACAATCGATCTCTAATGTCATTAAATGATCAATCTTTGTGATTATTAACGTTTTCTAATTGGTTCGATGATGGAAATCACATTCGTTACACATTGTATATCGAATCCTTCTTTTACATTTAGGAAGATAGATGATGATCATCGTTGTCATCTTCTATTGTTACTTGTCGTTGAGATGAGTGACGTGTATATCCCATATGCATTACGCGACAAATCGAGCTCGTTTATCTTCATCAATATTTCGACTGAAACAGGCAGCTAACCTGTCAGTATCTGCAATCGACTTTCCTAGACGACTAATGACGTTACGAACTGCCAGTCAGCAACAGAAGACGAAGAAAACTATTACACTTCATTCGTCATCAAATCAATCCATCAAACAATCACCTCTAGCTTTCTTTTTCTTTTTTTTCTTCTTCTTTCATTTCTATCTATCTGCACATTATAGACGTATGTAGGACATAGATTGTATGAATCGTTTTACATTGAAATTTACCTGTACACAGAACTATAATCAGCTCATTCGTCACATAGAAAACAAATTGCAATTAGTTTCATTCGCAATCGTCCATATTTCCGATGATTGACGTTTGATTGACAGAGCCTATGAAACGATATGACGTGTTAGATTTTCGTTCATTTCGGATTTTCGTACGTGTATATGTTCACTTAAATCTATACGCATCATATTATATATATAATATATAGATTTGTCTATTCCTATCAATCAAAAAAATATATGCATGGGGCGGTAAGCATTTCTTTTGTTCTCTCTCTCTCTCTCTTTCTCTTCGACACTAACTCATCCATCACTCATTCACACGAATGATTTGTTAAAAAAAAAAGAAACGAAGAAGAAAAGCATTCATTCATTCTTTCTTTTTTTGCTTTATTCTTCAGTTGCTATTCATTTTTATAGAATGACCGATAATAGCAGTGCACCTGTTGATCTACGTATCAAACGTAAACGAATCGATATCGATGACGGACAATCTTATTCGAAGAAAAAATCTCGTCAAACGGATAACGAAAATCCGCTGGATTTATCTGTTAAATCGAATTATCATTCAACACCATATCCAATGCCGCTCTATAACCCAGCAAATCTATTTCTTAATTCATCGGCTTTACTCTACGATCTATTCTTAGCAAATCTCAACTCGTACTGCCAACAACAACCACAAGTTCAACAAACACAACGTGTAAAAATCGAATCAAAATCAGTGAAACAATCATCATCATCATCTCCTCGAACTCAGAAAGATCAGTTACCAATCGGAAAACATGAGTCATATGCATGTTCCTGTGGTGAAAGATATACGAATGTCGCACAACTCGTTAGTCATTTGAAAATCACAAATCATAGTGCACAATTATCGACAACTCATGATGAAGTTGCTAAACTTGTTCGTGGACAAGATATTTGGCTGTCTCGGGATACAAATCCAGCTAATCAAATACTTAAATGTCTTCGATGTTCATTATCATTCGAAACATTACCAGATCTAACTGCACATATGATGAAAACCAATCATTTCACTCAACCTCTCTCTTCATCCTCATCAACAACAACAACAGCAGCAGCTACACCTTCGAATTCTCATTCCAATCTCAAACAACATTCGCCAGTGAAATTCATGTCCAATCAATCACGTTCGACATGTCTCGTTTGTTCACAACAATTCTCACGTGAAGTCGATCTTGTCGATCATTTACAACGTTTACACCAAATTCGTTTCAATTGCACAACATGCGGCATGTATTTCGAAAATGAAAATATCTACAAAGAACATTTAATCAAAGAAATGCATCACCGAAACGGCAAATTCAGCCGACATCGAGACTTTCTCGTGCCGAAGAAAACCAAACCGACGAAATATCAATCATCGATTGATCGAGATGTTGAACGTGTTCTTAATGATTTACTCGATCGAATTGTAACGAAAGACGAATCAACAAATGGAAATGCACTTTCATTACTACAGAACTTTGTTATTCAACAAACACCTTCGACAAACAATCTACAACAGGAACTCGATTTTAATAATAATTTCGATGATGAAAACAGTAATAATCTTAGCACTCAAAATTCAAACAAATCCAATGAAAGTCCATTGGTTTCATTAGAAAAAATGCTTGCTTATTCAACAACAATTCAACAACCATTAGTTCATCACGGAATTAAGAAAAAACAATTCGATAAATATCGTTTATTCGCAGAGAAAATGCTTCGATCGACATTTTCCTAACTAATTTTTTTCGTGTTCGATAAGTTTTATCTTTCGCTTTTTATTTTATACAAAAGAAAAGAAAAGAAAAAAAAGGATTCAAACTAAAAGTGAAAAATGTAAATAGTTTAAAAAATCTCAAGCATAGACAATTTGATGGTTGCCTAACGAACGATTCTTATCATCTAAAGCTTGCTTGAACGTTGCTACACTAACTTGTCCCGAAGCATTATTCGCTGCCGCTGTTGTCCATGCATAAACAAAATCTTCGCCTGATACATAAATATTCGCATTTGCGAATATATCGCGAATTTCTTCCATTGTCTTCGGCATAAGTAAATCGTCTTCTGTCAGACCACGATCGTTCCATATCGATGGCGATAGGAGAGCACCAACGATCGTATTCGAGCCTAATGGCGGTCGGGATTTGCTGTAATCGATGGAACGCCATATTGACGTTTAACTTGTTGTTCAGGACGGAATGGTGCTTCGTTGATTTTGTCATAGCTTGTTTTCCAACCGTCAGGCACCATTTCGTCGACTTGTGAGATGAGTTTACGCGGATAATATTTACCATTTGTACCTTCGGTTAGATCAGAAAGACTGAGCAATGGTCGACCTTGATTATCTTTAATGATTCCGAAATTATTCGGTTTCTTTTTTTCTTCGTTAACAAACTGCTCGAGGCCGCTCGGTTGAGCAATACGATAGCAAAGAAAATTACTAAATTCAATGAAATTCAATTTTCCATCATGATCCTGATCGCATTGAAACATCAATGCTGCAAGAAGACCATCGGATAATTGAAGATAGAAATTCTTTTCAATTGTATTCGCTAGTTCTTGTATTGATATGAGACCATCGAGATTCGTATCATAGTATTGAAATGCTTGTAATTGTGTTTTGAATGTTGTCATATGAATCGAACACAATTGTGAACGTAGTTTAGCTAATGCTGCTTGTGATTTTTCATCGAATGCAGCTGGTACATTAGCACGTTGATGGATGATTTCACCAGCTGATAAACGATCGGATGTGGTTGTAACACCGAATCGATAATCGATTGGCAGACCTGTTTCAGCAAGAAACCGACGTTGACGAATAATTGCATTGTCACTACGAGCTTCGTCGTATGCATTCGCAATCTGAGAAACAACGGGCGTCGTACGATTGGGTCGAATCCAAATCAGTGATTCACGAGCATGACGACCATCGGCATAGACCGGCGTTGGAACGCCGTGCGTTTGCTGACGGATTCGATCGGCATTTGTATAATGACGTTCGACTTGTTCGCCGGGTTCGAATTCTTTATGGCTGAAGAGATACATACTACGTGGTTGTTCGAATTCGTATTCGATTTGTGCGTGTGATTTGTTTGGATTGACAATGTCACCAGCTTTTTCACTTGAGACTGTTGCAATGCCGAATGTTGTTCGATATCGATCGATAGTTGCTGGCAAAAGTTTGTCTTGTTTAGCTTTCTGTCGATTTCTTTCATAAACGAGTTCGTTCAAATTATTCAAACGATTTTCGAAGTTTGTCCTCGGTTTCGGATTGATTAATTCGCCATTTTTACCATCACCGATATTTCCTATGTCACCGTGTGTTTCATCACGATGTGTGGGATCATGAGCACGTCCAGGATGTACACGAGGATGTGATACATCAGGTGATGTATAATTTCGATAGCGTTGTACAACTTCCGGAGCACGAAGTCCGGCTTGTTTGTCAGTTAAAAGGTCCCACAATTGGTCTTGTGTTAGGGCTTGTTTGACTGTAGATGCCATCGATACAGGCGTACAAAAGAAGAAGAAAAAAGCTAAGAAATATATTGTTTTATGTTTGCATCTTACAATTTTCTCTCGTCGATTTATGTTTGATCGGGAACCAAGCAACCAGAAAACGAACGAATCAAACTTTCTCTCGTTTTCTTTTTCTATTCTCAACACCTTCTCGTTCGATCGTCGTTGTTTTCTCATAGTACATACAACATTTCAAAACAAGACAAGACATCAGTATTTCTGCATTTATAATACGATTTGATTGCATCATAGATCTATTTTCTTTTATTACATTACAATGACTATATACTGGTGCATAGTACACCCCCAAAGGCCAATAATGTCATTGTGGCGGAGAACAATCGTTCGTTGAAGCGCACACGGACGTTATAGTTTCTTGATCGAGTTCGAAATGAAAAAAAAAATGCCGATAAATCTGATCAGTCAACCATTTTATATTCAATTCTTCGTTTTATTTCAAGATATAATTTATTCACTTTGTACTGTCTCGATATTAAAAGTCACGTTTATATTCGA
>ERZ781398.3775-NODE-3775-length-11576-cov-4.050082_pt1 | contig 11576 bp, 16 predicted proteins | sample MGYA00433077_ERZ781398 | MGnify/ENA primary metagenome ERZ781398 (study PRJEB29847, sample SAMN06458254) | wastewater metagenome | isolation source: Wastewater bioreactor | place: South Africa: Cape Town | study: EMG produced TPA metagenomics assembly of the... | reverse complement strand
GTCATTATCATCCGAATTATCACTGTTAGTTGATTCGTCGTTTGAACTAATTTCAATGGGTGAATCATTTGATTGGTTTATAATTGCGATTTCTTTAAAAGCTTTACGTAATTCTTTATGAAAATTCTTTCGCATGGCATTTACTAATGATAAATAGTAAGTTCCCGAATTTGTCTCGAGTTCATCTTCAGTATAACTTCTTCCAAACCGATACTGTCTTTTACTTGTCAATGAAATATTAAAAATTTCCTTTAAACAAAAAATAGATATCAATGTTTCAACATGTTCTCAATCTACCGTATTATTATGGTCAACATCGACTGCTCGTAGAATATAATCACCAATTTCACGTTGTCTTATTTCAATTGTTGATCGATCGGAATACTCTTGAGTTGATTGCCTGCGATTATTAGGTTCGAATCGAATAGAGCATTGACTATAACCAGCATAACCAGCCATATATTTATATCTGAAATATCCAAATAGAAGATCGCGTTAATGTTTAAAACAAAATGAAAGAAAGAAAATAAATAATCCTGATTAATTCATAATCACAAATAAAATAAAAAGTGTATCAAGTTCGACATTCAAATCAGTCATGGTGTAAGTTTCATGAGCTAAATGTCCATGAACAAAAAAATATTGGTTTGGCGGTGGAAAATTCTCGGAATATTCAAACTGAAATAAATAATACAAGGAAAAGCGAAATTTTATTTCCTGAGTTTAGATTAACTACATACAGTAGTACGCAATTCAGCAATGGTTGTTGAGGGATAAACTTCCATAGAAAATTCTTGATATTTTCGAGCAATACTTTCATCATTACTTTCGATTTTAAATTTCACTCTATTAAAATAGAAAGAATGAGAATGAACGAGCAAACAAAAGATCTGATTTCGAAAATATACTCAATGGGTCGTTCTTCTTTTTTATTATCCCGTGGTTTTGTTTGCAGTTGAATACGTGTAGCAGATAGTTTCTTTGCTGATTCAACGGCTTGATCTGTTTCACCTTTTCGAATATATTTACCCAATTCGTATACATTCGACACAAGATCTATCAAAGAAAATAATAATGATTCGCGAAAATGATATTTATGACAAGTCAAGCTAATAAAAACGTTATTCAATCATACCAGTTTGATTTGGTTGCTTTGGAGTTTCTTGAGTTTGAGTTTGTCCTTTGGGAGGTTGTCTCTTTGATGAATCATCATCACTGGAATCAACAACTTGTGGATTTCGACTAGTATTTGGCTTCGAGTTTTCTCGAGTTTGAACTTGTGTTCTTGAAGGTTGTTTTTTTAATGATTCATCATCACTGGAATTGACCCTTTGCTGACCACGAATAGCTGATTGATCCGCATTTCGTGTACCTTGATTTTGCTTGCCGAAAGATTGTCGTGACGAATTATCATCACTGGAATCAGCAGCTGGCTGACTTCGATTAGTATTTGGCTTCGAGGTTTCTCGAGTTTGAACTTGTGTTCTTGAAGGTTGTTTTTTTAATGATTCATCATCACTGGAATTAGCCCTTGGTTTACCACGAATAGCTGATTGATTCGAATTTCGTGTACTTTGATTTTGTCTACCAACAGATTGTCTTGATGATTCATCGTCACTTGAATTTACTGTTTTGGATTTGTGACGTTGATTAAATGAACTCGACGAATTATTATCATTTGTGCTTTTTTCTCGCTGCAATTTACTAAGCTCTGGATATAGCTTTTGATTATTTGAATTATTCGATGGTCTCGGTGCTGGTGGTTCTTCTTCATCACTTGTTAATAAGTCCTGTGTTCTTCGCATAGATTGTTGAGTTTGGTTACCTCTTCCATTAAATTTACCGGAATAATCATTATCATTGTTATTCGGTCTTGAAGTTGGTTTTTGATTATTTCGACCTGTCGATGTTCTTGATGATTGGTCATCACTTGAATCAGCTTGTTGTTGACGTCGATTCATAGGTGGCGAGGGTGATGATGCACCTCCTTGAACAAATTCTATTTCAACTAATGCACTTTCGGTACTCGTATAAAATCCTTCACGTGATTCTCTCTTCAACCATAATTGATATGTTCCCGATTTAGCACGAATTTCGTCAGGATCATTTGCTGATCGGGCACGTTTATATGTATTTTTATTTTTCAAAGGTATATTGAAGATTTCCTAGAATAACGAGAACAATACACTCATTCATTCGATAGATTTCATTTCATACTGTTTTTCGATTTTCGATATCCAAAGCTCGAATTGAATATTCACCATTGTCATACGCTCGTAATTCAACTAGTGAACGATCTGAATAATCTTGCTCATCTTGACTTCCACCATCGGGAATGAATCGTATTCGACATGTGCTAAATGCAGCACAAACACTCATTTTATCTAAACGAGACATTTTCAAACAGAAAAAGAACACAAATATGAAGCAAAAAAGAAAAAAAAACAGAATTCCCAACAAACAAACATTCGCTATCTATCTGTCGTTGTCATTTTGGAAATTTCCATTTAAAACATAGATGGCTTTCTTTTAAATTTATTTGGGTAAATATGATGGACAAAAATTACAAAAATCTTCCCATCATAAGTTTCATCATATGTTTCCAACAAGCAGTAGAGGTCGGTAAATTAATTCCTATTGGTCAAAGAAAAGAGAAGTATGTTTTGGATTTTTTGTGTATCGTATCGAACTTATAATCACATAACTGGGAAGAAACCTTCAGTATGTCTGCACATCTTTGGCCAACTATTGAAACGAGCAAAGTCAATTCACTGTGGTTTCGGCCATTACAGCCAAGTAAAAATTTGAAGATTTTGAAACATCCGTTTCGAATTTTCTCATAAGTTTAGTTCGAGAAGATGTTGCTTTGTTGAAATTCGAAGAGTTACTCGAACAAGAACGACGACATTATCTTGATAAGGGCTTGAATTTATCTTTTCATGGGAGAACAGAAATGGACAATGCTGATGTAAGATAATTGTGGAGTAGGACAATGTTTTGCTGATATTATTACGTGTAGGATGATGAAGATGGAGATGAAGCAGAAGAAGAAAGCGAAGGAGCTGAACCTGATGATGATATGGATGCACAACAAGGTCCGAATTCACCAGGAAGTATTCCGAATATCAACAGTGAACTTCCATAGAAAAATAATACTGCTCAGTTGTTGATTTGATTTCGTCAGATTTTCATTTATCGTCTTATTTTTCATGTTTATTAGCATTATTTTAAACTTGCATTTTCAGATATGTCATTGAGTATTCAATGAAAAATTGAATAATGTTAGAGAAAATATACAAGTGTTTACGAATGCAGAAACCTACAAAAAATAATGTTAATATTGGTACTATCGATGAATGATTCAGAAGAACATCAAAGCATTTCAACAGTTCAAAAAATTATCGAAATCATGAGTCAATATTCACGCTCTATAAAAAGACAGATTCTTTAGCGCGATTTTCGCTTAGTAGTGCTTTCTTTATTTTCTAGATATTGAAATATGGCATTGTGAGCGTGATTTCACTTTCTTCTCTAAGTTATTTTACTTCATAATTACTTCGTAATTTAGACAAGGAGATCCAACATTGGTTACTTTCAAAAATTTAGATGATCCTAGTCAATCGTCTAGATACACAGAGGGAGTGTTTTTGGAACTAAGGGAAAAGAATGATCGTCTCAAACTCAGTATCAGACTTGAAGGCAATGGGGATATAATACAAGTAACTATTCGTTGTAAAATATGAAAGCCGATTCTATTGGACTTGTACGTTAAGACTCTCGGTGGATTTTATTTGGATGGTTGTAATTATGTGGAAGAATCATCAGTAGAGGGTGTGATTATGTGTTTTCGTCATGATGAAACGAAGGAAGTTGTGACCATAACGGATAAGAATAAAAAATGTGGACGTGTTTTCGATAAAATGGTTGAGTGTTTTGGAAGTAATAGATATTTCATTCGAAAATCAGTTGTAAAGTATATGCTACTTAGATAATCAACGAACAAGAAATCCTTCACCATCACCACGTCGACGGTCACCGTCACCAAGACCAAAACCTAGATCTCCAAAGAAAGATATGGATGAAACTGCTCGTCATTTAATTAAAGCATTGAATGGGAATAAAGGAGATGATGCAGCGAATTATGCTCAAGAACTCGCCGAAAATCAATACAAAATTCAACTTGGTTTAGAAGTGAAGAACGAACCATCGAATCAATCCGCGAAGGAAAATGAAGATACGACTGCTAAACTGTTGAAGTAATGACCTTTAACCCAGTTTGTTAACGATAGTGTTTTTCGATTTTGTGAAATTATCTCAATTCGATTCGAAAAATCAGAGATTGTTTTTATATTTTGTATAATAACATTTAATATTGAAAAGAGCATGAATTTATTTAGATTGAAAGTGTGTATTGAAAGTTATGCTTCGGATGAAAATGATAATAAAACATATGAAGTGTTTATTGTTCCGTCGACAACAGTTCGAAATCTAAAAGAAACCGTATGTATAGATATACTTTATGCAAAACTTAGTTATTTCAAAATCATCGTTTTAGATTCAGAAAAAGACCAGTATTCGCGCTGAGCAACAGTATTGGTTCGTCAACCAAGAAGTTCTCGATGATACGTATGAATTTAAGGAAAACGATCATAAGATCCAAGAAAATACTGTGATTAATCTTTATATCAGCTCTTGAATTTTTTTTTGTATAATCTTCGTTTCCTATGTCCGTTTCGAAAAACATTTAATTAAGAAAATATTGAATTTTCCTATTTTAAACTGTGATTACACAAACAGCTTGTACCTTTTTTTTCTAGATATTGAAATATGACATTGTGAGCATGATTTTACTTTACTTTCTAAGTTATCTTACTTCGGAATTATTTCATAATTTAGACAAGGATATCCAACATTGGTTACTTTCAAAGATTCATATGATCCCAACAAGTTACCTAGATATGATAAAGGAGTACTTTTAGAACTAAAGGAAAAGAATGAACGTCTCAAACTCAGTATCAGACTTGAAGAAAAGGTAATTATTCATTGTAAAATATGAAAACCGATTCTATTGGACTTGTATGTTAAGACTCTCGGTGGATATTATTTGGATGATTGTACTTATCTGGAAGAATCATCAATAGAGGGTGTGATTATGTGTTTTCGTCATAATGAAACGAAGGAAGTTGTGACAATAACGGATAAGAATAAAAAATGTGGACGTCTTTTCGATAAAATGGTTGAGTATTTTGAAAGTAATAGATATTTCATTCGAAAATCAGTTGTAAAGTATATGCTACTTAGATAATCAACGAACAAGAAATATTCCTTCACCATCGCCACGTCGACGGTCACCATCACCTAAACCAAAACCTCAACCTAAACCCAACCTTCCCGAAGATAAAAAAGCAAACAACGATGTGAACAAATTAGTCAACGCATTAAATGAAAGTAATGCAAATGAAGCAGCTAAATATGCGCGACAACTTGCACAAAATAATCAATCTGTTCAATTTGCTTTGAACTTAACTAACGAATCAGGAGACACTCAGGCACCCAAGAAAAAACCAGAACCAGTTGTCGAACCTATCAAGTAATGTTTCTCTATCAAACATTACCCAGACATATTAATGAATATATTTAGATTGAAAGTGTCAATTGAATCTTTTTTGATTGAGTCAGCTGATGAACAACAATACGAAGTGGCAGTTCTGCCAAAAACAACAATCAGAGATCTGAAAAAAATTGTAAGAATAGATTAATTTTCTGAAAACGAAAAAAAAACGAAATATATTCTTTGTTTAGATTTCTGATAATGCTGGTGTTCCTTTTCATCAACAATTTTGGTACCATGGTCGTGAACTTCTTGGTGAAGATTATGAATTTGGTAAACCGACTTCGAGTATTGTTGATGATACTCTCCTAATTCTTTATATATCTGCACCAATCAATGCTTAAGAAAATTTTGTTTTTTTTGTATTTTTTTTTCGAAAACATTTCAATCAAGAAATAAGATCGTTCCTATTCCGACTGTGATTAAACAAATAAATATTTTGTTTTTTCTTCTCTTTACTCTTTATTTAATATAAATATGAAATGAAAGTAATCTTCCTATTGAATATCTTCATAATGACAACGATTGCACAAAAATGGCCAATACACATCGTAAACTGTAGTTTACTCGACGTCAAAAAACATCATCCAAACGTCACAGCTATTGTCAATGCGGCGAATGTTTATATGAGAGGAGGTAAAATGATAAATTTAGAATTCTATCTGAAGAAAAAAGAATACATTGATTGTTTGTTTTGAGGTGGTGGTCTTGATGGCGCAATTCATGCAGCAGCTGGTTCTCAATTATTAACTGAATTGAAACAACTCGTACCAAATAAAACCGAAACAGCACAAGTTATTGTTACAAAAGGTTATAAAACTGGTTTCTCCTATATTTTACATGTTGCTGGTCCGATTTATTCATCGGCCGATCGTGATGAATCTCGACGTCTTCTCGAATTAACATATAGGAATGTTATAAAAGAAGCTGATCGATTGAAAACAATCTCAGAACTTGGATTAGCATCGATTAGTACAGGCATTTATGGTTATCCATTGGATGATGCTGCACCACTTGCGATATCAACAATTTCAAAAGAACTATCTCAAGCTCGACATTTACAAACAGTTGTTTTGACAATGTTTGGAAAACATGAGTTCGATGTTTTTTCGAAAGCTTTGCAAAAATGGAAAACGAAAGACATGCATGAATTGTAAAACTTTTTATTTTTTTTCTATCTGATATTTATCATAATAAATTACAAGCATAATTAAAATGTGAAATGTATCGTAGGACATATAAACTGGTTTTGATCCAGATGAAAACTAGTTATAGACGGCTGGATGACGACATCGTACGCATTGATGCTGTGAATAGGAAAGAGAGAGAAAAGAAACGATGCATTTCGAATTACGCATTTATAAAAGCACTGACAAGGATATCAAACGTGTGCTCATCGACAGTCGTAAACTAGTTTCTATGCCTGAATAGTTTGGTAATTGTTCGATAAATTGTTGTAAATCATAGATTCAAATGTACTTCGAGTTTATTTGATAGCTTGTTAGAGCAAATAGAAATGAAAAAGAAAATTGGAGAATATATCATACATCATTAAGAAAAAAATATTCTCGCGTGGTGTTTTGAATAAACAGAAAAATATTTGTCTCTTTTGTATTTTAAGATAAACGATTAGAAGCGCTTTTGATTAGCAAATATCGAAAGTGAACTTTTAAAAAATGTCCGATGATGCTCCAATTATCGAACCAACTATTGAAACCGACAAACATACAGCAAATTCCCATGGTCATAGTGCTCATCATGAGAAAAAAAGTCATTCCAAACAATTACCACGAACATCAACAGCTGGTTCAGGTCTAATTTCTGTAATTTATGAAGCACCAACAGGTGATGAAGATACTGGAATTACATTTGCACCACCACCATCAGCAAATTACAACTATCAACAATCTCGTCGATCAACTGGCACCGGACCAACTGAACGACAACTGTCAGTTCTTGATCCAATGTCAGATCGTGTTAGTACAATTCTTGTTTGGAAAGATCTCGTTGTTTTCACTCGAGAAGATAAGAAAAAGCAATACATACAACGTTTGACACGAAAGGACGCAGAACCAACAACAAAACGACTATTGCATAATGTTAGCGGTGCAATTACTGGAGGCCTATGGGCTGTCATGGGTAAATAATTAAATCGATTTTGAATTAAAATTCGTTTTTCTTCTTTAAAAATCATCCGTAGGTCCATCGGGTTCAGGAAAATCAACTCTGTTAAATACTTTAGCTTGCCGTTTGGATGTCAATACAGTATACACAGGTGAGATGCGTTTAAACGGTGCACACTATGATAATGCTGAATTGAAACGTGTTTCGGGTTATGTAATGCAGGATGATTTACTCAGTGCATTTCTAACTGTCGAAGAAACATTAAGATTTACAGCTGAATTACGTTTACCTCGAACATTTACGCATGCTGAACGAAAACAACGTGTCGATGAAGTCTTAAAAGATTTAGGTTTAGAACATGCTCGACATGATGTTATCGGTATTCAATCGAAACGAGGTATTTCCGGTAGTGAACGTAAACGTTTATGTGTCTGTATGCAATTGTTAAATCGACCACAATTATTGTTTTTGGATGAGCCAACAACAGGTTTAGATTCAGTAACAGCACTTGATCTTTTGTACACACTTCATGCACTTGCACATGGTAAATCACAAGATAAAGCTGTGACAATTGTCTGTTCAATTCATCAACCGCAAGCAAAAATCTTCAATCTATTCGATTCAATTGTTCTTCTAAAAGCAGGACATATCATTTATCAAGGCTCACGAAAACAAGCACCAGTAAAAATAAAAATAAAAACAAATTTAATTTTATCAACCATATTTATTGTTTTAGGAAACTTTTCGTGCTGCTGGTTTTCCTTGTCCACTGTATACGAATCCAGCTGATCATCTATTGGATGTTATCACTCCACCGAAGGGTGGCCCATCAAAAGATGGCAAACCACCATTAACAATCGAAGAGCAAGCAGCTGTTGACGAAGCAATTGTCAAAGCTCAACCGCCAATCGAGGTCGATCTTAATATGGGTGTAAATAAACGTCTTGTTCAAACGCATGAATCACTGAATCCTAGTTGGTTTAAACAAGTTGGCATACTTACTCGTCGTAATTTATATGAACAATCTCGAAAGCTTCATCTCATAGTAACGTCAATCATACAAACGGTTGTTATGGCTGTTTTAATTGGAACTGTATTCTTAAAGATAGGTGTTACACAAAGAAGTATTCTGCGTCGTGAACCCGTGATATTCTTTTGTTGTATCAATCAAGGTGTTTTCGGAGCTTTGACTGTCATTAATTCATTTCCTGTTGAACGAACATTAACGTTACGTGAACGAGCATCGGGAACATATTTTGCTAGTGCTTATTTCATAGCCAAATGTCTATCTGATATGCTTGTTCAATTGCCAATTCCAATTATTTTTGTATGTAGAAAGACAAAAGAAAACAAACAGTTTATATTTTTACAAGTATCGTTTTTAGTCATGTGTCGTCTATTTTCTCATCGGTCTTCAACCAGATGCCGGCAAATTCTTTATTTTCATGCTTTTTATGGTTCTATGTTCGATCACATCAACATCATTTGCCTTGATGATCTCAGCTCTTTGTCGAACAACAGCACTGAGTGTGACTGTTCTACCTATGATCTTAGAACTAACACGTTTATTTGGAGGATTTTTTATTGCTCCATCTCGTGTACCGCCGGGTTTATCATGGATCGATGCTTTATCTTACATCAAATATACGTTTGTTGGTGCAGCTAAAAGTGAATTAAATGGTTTAAAATTGAATTGTATTGGTCAGACAATACAAATTTTCAATGCAACTGCTAATGCAACATCATGTCGAACATCAGGCGAATATTTTATCGAAGAACGTGGATATGATTATATAAGTATTGGCGGTTGTATTGCCGTTCTTGTTGCTTTTATTATAGTCTGTCGTTTCTTGGCATTTATTGGTGTACGATTTCTTAAACATTAGTTTTGATTTTTCATATATTCATTCATTCGAACTAATATATTGTTATGTTTAAATCATGCCAAGAAGTTTTCTTTAAATATATCTGTTTCATATAAATACATACAGAAAAAAAAAGAGAATACACTTCAATATTACTAATCGATGATCATAATATCGTCATCATCGACTTCTTGTTCTTCGTCTTCATTCATCACGATCGTTGGTATTGATTTTTCCGTTGCTGTTGTTGTTGTTGTTCCACTTTCGCTTTCTTTAGCTGACTGTTGCATTTTCTTTGTTTCTTCCAGAGTTTCTTTGATCCTATCACGAATTCGAGCTTGTCGTCGTTGAGACGCTTCTGTTAACATCTTTGGCTGTTTAAATTCTTTCTTTTTTAGCCATTTATCAATTGCCTAAAAGAAATACATACGTACATATATATTTGTTGTTTTTTTTTGTTCAAATACCTGTTTGGAATCATCTTTTAATTTTTCTGATAGAGTTAGAAATTCATCTGGTTGAATATGTCGACGAACATTTTCAGTAACGGCATCATTATAATAATCTCGAATTTGTTCGAAATTGAGATGTTCAGCTTGTTTATTAACGAATTCATTTTTGAGATGTTGTAATTTCGTTTGAAGAAAAGCTAATTGATTTTCGTAGGATTTCGATAGTTCGGCTTTGATATATTTATGAAAAAGACTAAATTCTCGAGAACAATTGAGACGAGTCAATTTCTCGAGATCAGTTGTTTGTAGAGTACGTATTGTTGGATTTTTCGATGATGATGCATTCGTTGGATTCAGAGCACTGGCTGGTAGTTGTCGTTGACGATAGTGTGAAGTAAGAATACGAGGAGGTTTGGGTGGTTTGACAAGTGTTGCAGGTACTACAGGTTTTTTAGGAGCTTTTGGCTTTGGTGGTGGACGAACTCGAGGTGGTTTTGGTGGCTCAAGACCTTCAATAGAAAAATAAATGAAGTTTTTTTATTGATCGAAATATACGTAGATAGATTGAACATACGTTTTTGAATTTCTCTTGTTTCACATTTAGTTACTCGTTTGACTGTTCTTTCTTTACGTGATGGAAATCGCACGCCAAATTTCGGAGCTGTCGTTGTTGAGACCATCTAAAAAAAGAATCAAGAAAAGTGATTCTTTTCATCTATCACATGCAAGTTCATATAATATAATAGTAGTAAAAGAGACAGAAATGTATTTGATTGGACATCAGTTGTAGAACAGAACAAACAAAAAAGAAACGGCCTCCCTTCTAATGTATATTTCTATGCGTGTTCTTAAAAGAAAAGAATAGGACATATGTGCATCTATTGTAAAAATTTAGCCTTAACTTTTACTTAAAGAGAAAATGAAATCTTTAGCAAGTTAAAAATATATTCTGCTGTTTCATCTACTCGGTTTTTGAACGATGCTTTATTTGACCGAACACTGTTACATAGACGCGCACAGAAAAAGAAATGACCGAGTATAAACACGATGGCTATGTGTTCATGGGGTAAAATACGATTGCGAGAAAAGAACGAAGAAGAAAAAGAAGACAGTTGACCGATTGTTCAGAGAACGAGAATAAGAGAAGAAAAAAAAAGGTTCATATCTATATAGCATTCTCTTTACATTAAAGACATCCACATCGTACACCCCTCCTTTTGGTCAACTATCAACAATGACGTGGTCATTTTTTCTATGACCATACAATGACTTTGATTTGGACATTCTATTCAAATGTTTGCCTTTATTCATGATTATTATTTTAGTTGAAAACTTCTGACAAAGTCATTATAAATTATTTTTAAATAATCATTGACCGACTACCAGTACATTTTTTATGCTCTTTCGGGACAAAGTTATACAACAAAATATTTTGCTTTCGATGACTCATAAAAAAACATGATATGATACAGGATTCAGAACCGGATTGTCATTTTAAGAGCTGGTCTACCTTGTGATGTTACA
>ERZ781398.3756-NODE-3756-length-11606-cov-4.577266_pt1 | contig 11606 bp, 10 predicted proteins | sample MGYA00433077_ERZ781398 | MGnify/ENA primary metagenome ERZ781398 (study PRJEB29847, sample SAMN06458254) | wastewater metagenome | isolation source: Wastewater bioreactor | place: South Africa: Cape Town | study: EMG produced TPA metagenomics assembly of the... | reverse complement strand
CATACGAGATCGAAACGTGACTGGAGTTCAGACGTGTGCTCTTCCGATCTCAAAAAACAATAAAAATGGCAGCTGTAAACATCTACCTTACCTTTAATGGTAACTGTAAAGAAGCTTTTGACTTCTACAAATCTATACTCGGGGGAGACTATCCTTATGTAGGTACATTCGGCGAAATGCCGCCCAGTGAAGAAAACCCGATGCCGGAAGCAGATAAAGACAAGATCATGCACATTTCCCTGCCCGTTTCTAAAGAAACAATATTAATGGGGAGTGATTGCGGATCAGACTGGTCGGCATCCTTTAAAGAGGGCAATAATTTTGCCATTTCTCTGAATGCAGACTCCCGTGAAGAAGCCGATCGCCTGTTTGGCGGCCTTTCAGAGGGCGGTAAAGTGACCATGCCTTTGGCAGATACCTTCTGGGGGGCTTACTTCGGTATGTGGACCGATAAATTCGGTATCAACTGGATGGTGAATTACGATGATCCGGCAAAAGTACAACCACATTAATCTTAAATAGCAGAAGCCGGATCTATGCCGGCTTTATACCTATCCTTTCAATTATGAAATTTACTTTACAGCAAATAAAAGACACCCACGCAAAGGTGAAAAGCGGTGCCGATTTTCCGCAATATGTTGCAGATCGGAAAGACCTGGGCATGACCGGTTATACCATTGATATAAATGCCGGGAAAACTACTTATACAGATATTGACGGTGCAATACTGAGTACAGAATCGGTTTATGCTACAGTCCCTTTGAATAAAACAGTGGACCAGGAAAGATTTATGGAAAGGCTAAAGCTGCACCAGCAGGGAGGAACGGATTATCTTACATTTTGTAATGATTGTATGGAAAATGGGGTAGCCGGCTGGACATTAGATTTCGGGGAAATGACCTGTTATTATTTTGACGGGAAGGGAGATGGTGTACTGGTAGAAATCATACCAGGTGTGCAAAAGCAATAAGGTCGCGGAACGCGACCTTATTGCTTTTCTGTTGTTTTAGGATAAAGCATTCCCATCTTTCCAATACGTTCTGCGATCTTTCGCTGCATTATTCTTGGGGCAATTACTTTTATGCATTCTCCGAAACCCAGGATCTCCCTTTCCAGTTCAAAATTCCAGACCACATCCAGCCGGATGGTAATGCCGCTCTCGTCTTCTGCTAAAAGCTTTTGAGAGTAATGTATAGGTTTGGTGAGCACATAGGGGGCATGGTACTTGTTTACCCAAAGAATGATTTTATATGCCCGGTCTCTTTCTGTTTTGGTAACGCCTAATGTGTCTTCAAAATAACGTTCAAAGTCAACACCGCTGTAAGGCTTATAATCTTTAGGGGTCATCTCCATAAAGTCGATGATCCGGTCCAGGGCTAAGGTAACTAAGGTGGTGCCCTTTTGAGGCATCGCGATCAGGAACCAGCGGTTGCGGTATTCCTTTAAAAGATAAGGTGAATAGACAGACTGCTTTGCATCAAGTGCTTTGAAGGATTTATAATTAATGAGTAAAGGGATTTGCTTTTTGATGGCCTGGTACAGGGGCAGCACATGCTCAATACCTTTCAATAATTTATTGCCTTCCAGCTGGATGAAATTGGCAGATTGGTTTTTAGATTTATTCACACTGTTTTCCAGCCGGGCAATGATATCGTTCATATCATCGAAATAGTCAAAGCCGTTCATCTGGCGCAGCACAGAAACGATCTCGTTCATCTTGTCAATGTCTGCATCTGTGATGCGGGTATGACTGATACTGTAACCGGCTTCTTCATAGATATAATACTTTCTTTCCTGCACCAGGATGGGTGCATTGTAGCCCAGCTTGTCGCTGCGCATCAGTTGTATATCTGCCTGTATGGTACGCTTGCTGACACCGCTGGTGATGCCTTCATACTCGTACAGGGCTTCAGACACTTTTTCGATCAGGTCTTCCAGGGTCCACCTCCGTAAACGGTTTTGCAGGCATTGATCAATAGTTTTGTAACGAATCAGCGCCAGTTTATTTACAGCCATCTCTGTTTTTTTATTAAAAGTAAAGGATTCCCGCTACCTGCGCAAGAAAACTGCGCAATATATCTGCGTAGTTTAAATTTTTTTTGAATGGAGAAAAAATATTTTAAATTTTAAATGCAGTGCTATAAAGGCTTTCAGCACTATTTTGTATTTATTTTATCACTGCGCAGATCGCCTGCATACTACGCATAGCATCTTTGCATTGTTGATCAGGGAAAGGAAAAGCCTTACAGGATGCAGCAAATAAGTTCTTTAGAATAATTAAAATATTTCCGGTCAAGTATAAGATACTGCAACATCAACTTAAAATTGACTCCTCTTATACGATTGCCGGAAAAAACGGGACAGTAGCTCAGTTGGTTAGAGCTCTATTTAGGAGATTTATAATTATCGTCAAAGGTCAAATACATCTTACTTCCTTTCAGGGTATAGCGGTCGCAGGTTCGAGTCCTGCCTGTTCCACAAAAAAAGTTCTTTAAAATATTAAACATATTCCGGTCAAGTGTAAGCTACTTCTAACTCAAATCCAAACTGAAAACGCTTACGCCATTACCGGGACATCAGGGACAGTAGCTCAATTGGTAGAGCAATCTGAACTTTTCTATTACCCTAATGGTCAAGAAAAGTTTACTACACTTATGTGTCGCAGGTTCGAATCCTGTCTGTCCCTCAAATGGTCAGGTATAGCTTACTCCAAATTGGCATACAGTTGAAAAGCTGAACAGGTTCGAATCCTGGATAGCTATACTATTATCAAACCAAAGGTCAATTATTACTTACTTCAAACTTTTTTGGATAAAGCACAGTAATAAAATCACCTTTTTAAAACAAAGAAAAATGAACAATGAATTAATGAAAGTTGCCATCCGCTATAATGCGGTTTATGTAGCAGATGCAAAACTGGTAGCTAACAAAACCATCAAACAAGCTGCGGCAAACCTGGTCGCCAACCTGAATAAGATCGGCTATACCGTTAGTGAAGCACTCTTGTACCAGTTCAATTTTATGACTGCACCGCAATTGCTGTCTGTTTACGAAGCATTTGTTGATGTGTTGCAAATAAAAAATAACTGGACCCCTTTAGTTAAAGGCTGGGATATTCCAACTCATGAAACTAAAAAGGACCATTGGGTAACACAGATTGCTCATACAATAAGGTACGGCAAAGGATCGACCCTGTCTTGTGGTCACCTGATCCCGGTAGGTGCCTTTGCACTGGAAAGATATAATGGCTGTCCCTTTTGTGGCACTCCTTTTGAACTGAATGACAAAGTATATACTGCTCAGGGTTCTAAATTTAAAGAGCTGGCATTATGGGAGCAGGAAGATGCACAAACTGTTTTCAAAAACCTGCTGCAATCTAAAACAGCACTGGATGCAACGCAGGTCGATACGCTGAACTTATTGTTCAAATACTTCGACCTGCCGGATGTGGAAATCGGGATGAAAGAAACCCTGATGCTGGTGGTGGATGCCATGATTGCCAAGGGGCAATCAAAAGAAGCAGGTGCATTGTTTAACAGCCCGGTAGATATTATGCGGTATTTATGGTTTAAGCAAACCGGGTTTTTGCAAATCATCGAACCTAAGACAATTTTGAAACGTGTTGCTCAAAACAATAAGCATATGTGTTCCTTTTTGGATACTGCACATAATGCAAAAAAAGATGCCAAAGGCGCACTCAAACTTAACTACACAAGAGGGGTATCTAAAATGGTGGCACAATGGTTGAATGACCTGTCTATGGACACGGAAACAGCGGCAGTATTGATGCACCCTAAAAGATCCATGTGGGTGCGCTTCATCCGGGCATTGAGACTGGCAGAGTACAGTAAGCAAAAAGGGATGGAGTCTTTAAGCGCGTTGCTGCATATTTTTTACCATCAATTGTATGAAGTGCCTGCAGGTGTCATTGAGCATTACAGATTGAAAGCAGATGCCGCAAAAACATTTGCTTTGCTGAAAGCACGCCCGGGCTTGTTTGCACGTTCTTTGTTTGCCAATATATTATGGTTTGGTGCCGAAGAAGCATTACCGGCTTTTGCTGAAATAGCCCATAAAGTGCCGGCAAGACTATTATTCACCTTGAACAGTTATGCCAAAAACTATTTCGACAAGACAAAGACCCGGAGTGTGAAACCATTGGGAGGTATCAACAAAAGCATCAAAGCCAACCGCTTGCTGGAGTTATATACAGAGGAGCAATTGAAAGAGATGATTACCGCCATAGAGACCATGTGTCTGAACGAAATGGAGCAGCGATATGCCAAAGTGGACAATAAGCATAAAACCATTTTTATAGAAAAGTCTTTGTTCTATATGCCTATGGCAATCGGTGACCGCGCAGAAAGTGTGCAGGACCTGCCTGTAGCCTTGATGGGTACACAGTTTCCATTAGAAGGTAATGCTGTAAGATTGTTTATGCAATGGGGTAAAGGTATGAGGGCACAACACCTGGATATGGACCTGAGCTGTATCATTGCTTACGATAATAAAGTGGCTAACTGTAGTTACTACAACCTTTCCACTATGGGCGCGCATCACTCTGGTGACATACGTTCTATTCCTAATGATGTGGGTACTGCGGAGTATATCGAACTCAACCTGGATGCTTTGGAAAAGGCACAGGCACGATACGTTTCTTTTACCTGTAATGCCTACAGCAATGGTGCTATTGCTCCAAACCTATTGGTAGGCTGGATGAACAGCGCCTACCCAATGAAGATCAGCGAAAGATCTGGTGTGGCCTACGATCCTTCCTGTGTACAACACCAGGTACGTGTGACACAAACCTTGACCAAAGGCTTATTGTTTGGTGTACTGGATGTGGCCAGGAGGACAATCATCTGGATGGAGCAAGCGTTCAATGGCCAGATAGGTGCTAATCTTAACCTGGGCAATGTAAAGGCGATGTTGAGCAAACTGGAGGCCAAGACTACGGTGGGTAATATCTTAGCCTTGAAAGCAAGAGCACAGGGTTTAATCATTGTTGATACACCATCAGCCGCTGATGAAGTCTATGACAGCATTTGGTCAATGGATACCGCAGCAGTTACACAACTGCTGATCGATTAAAAATTAAGAAAACCTATAAGGTTTCAAAAACCTTATAGGTTTAATCACCTTTTAAATTTTAAAACAAATGTCACAACAAATAAACGGAAATGACCTGATCACATTGGGTTATCCGCATAACGAACTACTGGGAATAGCGCTTAAAATCAATAAAAAAAGAACAGGCTACAAGCGTGAAGAGATGCTGCAACATTATGCTGCAGTACTGGAAAATGCAGAAAATTACCTGGACCATAAGATCTTTGGAAAGCTGGCTACAGCTATTGTATCTGGCGTGGGGACCAGGGAAGAAGAAGCTACCATATCCTTGAAAGAGCAGGCAGCAGCGTACAGCATTTACGGGGCTGCACAGATTGAAGCAGGGGCCTTAAAACAAATGAATATTGCCATGCATTTACCTGTGGCAGTTGCCGGGGCTTTGATGCCCGATGCACACCAGGGATACGGCTTACCAATCGGTGGCGTATTGGCTGCGAAGAATGCCATCATTCCTTATGGCGTAGGCGTGGATATAGGCTGTAGAATGGCCTTGTCCGTCTATGATATTCCCTATACCCATTTTGAATGGAACCAGCACCTGTATCAGGAAATTCTTTTTAAAGAGACCGCTTTCGGTGCGGGTAACGGCTTCCTGAAACAGAACAGGAGCGAGCATCCGGTGCTAGATAATCAATTGTTCGGTGAAAATAATTTTGTCTCCAGGCTGAAAGATAAAGCCTGGACACAATTAGGGAGTTCCGGGGGAGGCAACCATTTCGCTGAATTCGGGTACCTGGATTTTGAACAGGACGATGTGCCCTTAGGGATCAAAAAAGGAAGATACCTGGCCTTATTGACCCACTCCGGTTCCAGAGGCATGGGCGCGACCATAGCCGGGCATTATACCAATCTTGCCAAAGAGTTATGTAAACTGCCTTACGAGGCAAAGAACCTGGCTTACCTGGACCTGGATAGCGAAGCCGGGAATGATTACTGGCTGGCGATGAACCTGGCCGGGGACTATGCCTCTGCCTGTCATGAAGTGATCCATAACAAACTGGCATATGCATTGGGCGCACAGGTTTTAGCTAAAGTAGAGAACCATCATAATTTCGCCTGGAAAGAGATCTGGAACGGTACGGAAGTGATCGTGCATAGAAAAGGCGCTACACCAGCCGGTAAAGGGGTGATGGGTATCATTCCCGGGTCTATGACCGCTCCTGGATTCCTGGTAAGAGGAAAAGGTGAGGCCAATGCCATTAACTCTGCTTCACATGGAGCCGGAAGACAAATGAGCCGTACACAAGCCCTGAAAAATGTTTCTAAAGCGGAGATGAAAAACGCACTGGACGAGGCCGGTGTCGTATTGCTGGGAGCGGGTAGAGATGAAGCCCCTATGGCTTATAAAGACATCCACACAGTAATGGAAGCACAGGCAGACCTTGTAGATGTGATCGCAAAATTCTCGCCTAAAATGGTACGAATGGCCGATGACGGAAGCCGGGAAGATTAATTAATGGGCTTACCTAAAAAGGTTTTTATTTCTAGCGAAATATAATGAAGTCGAGCAATCTCTAATTCAAAAAATATGAATTGTGAGATTGCTCGACTTCACTACCTTACATTCGAAATAGTGTAAACGACCTTTTGGGTTAGCTCCATTATTTTTAATTTTATTTTAGTACCTGGTCACCGCGCCAAAACCATTAAACTGATCCAGTGTACCTTCCGGCAGGAATACTACATCTCCGCCAAAGTCCCTATTCTTTTCGATCAGGTCATCATAAATATCATCAACTACCTCTGGGCCTCCTGTTGCATTGCTCTGGTAAGCGATCTCCCCATTTTCAAAGGTTGCAGCCTGGTATAAGCCCTGTTCCACAAATAGGGTTTGTACCATGCCAGCGGCAATGGCCCTGCTGATCTCATTCGTGTCACTCAGGAATTTCTGCTCATTCACGGCCTGCATCAATTCAGATTTACGGGCATCATTTTGCGCTTGGGTAAACTGCTGTACGATCGGCCAGGCATCGGCTACTATTGCATGTGCTTGTTCATTTTGACGGCTCCGGTTCAGGAAGCCACTCATAATGGTATCTTTCTGGTCTGCGATCTTCAGGTATTCGTAATAGTTTGCTTCATCAGAACATATTAATACGGGAAGTGGATTTTCTTTTCTTACTTCATTCACCCGCTTATCTACAAAATTAAAGAACTCAGTAATCAGGTCACCTGCCCTGTTGGTAGTTTTAGATTGTGCAGAGAAGGTTTTACTGTGGTCTGCATTTTGAATGGGGAACGGGCTGCCATACTCCTGCACTTCTTTATCATTTAAAGCCTCAATCAAGCGGGCTTCATCTTTATGCAACACCAGGATATAATAATGCGTTTCCAGGTTAATGCTGCGTACCAGGTCCCTGGTAGCAAAGCTATTGCCTATCACTACCCGGTCTGTAACTGCAATAGGTAGTCTTACTATTTCTTCGATTTTTTCATTTACAAACAATACAAGACTGTCCAGATTTTTCCGGTGATCTACCGATTTGGCCAAAGCTTCCAGCTTTTCGGATAAGGCCCTTGCTACCCGTTTATCTTCATAAGCAGAGAGGCGGGTCACCGCTTCATTCACCCGGCTTTTTTAAAAAATAGGATCCTGCTCTTCATCAAGGTGGGGACGATGTGTGTTCAGCACCACAGTAATGCAATTGGCTGCTTTAATCTTTCTCAATCTTTTTAATGCTGTGTTCATAAATAAATAATTTTTCGGGTGAAAAAAAATAGCTTTCGGAAAAAGCTGTTGACACTTGTAACGGTCAATATTAAAGGGCGAAGCCCGGATAGAATAATCAGATCAAAATGTGTATGAACTCAGGTAAAGATAATAAAACAGCACCCTGCAACCTAATGAATACAAGCACTTTAAGACTTTATTAATATTTTAAAATGCTCATGCAATACAACAATCTTCTCCATGCCCCTGAATTTTATACCACAAAAAAATAGAGGAGCTGTATCAACAGCTCCTCTATTTTTTAATGGAATTTTATACCATACTATTTAAGATTCTTCCTGAAGAATCCCAACATGGCTTTATAAAATTCAATACTGTTTTCTTCTTTATGGAATCCGTGTCCTTCATTATATTTTACTAAATAAGGCACCTCGAATCCTTTTGCCCTTAAGGCTTTTACGATCTGGTCAGACTCATTGATGTTCACCCTTGGATCATTAGCACCTTGCACTACGAACAAAGGTTTTTTGATTTTATCCAGTTGATATACCGGGGATACCTCTTTAGCTATTTTCGCTTCTTCAGGATTATCCAGGTCATACCAGATCTCTTTAACCATTTCTGTATAAGGCTTCCAGTATTCAGGGAAAGAAGCGAAGAACGTTTCGATATTAGATACACCTACGTAGTCTACACCACAAGTATATAAATCCGGAGTTTTGATCAATCCCATCAGTGTGGCATAGCCACCATGTGAACCACCATAGATAGCGATCTTATCTTTGTCTACCCAACCCTGGCTGATGGCATAACGCACCCCATCTTCCACATCATCCATTGCCTTACGTCCGATCTGCTTGAAGCCAGAAGTCAGGAACTCTTTACCATAACCGCCGGAGATCCTGAAGTTAACCTGTAAAGTCGCATAACCCCTGCTGGCAAACAATTGAGATTCCGGGTTGAAACCCCAGTGATCCCTTACCCCTTGCGGACCACCATGCGGATTAACAATCATAGGTACTTTCTTCCCGTTTAAGGCCTCCTTAGGTAAAGTAATATACCCGTGGATTGTTTTGCCATCCCTTGAGGTGAAGGTGATCGGTTTCATGACCGCCATATCCGCCTCTTTCAACTGCGGCATCAGGTCATACAACAATTCTGCTTTCCCGGTTTTGGTATCATAGATGTAATATTTCCCGTACAGTTTATCACTTTGTACCGTGATCAGTAACTTATCCTCATTATCCGTTTTACCTGCAAAGTTGAATTGATAACCTTTAAACTGCTTGTTCAGGTTGGCATAGATCTTTTTAAAGGCCGCACTTACTGGTACGATCTCTACTTTCTCTCCCTCATAACCATAGTAGTCCAGTTCCCAGTTCCTGCTCCTGGAAAGACCCAGGATATCTGCATCATAATCCTTATTGGCGTAAATTTCTTTGATGACCTTTCTTGTTTTGAAATCATACAGTACGATCCTTGTTTTGTCTGCATCTACATTGGTGATCACATAAGCTTCATCCGGGTTTTTGCTGGCATAATTAAAAGAAGCAATGCTGAAATTATCATACCATTTACCTTCATACACCAGTTTGAATTCTTTCTCCCCGTCCAGGCGATAATACATTTGAGACTTAGTACCGTCTTTCATCCTGCCATAACCTTTCAGGTTGCCATGACGGTCAAACTCGTAACCCATGATCGGGTTCGCCGGGTCATCATTAGAGAATAATTTTTCCGTAGCACCTGTAGTTACATTGATCTTATAAGGTTCATGCACTTGCTTGCTGTCTTTATTCATGCCTACAATGATGAACTCCCTGTGATCTCTTGATGCGCTCAGGATACTGGCCTGCACGCCCGGGTAAGGAGTAAGGTCCACATTGTTCTTACCATCAAGATCCACTGCATAAATATGATAGTTCTCATCGCCACCTTTATCCATTACATACAACAAGCGATTGTCGCTTACCCATCCGTAACCGCGGATCAGTTCCTCTTTCTCCTCAATGGCCATAGCTACTTTACCGGTAGCAATTTCCTTTACATACACATGGTTTTTATTTTTAGCATCCTTCTCTTTATAAGATAAATACTTGCCATTAGGCGATAACTGGAAGCTGCTCGATTTCGGCTTTGCGAAATAGTCATCCACTTTATAAGTGTAATTACCTTTGTCCAGGTCGATCAGTTTTTGAATGTCCGCTGCAGAAGAAGGCAGGCTCAGGTCGCCCGGAAGCTTCACGTCTGTCTTGCTCAGGGTTAAAGGAAACTCCATGCCACCCTGGCTAAATTTACCTTCTATACTATTTCCTTTCAATACTCCTTTGTAAGAAATGCCCGCTTGTGTAAATCCTAATTCAACATTAGGATCATTAAAGGCTGCTTTATCTAAAGGCAGACCTATAGCCTTTTGCAAAGGGATATCGAGTGTTGCAGATAGTGCCCCGCTTTTCTCTTCAATATGAAAGATCATTTCCAGTTTAGTACCCTGTACCTCCAGTTCGCCCTTCCAGGCCCCTGTAATTTGTGCCAATAATGGTGTCATTCCCATAAAGATTAATAAACCTAATAATAATAAACGCTTCATTGTTTTAAGTTTTATTTGTGTATAGCAAATGTACAAAACGGCTGTGGTAACACGGTCTGTTTTAGATCAAATGCCGTTTTTTTTAGGGGAATGGGAATAATATCCCGATAAGCAATAAGTGGCCCGGAGTATTGATCCGCTATAGAAGCGTTTTATGATAACTTTTTGAACAGCCGGTTTAACCTTTCCCTCCAAAGGTATTCAAAATAGCAACAATAAAAATTGATCATCATTAAATCTGGTATTATGAAAAAGTTAATCGCAATCGCAGCAATGATATTTATGGGTGTGGCTATAAGTCCTAAAGCAGAAGCAAAAATAAATATCCAGATCAATATCGGCAGTCAGCCTGCCTGGGGACCTACGGGTTATGACTATGCACAATTCTATTACTTTCCCGACTATAACTTCTATTACGATATCAGCCGCGGACAATATGTAGTACTGCAAAACAGGACCTGGGTGTATACTTCAAACGTACCTACTGCCTACCGCTTCAATCCCTACAATGCCTATAAAGTAGTGCTGAACCAAAGTGCACCTTACCGTCAAAACAGTACCCACATCAGGAGCTATGCCCAATATAAAGGCATGGGTGGCAGACAAGTGATGATCAGGGACAGCAGAGAGACTAAATACTATGCCAGCAAAGGACACCCGATGCACAGCCAATGGCAGCAAAGCGCTAATAACAGCAACAGGAACAACTATAACAACAAGATGAATAATAAAGGAAAAGGGAATAATGCTAATTATGGTGCTGGCAGAACAACAGGAGGAGCAAGAAGATAACAGCGTGTAGCAGTATAGAACAGTAACGGGACATCGATTTATGATGTCCCGTTTTGTTTCATACTAATCCTCCTCGAATATCTGGATATTTAGAAGTCGTCTTCCTCCTCATCCTCCTGGTCATCTAAAGAATAGTAATTATTTTCTTCATCTTCAGACCCGATCTCTTCCAGGTCATCATCATATTCTGAGCCGGGTACATCCAGGTCCATATCAAAATTTTCTTCTTCCAGCTCTTCTACATCATAATCCTCTTCCTCCTCATGACGATAGATGTCTTCGCCTTCCGGAGATTCAGGATAGTCCGGGAATTCGTTGTCGTTATTATTTTTCTTTGCCATTTCATATCAGTTTTTGAGGTAAACAATAAAAATAAATGCAACCTAAATTTACGACACCTTAGCTAGCAGAAAATATAGTGAA
>ERZ781398.3752-NODE-3752-length-11613-cov-3.883284_pt1 | contig 11613 bp, 15 predicted proteins | sample MGYA00433077_ERZ781398 | MGnify/ENA primary metagenome ERZ781398 (study PRJEB29847, sample SAMN06458254) | wastewater metagenome | isolation source: Wastewater bioreactor | place: South Africa: Cape Town | study: EMG produced TPA metagenomics assembly of the... | reverse complement strand
CGCCGGCGACGGCGTCAACGATGCGCCGGCGCTCGCGGCAGCCGATGTCGGCGTGGCGATGGGCACCGGCGCGGATGTGGCGATCGAAAGCGCCGGCATCACGCTGCTCAAGGGCGAGCTCAGCGGCATCGTCAAGGCGCGCAAGCTGTCGAAGGCGACGCTCAGCAACATCAAGCTGAACCTGCTGTTCGCCTTCGGCTACAACGCGCTTGGCATCCCGGTGGCAGCCGGTGTGCTCTACCCGCTGACCGGCTGGCTGCTCTCGCCAATGCTGGCCGCGGCGGCCATGGCGCTGAGCTCGGTGAGCGTCATCGCCAATGCGCTGCGGCTGAACTCGGTGAAGCTGTAGCCCAGGCTAGCGCGGAAAGAGTAACCCCCCCCTGTCCCTCCCGCTTTCGCGGGGAGGGGCAGGGGAGGGTGCGCTCTTGCCGGCTGCTGTGATTGCTCTCGCTAGAGCGCCGGCGGGCTGATGGTGATGGCGGGGTCGTAGCGATAGACCGCCTTGGTTTCATTGGTCTGCCCGCCGATCGTCGCCTTGGTCTCGATGATGGCGGGCAGGCCGGTTGCCGGGTCGACGAAGAGCTGGTTGGTGCTGTCGACGCCCATCATCGACATCTCGTATTTGAACGCCTTGAGGTCGCGGCCGTCGACGTTCTGGTTGCCCAGGCATTCAGGCGCCTTGATCTGGTCGTTCATCGCGGCAACGTCCAGCACGGTGGCGGTGATCTGCGCGGCAACGGCTTCAGGCATTGCCGTCCAGCCCTGGCCGGCCATGTTGCTCCAGGCCTTGCCGTCGAGGACGCCGGTCTCGATGGTCGAATGGAAGCCATCGGGCGGCACCACATTGGAGGTCATCTTCAGTTCGGGCGAGTCGATGCTCATGGCGTAGGGGCCCGACGCCATCGAGCGGTTGAGGACGTCCTTGATGTCGCCGAGGCAGTCGGCCTGCGCCGGCACGGCAAGAGCGAGGGTGGCGAATGCGGCAAGGGTGGCAATGCGCATGTGAGTCTCCGTTGAACGCCGCGACCCTGCGCGGCAGAGGATGAAGTGGGGATGAACGTTCAGGGTTCCCAGTGGCGCACCCGGGAATGCGCGCGGAGCCGCCCAAGGAACGCCCAACGTCGCATTGACCACTGACATGTCAGAGAACTAGAAAGCGCCAACGTTTCCGCGGGGCGCACATGGCCAATCTCGACAAGTATCTCACCATCGAAGACCTGATGAAGGCCGCGAAGCGCCGCGTGCCCAAGATGTTCTTCGACTACGCGGACTCGGGGTCGTGGAGCGAGAGCACCTATCGCGACAACACCACCGACTTCGAAAAGATCAAGCTGCGCCAGCGCGTGGCGGTCAACCTCGAAAACCGCAACCTTGCGACGACGATGATGGGCCAGTCGGTGTCGATGCCGGTGGCGATCGCCCCGGTCGGCTCGACCGGGATGCAGTCGGCCGACGGCGAGATCAAGGCGGCGCGGGCGGCGGAGAAGTTCGGCATTCCGTTCACCCTCTCGACCATGGCGATCTGCTCGATCGAGGACGTGGCCGAAAACACCTCGAAGCCGTTCTGGTTCCAGCTCTACGTGATGCGCGACAAGCCGTTCATCGAGCGGCTGATCGACCGCGCCAAGGCGGCCAAGTGTCCGGTACTGGTGCTGACGATGGACCTGCAGATCCTCGGGCAGCGCCACAAGGACATTCGCAACGGGCTGAAGGCGCCGCCGCCGATCACTCCGAAATTCCTGTTCGAGATCGCCACCAAGCCGGCCTGGGCATTCGGCATGCTGGGCACCAAGCGCCGCACGTTCCGCAATATCGCCGGCCATGTCACCGAGGCCGTGGACCTCGCCTCGCTCAGCCAGTGGACGGCGACGCAGTTCGACCTGACGCTGAACTGGAAGGACATCGCCTGGATCAAGAAGCGCTTCGGCGGTCCGGTGATCGTCAAAGGCATCCTCGATGCCGAGGACGCGCGGCTGGCGGTGGAAAACGGCGCTGACGGCGTCATCGTCTCCAACCATGGCGGCCGGCAGCTCGACAGCGCGCCCTCGACCATCCGGGTGCTGCCCGAGATCGTCGATGCAGTGGGCAACCGCACCGAAGTGCTGATGGACTCGGGTATCCGTTCCGGCCAGGACGTGCTCAAGGCGCTGGCGCTGGGGGCCAAGGGCACCTTTGTCGGCCGCGCCATGGCCTTCGGGCTGGGTGCCGGCGGCGAAGCCGGCGTCACCCGGGCGCTGCAGATCATCAACAAGGAGATGGACGTCACCATGGCCCTGATGGGCGAACGCGACGTCAAGAATATCGGGCTCCACAACATCTATTCGAACGACCTGCTGAAGCGTCAGGGCTACTGAGCCCTCCCCGTAGCGCACTGAAGGGCCGGTGCGGACAGAGCACCCCCACCCCTGTCCCCTCTCCGCAAGGGGGAGGGAGACGCTCTCACTGATGCTGGTGTTTTGGTCTCCTCCCCCTTTGCGGGGAGGGACAGGGTGGGGGGTGTTCTTTCTGAACTGAGCTATCCCATGCGGACGGGGCAAGCTCCCCGCCCGCACGGCATCACGCCGTGAGCGCCGCTTCGCGCTCGTCGGCGATCGACCAGTTGTAGATGCAGCGGTCGAGCCCGATGGCGATCTCGACCACCAGCACGTCGATCTCACGCGTTCCGCCCTTGCCGGTCACCACGGCCCGCTGCGGAAAATCGGTGCGACGGGAGATGGAGGCGACCTCCATCCATTTGTCGCCATTGTCGACCTCGACATCCATGGTGATCTCGGAATAGGCCGGCAGCCGGTCCGAGGGCACGATGCGGGTCGGCAGGCGGGTCACCGCGGCGATCATCCGGCGCACCGGTTCGAGCACCGCCGCGTGGTAGTCGTTGGCGGTGTCGGCGGCGTAGGCGCACTGGAACTCCATCTGCCAGAACTCCTTGAGCCGGACATGCCGGGTCGACTGGTCCTGCTCGCGGCGGAACGATTTGCCGGCCTGCCAGACGCAGAACGGCAGCCGGGTCCTGGCGTGGGTGTTGAGCTGGTGCGTCATGTAGACATAGGTCGAGGGCGTCGTCTCGGGCCTGAGCACCAGTTCCCGGTCGGTGTCGGAACTGCGCTGCTGCACGTAGATATCGTCGGGGCCATAGGCCGGCGAGATCAGCTCGCGCGGGGTCAGGATCGGCGCTTCGACGCGGCGGATGTCCCAGGCGGGGTTGATCGAGCGGAGGAGGAGGGTGACCTCGGCCGAAATGTAGGAAATAGCGCTGTCGCGCAGGCGGATTTCGCGCTCGTTCCAGTGGACGAGCCCGTTGGCGTCATAAAGGGAAAGCATGCTGCTCTCTCGTTCTCAAAGGGTATCGGGATGTGGTTCGGGCTTTACGTCTCCGGCGGGCGGAGACGGCGCATGCCGAACCCCGCGTCTAGCCGAAGACGCCGATACCTCGACGACCGGCGCCACGAAGCGCGGCCGGAACGATGGATGCAGCAATGTTCGCGAGCGTGAACATGGGCGCGAACCTATGCGAGGCCGCGCCGCGGCGCAAGTCGGGTTCAGGTGCCCCAGGCCGCGCCGGTTCCCCCGTCGGGGCGCCAGGTGAGCTGCTGGTAGACCTTCTTGGCCACGGCCTGCATCTGGGCTTCAGGCAGGTCGCCGACCACGGTGCAGGTGATCTTGTCGTTGGCCCAGTAGAAGGCGTCGAGATTGTCGCGCGCCGTGAATTCCCGGTCGGTCCGCCGATCGGGCAGCGCCGCGGTAATGTAGACGGTCACCCGCTCCTGCGCGGCGTTCTCGTACATCAGCTGCGCGGCCGGGCCAGTGGGTTGCTCACCGTAGCCGGGCAGCAGCCGGCCCCCTACCAGGGTGAAGCCGTCGGGCGCCAGGTCGGGTGGGGTGATCGGGCGTTCGACCCGGTTCGACAGCCAGGACACCAGGTGGTCCTTGTCGGCGGCCGCGACCTCGACGGCGTGGCGGTTCTCCTTTACGTAGAGGGCGTGGGCGCTGACCGCCGAAGCGATCAGTTCCTGCCGCTCGCTGGGCTTGAGGTAATCGCGTCCGGCCCAGCCCAGGGCGCCACCGAGCGCCAGCATCACCACTGCCGCCGCCGCCAGCTGCCAGCGCGCCGGGTGGCGCGTCGCGGCCGGAGAGCGGGCGATGAGATGCGGATCGAGCCGCGACGGCACGGTCTCGTCGGCGGTGCCGCCGAACAGCGCGGCAAGCGCTTCGTTCTGGCGCTGCCAACCGGCCACTTCGGCCGCCTTGTCGGGATGCGCCGCCAGCCAGGTCTCGACTTCGGTGCGACGCTCGGGCGTCAGCTTGCCGTCGACAAAGGCATGCAGGTCGGTTTCGGAGATGGGGACGAGGTTCGTCATTTGACCGACCTCAATCTCGGTTCCTCGCCATTGCCGGTCAATGTGCGAAGCGCCGCACGGGCGCGACCGAGCCGCGACATCAGGGTGCCGGCGGGGATGCCGAGGACGCTCGCGGCATCCTGGTAGCTCATGCCTTCGAGCACCACCAGCAGCAGCGCTTCGCGCTGATCGTCGGGCAGCCGGTCGATGGCGCGAGACATTTCGGCAAGGGCGATGCGGCCGGGTTGCGGCGCGGCGACCGCGGGTTCGGAAACGAGGCTGTCGATAGGAATGTGGTCTCCACGGCGGCGCTCGAAGCGAAGGTCGTTGCGCCACAGGTTGATGAGGATGCGGAACAGCCAGGCCTGTAGCGGCCCGGTGGGGGCGAACAGGCTGCGCTTGCGGATGGCCCGTTCGAGGCAGTCCTGGACGAGATCGTCGGCACGGTCGGCGTTGCGGGTCAGCGCGCGCGCATAACGGCGCAACGCGGGAACCGTCGCCTCGATCTCATCCAGGAAGTCCATGTAACGGTATGGGCGCCAGCTTACTCTTCGTAAGCAGTGTGCCAGACCTCGCCGACCATGTCGCCGGTGGTGTCGCCGGGCTTCTGGTCCTTGACCCAGAAGTAGAGCGGCTTGCCCTTGTAGGCCCACATCTTGGAGCCGTCGGTGCGATCGACCAGGGTGAAGTCGCCCTCGGCCTTGGCGCCGGCATCGGCGATCGCCGGGGGCCAGTTTTCCGCGCACTTGTCGTAGCAGTTGGTGACGCCGGCAGCGTCCTTGTCGAAGGTGTAGAGCGTCATGTCGTTGGCGCCGACCAGCACCTGCTTGCCGGCGATGTCCATCGTCTTGATCGCCCCGCCGACATAGTCCTCGGCCATGGCGGCAGTGGCGAACAGGGCAAGCGCGGCGGCGCCGAGCGTGAGTGCGAGTTTCATGATGTATGTCCCTCCGTTGGGTGCGAGATGCGGGCCGCTGTGGCCGGCTCTCATGGGGGTCAACACCCCGGCTCGCGGTTTATTCCGGAGGTCGGAAGGATTTTCTGCGGATTTGATCGGCGCGACTGATGGACAGTTTCAACGGTGCCTGTTCATCTAGCCGGCAAGGCCGGATAGGACGGCCAGGCAGCAAGCCATTGGGAGGACTACCTGAATGAAGAGGCGTGAATTCTTCAAGTCGGCCACCGCGATCACCGCCAGCGCCGCAGCAGCCACCACCCTTGCCGCGCCGGCTCTGGCGCAAAGCCAGCCCAAGGTGAGCTGGCGGCTGGCGTCGTCTTTCCCCAAGGGGCTCGACACGGTCTATGGCGGCGCCGAGACGCTGGCAAAGTACGTGTCGGAAGCGACCGACGGCAATTTCGTCATCGATGTGTTCGCCGCGGGCGAGCTGGTGCCGCCGTTCGAAGTGGTCGATCCGGTGTCCGAGGGTTCGATGGATATGGCGCATACGGTCGGCTACTATTTCGCCGGCAAGGATGTGGCCTGGGCGGCGCTGTCGGCCATTCCGTTCTCGCTCAATGCGCGCGGCATGAACGCCTGGTATTATTACGGCGGCGGGCTCGACATCACCAACGCGTTCTTTGCCGACTACAACATCGTCGGTTTCCCGTGCGGCAACACCGCGGCGCAGATGGGCGGCTGGTTCCGCAAGGAGATCAACACGGTCGCCGACCTGCAGGGGCTCAAGATGCGCGTCGGCTTTGCCGGCACTATCCTCACCAAGCTCGGCGTCATCCCGCAGAGCGTGCCCGGTGGCGAGATCTACAATGCGCTGGAAAAGGGCACGATCGATGCGGCCGAGTTCGTCGGACCCTATGACGACGAAAAGCTCGGGCTGCAGAAGGTTGCGCCGTATTACTACTATCCGGGTTGGTGGGAGGGCGGTCCGACCGTCCATGCGCTGATCAACAAGGACAAGTTCGCGGGCCTGCCGCCGGCGTACCAGTCGATCCTCAAGACGGCCAGCCAGGCGACCAGTGCGGACATGCTGGCCAAGTACGACTATGTGAACCCGCCGGCGCTGAAGAAGCTGGTGGCGGCCGGAGCGCAGCTCAGGCCGTTCAGCCCCGAAATCATGGAGGCGAGCTTCAAGGCCTCGAACGAGGCCTATACGGAGTTCGAGGCGACGAGCCCGGCCTTCAAGACGATCTGGGAGTCGATCAAGGCGTTCCGCAAGGACCACTACCTGTGGAACCAGGTGGCCGAGCTCAACTACGACGCGTTCCTGCAGGCACAGCAGCGCAACAACGCGCTGTAACCGGGACATATCCAACAGTCGAAGGGGCCCGGCTACCGCCGGGCCCCTTTCTGCATCAGTTGAAGCTCGGCGGTGGGGGCGCCTCGTAGGCCGGCGCCGGGGCGCCGAACGACGGCGGCGGCGGGGGCTCGGAAGTCGGGGCACCGTGTCGAGATCGACCTCCGGCGCCTTGTCGAGGAAGAAGGTGACCAGCTCGGGGAAGGCAATGAGAATGCCGACCAGGATCAGCTGCAGCACCAGCCAGGGGATGGCGCCCATGTAGATGTCGCGCGTTTTCACCTTGTCGCGGGGGACGATGCCGCGCAGGTAGAACAGCGCGAAACCGAAGGGCGGGTGCATGAAGCTGGTCTGCATGTTGGCGCAGATCATCACCCCGAACCAGACGAGGTTGATCCCCATGGCCTCGGCGACCGGCGCCAGCAGCGGGATGACGATGAAGGCGATCTCGAAGAAGTCGAGGAAGAACGCCAGCACGAAGATGAAGATGTTGACGAAGATCAGGAAGCCGACGACCCCGCCCGGCAGGTGAGACAGCATATGCTCGATCCAGTGCCCGCCGCCGACGCCCTGGAAGACCAGGCTGAAGACGCGAGCGCCGAGCAGGATGAACACCACCATGGCGGTGAGCCGCATGGTCGAGTTCATCCCGTCCCACATCAGGCTCCAGCTCAGCCGCTTGTTGAACCAGGCAAGGAGGATGGCGCCGACCACGCCCATGGCGCCGGCTTCGGTGGGGGTGACGAGCCCGAGGACGATGGTGCCCAGCACCACGAAGATCAGCGCCAGGCTCGGCACCGTGCCGCGGATGATGGTTTTCCATAGCGGCCAGCCGTGCAGCGTCCGCGCTTCCGGCGGCAGCGCCGGCACGTCGGCGGGGCGGATGATCGACAGGATAAACACCCAGCCCATAAACAGCAGGACCTGGACGATCGAAGCGCCGGTGGCGCCGATATACATCTCGCCCGGCGAGCGCTGCAGCTGGTCGGCCAGGACGATCAGCACCAGCGAGGGCGGGATCAGCTGGGTGATGGTGCCCGAAGCGGCGATGACGCCGGTGGCGTGGCGCACGTTGTAGCCGTAGCGCATCATCACCGGCAGCGAGATCAGCCCCATGGCGATCACCGAGGCAGCTACCGTGCCGGTGATGGCGCCCAGGATGGCGCCGACGATGATAACCGCATAGCTGAGCCCGCCGCGGATGCCGCCGAACAGCTGGCCGAAGCCCTCGAGCAGATCCTCGGCGAGCCCGGACTTCTCGAGGATCACCCCCATGAAGGTGAAGAACGGAATGGCGAGCAGCAGCTCGTTACTGAGCACGCCGTAGAGCTGGTAGGTGAGGTTGCCGAGAAAGTTCGGGGCGATCAGCCCCAGCTCGATGGCGACGAGGCCGGAGAACAGGCCGATCGCGGCGAGCGAGAAGGCGGCCGGGTAGCCGATGATGAGAAACAGCACCAGCCCGCCGAACATGATCGGCGCCATGTTGTCGCGGATCAGCTCGATCATTGCAGCGGCTTCTCGTAGGCGAATTCCCGCACGTAGTCGGTGGTGAGCGCCGCGATGCATTTGATGATCTCGGCGATGCCCTGCAGCAACAGCACGGTGAAGCCGAGCGGCAGCATCAGCCGGACCGGCCAGCGCGGCAGGCCGCCGGCAGCGTTGGACATGACGTTCTGCGTCCAGGCCTGGAGGAACCACGGCCAGGTGAACCAGATCAGCAGAATGCAGAGGGGCATGAGGAAGAACAGCCCGCCGAGCAGGTCGATCCAGGTGCGCGCCTTCTCGCTGATGGCGCCGTAGAACAGATCGACGCGCACGTGCTCGTTGAGCTTCAGCGTCCAGGCGCCGCCCAGCATCACCATGCCGCCGAACATGTACCAGACCGACTCGCTGAGCACGTTGGAATACTGGGTGTAGAATGAGACGAGGCCGCCGAAGACGCCGCCGCCATAGCTGCGCTCGAGCCAGATCATGCCGCCGATCGAATAGCGGAAGATGGCATTGAAGGCCGAGACCAGCGCCGAAAACAGCACCAGCCAGATGGCGACAAGGCCGACCCGACGGCTCAGTTCGTCGATGAGACGCGTAAAGCGCAAAGCCAGCGCCATCAGCGGCTGTTCCTCCCGGCAGACGGCCGAGCTTCGGCTGCCTGATTGCTTGGCGGGCTCGCTTCAGACGGCGAGTTTCCGCCCGCCAAGGCAACATGCCGGGGGGAGCGCGTCAACCGAGGCCCGCGTTTTCCCCGGTGGTTGTGATCATCAGATCGCCGCCTCGATGCCGAACACGGCGCGTCCGGTTTCCGGTTCGTAGGGGAACGAGACGTGCTGGTGGATCAGCTGCCAACGCCCATCGCGACGCTGGAAAATGCGGGTGCCGCGTGACCACAACTGATAAGCCGGCTTGCCGGGCTCGCGGTTCCACATCCGGTTGAGCCCCCAGGTCACGGCGATATCGTCGCGAATGACGATCTCGAGGTCCGGGATATCCCAGCGGAGCTCGCCGGCCGAGTTCTCGAAACCGGCGCGGCAGGTTTCGCGCAACGCCTCGACGCCGCGATATTGCAGCGGCGCCTCGTGTTCGTACGACACCACGTCCTCGGCAATCGGCGCCATCGAGGCATCGACGTCCTTGCTCTCGCTGGCCTTGAACCAGGCGGCATGGAGCGCCCGGATCTCGTCCTCGGCCGTCATGTCCCCGCCCTCGCCGCGATGTGGGCGGCGAGCTTGTCGAGGCATTCGCCCCAACCCTCCTGCATGCCGTCGCGGTGGGCAAGCGACGCGAAGCCGGTTTGGTGGAAGGTGAGCTCGGTGCGGTCGCCGAGGTCGCGCAGCGTCACGGTCACCTGCATCTCAGGCGTCGACTGCCCGGGGAAGGTCTGGGTCATGGTGAAGCCGAGGCGCTCCGGCTCGGCCAGCTCGGTATAGGTGCCGTGCTCGTAGTAGGTGCCGGCTGTATCGGACGCGAAGTCGACGCGCCAGTGGCCGCCGACACGCGGGTCGAGCTTTGCGTCGGTCACCCGGTAGCCGTCAGCGGCGAACCAGTCGGCGACCGCTTCGGGGTCGAGCCAGTTCTGCCACAATACGGCGCGCGGGGCAGCGAAGACGCGGGTCAGCTCGAACTCGAGCAGTCGTTCATTGGGTTTCAGCATCGGGCGTTCCTTTCGTTTGACGGGCAAGCCGCCGATCGAGGTTGTCGAAGCGCTGGGTCCAGAGGCGACGATAGGCGGTCAGCCAATCGTCGATTTCGCTGAGCGGCTCGGCGCGGATGCGGCTCGGCCGCCTTTGGGCGTCGCGGCCGCGGCTGACCAGCCCCGCTGCCTCGAGCACGCTCACGTGCTTGCTGATGGCCCGCGGCGTCATCGCGAACGGCTCTGCCAGCTCGGCAACCGACGCCTCGCCGGCAAGCAGCCGGGCGAGAATGGCGCGGCGAGTGGGATCGGCCAGGGCTCCGAAGGTCAGCGAGAGGGCGTCGGGCTCAGTCATATGGCACCAAATAGTTCCGGAACTATATGGTTCCTAATCTCGGGCGAAGTCGCTGTCAATTGACAAAGAAATTTGTCTATTGTAGCAGAGACGCATGCAGAAGATGGGCCCGGTACTGATCGACGATGCGGACAGGGCGCGGCAGGCGATGACGCCGCTGCGCCTGAAGATGCTGGCTTTGCTGCGCGAGCCCGGCTCGGCCGCGACGCTGGCGGCAGCGCTGGAGCTGCCTCGGCAGAAGGTGGGCTATCACCTGCACGCGCTGGAGAAGGCCGGGCTGGTAGCGCCGGCCGGCGCGCGGCAGCGTCGCGGTTTTACCGAGCGACTGTTCGTCGCGACGGCCGGCTCGTTCGTCGTCGACCCGACGATTCTCGGCGTGCCGCCGGCGGTGGAAAAGCAGGATCGCTTTGCAGCCGAACACCTGGTGGCGCGCTCGGCCGAAACGGTACGCGAGGTGACGCGGATGCAGGCAGCCGCGGCAGAGGAGGGCAAGCGCCTCCTCACCTTCACCATCGAGGCCGATATCGGCTTTGCGGCGCCGCAGGATGTGGAGGCATTCGCCGAGCGACTGACGGCGATGGTTGCCGGCCTGGCCGAGGAATTTGCGCCCAAGGGCGATGGGCGACGCTATCGGCTGCTGATCGGCGGCCATCCGGCGAGCAAGGGCAAGACCACCAGTACGGTCAATTGAGGAGTTGCAGATGACTGACAAGCAGGATCGCACGATTGTCGAAATGACCATCGCGGCGCCGATCGAGACGGTGTGGGCGGCGATGCGCGAACCCGAGCAGTTGCTCAACTGGTTCGGCTGGGACGCCGATACGTTGCGCGACGAGATCAAGTTCATCTTTGCCGACCACGCCGAGGCTGACGAAGCCAACAGGATCATCTCCTTCGGCGAGTACGAGGGCGTACGTGACTGGGTGGAACTTCACCCGACGCCCGGCGGCACGGTGCTGCGCGTGGTGCGTAGTGGTCCCGTGGACGCGGACTGGAACGCCTTTTACGAGGATACCTGGGAAGGCTGGATCACCTTTTTCCAGCAGTTGCGGTTCCTGCTCGAACGGCACCCGGGGGCAAAACGGCGCACGCTGTTCCTTTCGGGGCGGCTGGAGACGCCCGGCGCCCTGCCGATCTCGGCGCTGGGCCTAGAGGCGCTGCGGACTGCGGCCGACGGCAGCTCGGCATCGTCCACGCTGCCGCTGGACGAGACGGTCAGCGGCACCGTGTGGCACCACAGCGACCGTCAGGTGGCGATGAGCGTCGAGGGCTGGGGCGACGGGCTGATGGTGATCACCGACCAGCCGGCACCCAATGCCGGGCCCAATGGCGGCGGCACGGCGCTGCTGACGACGTTCGGGCTGTCGGACGCGGCGTTCGCGGCGCTGGAGCAGCGCTGGACCGCATGGTGGCGGCAGCGGTTCGTGAAGGCGGGCTGAAGGTGGGTTGACTGACAGAGACGGCCCCCTCCCGGCCTCCCCCACAAGGGGGGAGGTGAAGAGTCGAGGTTGTGGCACCATCGTGCCCGACGCACCGGCGGGG
>ERZ781398.3748-NODE-3748-length-11622-cov-3.989193_pt1 | contig 11622 bp, 10 predicted proteins | sample MGYA00433077_ERZ781398 | MGnify/ENA primary metagenome ERZ781398 (study PRJEB29847, sample SAMN06458254) | wastewater metagenome | isolation source: Wastewater bioreactor | place: South Africa: Cape Town | study: EMG produced TPA metagenomics assembly of the... | reverse complement strand
TGTGCTTATTTTATATTCTTTCTTTTTCTGTTGTGTAATTACATCGTAATCTGAAATCTTCTGTTGAAATAGACAAGCATTGTTCTTTATGAAACAATGAAAGGTCATCACCATCAGTTGAAATCAAATCTCACGTGGAATCAAGATACAAGAACAATTGCTGGTGGACATGAAGGAGCCCATTTACATTGTTGATTATAAAAACCATCGTATTATCAGATGGAAATCAGGTTCTTTCAATTACATTTCTACGCATTTTCTTTTATTATAAATCAGAGAAAATATACAAATAATTCCTAAATGCTAGAGTAATATCACCAGTTGAATCAAACTTTTCTTCAGCTACATCTGGCGAATATCGTATATGAACATTGAATGGATTTGTTAGTTGTCGAACACGTTTATTGAACCAATAGGGTCGTTGTTGAACAATACGAACAGGTATTTGATCAACATGAGATGCATTACGAAAGCACCATAAACGACGATTATTTAATGACCAAAATTTGCCACTACGTGTTTGTACAACATCAATGATTGGTACGCCATCAACTTCAGTCATACCATTGTCAAGTTCTTGTCGTAATTCATCGAGATAGGATCCATCAGAAAATCGATCTATAGAGAAATCAATTCATTCATTTTTTATTTTATTGTAAAAATAAGTATAATTACGACTAATTGTTGTTTGAGTATAACGTATCATCTTTGGATTTAAACAGATAATATTATTATTTGTAGTTTCATTAGAAATCCTATTAAATTGATTGTATTTACCACACCATATGTGAAGTTCATTTGTTTGACAGATAAAATGATTTTCTGATATCATTGGATCTAATACAAGATATTTAATTTCATGTAAATGTAAATGTTGTTTAATATGTGCTGGTAAATTGTTTGACCAAATTGAATTATTATCATGAAATGAAATCCACCAGGTGTTTTCTGGACCGAACGTAAGATGTTGAAGTTTGGATGATGATTTCGGACGAGTTTTTAAAGTCATTTGAAGATCATAGGGAATATTATTCCAAATTATATTCAAATCTTCGAATTGTAAAACATAACCATTATTTCCATTAAACCAAATCTTTCAATTAGAAATTCACGATAGTATTTACGAAAGTTCTTCTTTTTTTGTTTTACTTGCCGTTAATTAAAGAATAGCATTATTCTACAGATTATCTGAATCTAATGGACACCATACCAGTCTATGGGAAAATAATAATACAGTAGCGGTAATTATCCATTCTTCGATTGACAATGGATCTCCGTTTTAATATATGTGTATTCACACTGTTGTTCTTCTCATCTATATTCTTTTATTTGGAATTTGAAAAGCATGTTTTTTTAAATAGTTTCATATATATGTAACTTTTCCTTTTTTCACCCTCAAGACGTGATTTTTTTGTTGGTTTCACTCTTCTTATCTCATCTCATCTTTCGTTGATATAAAACTTGAGGACTCTTTCATATTTCTCTTACATTTCCAATCCCAATAACTTACATAAGAAGCAATCTAATTTTCTTACTATTATCATTTATAAAACATGGGTAATGACTGGTTTGCGATAACGATGTAAAGTTATTGAAGCCCAAAATTTCACAACAATCAATATTCCTTTAAGAGGAATAATAGATACTATCGGTAAAGTCATCGAAAAAAATGTAGACAGCGGTGCTACGATTGTTTCATGGTCCGTTACTTTCATACAACATTTCCAGTCTTATTGGTACATTTACTTGATTTCAATTACAATAATTATCGCTTGTATTCGAAGAAAATAATTAGGATTAGTTAATATAGTGAATACTCTAATTGAACTTACTAAAGGTTTAATTAACCATCAAACCAGTGTTCAACCATCTCAATAATAGCAAATACAACTACCTTTAACAACTAATCTTTCACAATTTTCACCACAAAAATCTTGGGAGTTCAAATCAACAATGTTTTCAGCACGAACGACATCCTCACCCTCAACACCCTCGATCTCAATTTTCTCTAAATGGTAGTTTTGAATGAATTGCTCTGTATCCATGTTAAGCGTATTATAGAATCGAGTATTCATATTCATTACTAGTCTATGAAGAATACAATATTTATATGCTAAAGTTCGACATTATTTTTTGGAAAACGAAAGGTTTACTATATATCATTTATAAGATTATGCGAGAGTACTATTGGAGATGTGTCCGAATTCCCATATATTAATTGGTATCTTGTCTCAATTCATCGCTGGGCGAGTTTTCTTCTTTATTATTTTTGCTTGCACGAATAGCCATTATGAAAACGAATGGTGCGAGTAGAGATAGTGCAATGGCAGATATTATATTTGTCCATTTAAAACCAACCCAAGTTAGAAGACCACCACCAAGAGCAGGACCTAAGTTTAATTATATATTGAAATATATATATTAGATTCTATTTCAATCAAGTGTACTAACCAATCGTAAGTCCAAAAGTGACACACGCATTATAAATAGAAAAAGTAGTACCGTACATGCTTTTTGAATACTTCTGATCAATAACGAGTGTTAAAGTGGGCAATACAAATGTATCAATCATTCCAACTGAAATACCAATGAAAATCATGCATATAATGATCAATGGGTATGTGTTACTAAAAGATATCTGAGAACAGAGAATAGCAAAATCATTCAAAATGTACAAGTAATATAAAATACTTACTCCAACGAATGATAAAATTCCAACAATTAGACCAATACTTCCAGATAACCATCTAAAGTACGAAAATATATTCACTGAACTATATTATTCGAATTCTTCGTAATTTTTTCAAACGAAAACTACATCTTTTCTTTATTCAGCAAACAAATAGTGTGAAATTAGACTAATAACTCTGATGATCAAAAATGGCTAAAGTTAATATATAAGAAGCCATTGATTTATATCGGAAAAGTTAATTTCACGCAAATGTTTTCTATATAATCAAAAGATGAAAAATATCGTAAAACATATTTCTAGTTGATCAAAATTTCTGAGAACAGTGCTTATAATTTAATATAATAGAAAAGATATCTAAAAGTCTAATAACTGAGAAACAATTGAATATTTCTGTTATAACTCAAATGAAAATACTGATCTCTTAAATCAGCTATTTTTTTAAAAAGGATGAAAAAAGAAGATTACTCTTTGAAACGAGTATTCCATGGGGTTTTGTCAATTACTTACCGTCCTATTTTGTATGAAAGCCAACCAAAAACATTTTCAGTAACAAATACACTGAAAGTCATTGGTAAAAATACAAGACCTATATTTAAAACAAACAGAAATAGGTAAGAGTAACTCTTGAGTATATTATATTTACTTTGACCAATAATCGAGATATTCATGGCAATCATTATATAGATTGGTAAAATAGACTCAAACATTGATACACAAATTTCGATCAGTACAATAATACCTATATAAGAATTTCAAACTTAGAAATTTAGTAAAAACGTTTTGCTTGAAATCACTTGAGATAAGGGCAATTGTTGGATCAGATAAAAGTTTCCATGTTGAAACTATATTCTCATCATTGTTACTGACAGAAGATGGAGATCCATCCGAGTTTATTAATGAAATTGTTTCTTGAGAAGTATTTCCGTTTTGAGATGAATTTGGAGATAAATTTGGTGGTATTATAATTAATGCACGAAATACTAGAAATAAAAAGATAGATTAATATATACATTAATCACAAATCTCTTCGGCAAAGAAAATAATAGAGCAACATATTCTCTCCTTCCAAGGATCTGACATAATTCACAAAGTCATCTATAAGTGTCTTTAATATTTATATACATATATATTATACTTACACGCATCAACGATTATAAGCGCTGCTAAGATTAAAAGTGGCGCTTCTTTGCCGTAGTAATGATACATTACACCGCCATATACCATACCCACTAAAGTTTTTCAAAAAGATCAAATACTAATTTTTATACGACTGTTTTTTGTGTCACTTCATCTGAATGACTTATTACCTGTGCCACCAAACCATATTCCGCCCATTGTACGACCCATAGCTACTCCGCGCTCTGCATCGTCAGGAAAACGTTGAGCGAGTAATGTCATACCTATTTAACAATAACTTGACAGTTTTAACACATTATATTTCTAACTTACCTCCAACGTTGGTGAAAGAACTTCCTGCACCTTGTACAGCTCGCCATATAAGTAATTTTCCATATGTATCTGAGAATGCGAACACTAAATATGAAAAGGTTATTTTGTTTAAGTTTATAATATTTGATAGATTATAGTGTCGATCATTTAAGTCTAACGAACACTAATGCGTTGCATTTTATCAGATTATGACTTGAGTAAGTATTACAATAGAGAAAATACAAATAAACGAAATCAAATATTCAGTTCCACAGATAGTTTAAGGAAGGATATTTTGGTGTAGATAGATGATAAAACTTTGACAATTTTAAGAGATAGTTCTTACTTTTTAGTAGATCGATCGCAGAATTATATTAGAAGAAACTATGTCGACTCGCATGAAATAATACTTATCATTTTAAAACTAGTTTTGTTAAATATTTTACACTAAGATAACCATAAGTTATTAATTGAAGTCACATTCTGCTCAAAGTACTTACTAACTGTTCCTATAAAAGTGACTAAACAACCAAGAAGCATTGGATAACGGGAGCCATATCTATGAATTTCAAAATAGTAATACGCAAGACAAAAAAAAATAGTATTATAAACTTACTTGCGGGTGATAATCGAAACAATTGGACTGCAGATACACTGAAAATAAGACAAAAGTAATCAGTGTTGAATTAAATAAATCGTAGAACACTCAATACAAATCTTATCATATCTAAGTAGATCTGGGTTGTTTTAGTATACTATTTTCATTGTAGCATCGGGACTTTTTAAAGCATATCAGGTCAGAAATTGTACTTCATACGTGAACTGGCCTATTTAAAAAGCACTTTTTTCTCATATGATCCTATCTACAGTCGAGGGAAAAAATTAAAACTGTGTTCGACAACTTAGTAATAGTACTCAGTAGAAAGCTTTTCTAGACATGTCTCTACATATCACATATGAAAAAAGCGTTTGTTTGTGCTAGAGTTAAAAAACATATAAACCTATTTTTTATAAAGTTTGACCGAGGGAAATCGATCATGAGAAAAATGGATGCTGTAGAAACAAAGACTTTCTTTGCAGAAAATTTGAGTTGATTAATGAGATGATCAGTAGTTGTCAATTTTGTGGCACTGAGAGCTAGACGATATTAAGGATTTCATAAAGTTTGTCAACAACTGTTGGCAGAAATACAGTACTATCTCTGAAGAGTAGTTATTCCATCGAGAGCTAAGCGAGTATCAGTGACGAGCATTACTTGTAAATTATCGATGAAAAATTATACTTACTTCAACAAATGCATTGGTAGAAAGAAGAATACCGATCAATCCACTCTCCTAATAATATAGAAAGAATATGAACAATTCATTGTTGTTACAAATACTAGAACTTACACTCATTCGAATGTTTGTTGTATTAGAAGCGTTACTTGGAACTGATTCATTTAGCATTAAAATACAGGGATCATATGATTGTGAAATTTGAGGTTTTTTAAGTCGTGTAGGCTCTTTTTGTGTAAAACTCGATATTGAATTGTCGAAGTTATGTGAAGTTGTAGGAGTGCAGTTATACACTAATATCAGTTCTGGTTCATGGTGTGGTTTAATTTGAGCAAGATAGCTGGGAAGAATAGGAACTAAATAAGAAAGAAAAATGTTATAGAATCTAGATATGCGAGATGTTTTATAATAAGTATAAGTGATACCTGAAGGTAGTATGTATACTCGACGCATAATACGAAGAACATGACTTTTAGCACTAACAGTAACGAAAATGAGGTATGCTCAGCTATTAAGGTAAGTGTTAGTACTCTTTTCATTCCAGTATAATCTCTGAGACTATCATAAGTTAAATGACCCATCTTCATTATGCCTAAATAGACATTTATAAAGATAAAAAAATCGCTATTAAATATTAATCGGAATTCATTGTACACAAGATCGAGGAAATGAATAGTCTTACGATAAATAAATACTTACTAATGCATGAAATCAACATAAAGTCCAAACAGAATGCAAAAAATATAACAATAATGACGAGAGTAGACGATGACCGAAACGAAATCCATGCGGATGAAAATCGATTCAGCTCTTCACGAAAATTTACCATTTTTAATCTAAAATGAATAAATGCACATTCAATCTAATAGTGTGGCATATGCCAAATAAATGATTTTTTAAACAGTTACAATAGATTTCTATTTGAAATAGTGGATGATGCAAAATGCGAAGAAGAAAGTTCTAAAATAAAATTTGTAATGTTCCCGAATAAGATAGTGTTTATATACATATATTGAAATAATATCTTGTAATGAGATTCCATAGTTTTTCACTATTACGAAAATAGTGGGACAAATTTAATTCTATTGGATAGAGTATAAAAACAATCATTTGATGGATTTCTTCTACATTTGTTCTTCTGATTTTTAGCAGTCAGAGTTCGAAAAAAGTTGTCGGACAAAAACTATTACTTTTTTTGACTTCGTAGTCTTAATCACAGTTGACAATTCAGTTGGGCCTACGCATTATAATAAAGTCAAGGGACGAAAAACGATTCTTGAATACTTGATTTCTGGTGAACCGTTATGCATATGGGTAAAACAACATTGATTAAACATTTGTTCGCTTGTCTCGCATAATTTATATCTTTCAAACCGTTTTGCAAGAAGCATGTGCTTTATTCAAATGTTTTATTATTTTCAAAGTCTACCTCAATAAAAATATTGAACTATGAGTTCAGAAAATTTCTTACAATCATTTTATTAATTTTATCGAAGCATGGCAACTTTGGAATGGACCATCTGTAATCAAATGTTTCTCAGAACTGTTGAATTTGATTTATATAGACAAACTATTATTTCGCGACTCTGAACTCTATGTATCTGACAAAAAATGATCGATTCATATTCACTGTATATAGATAGCATAGATCGATATGATTTCATCCATCTATTTCTTACAATATCGTTCCATACAAACTATAAATGTACATCGATATTCCTAGAATAATATACATATCTGACTGTTCTCATAATCTGCGTTTACCTTTATTTAATGCGTTTGTACTTTCCAATATCACATGTATTTTAACTTGGTCTTATTTTCAATACTTAAACATATAACTACTGCTCGATTACAAAGAAATTCAAACAGTTTTTCAAGAATCGACTTGATTGATTGTTACTTAACGAAACATATGTGTAAGTGCAATTTGTATTTGTATTTGCGCATCTCTGAGCTTTTTTAGGACCGAAAAAAAATAGTTCAATCAATTACTTGTTCTGTAGCACACACGGTTTAAACTACATACATTGTTTCTTTTAATGAAAAAAGAAAATGCATTCAAATGTGGCAATAGTAAAAATCTAAGTTATGACTCGCATTGGAAAGTGAAGAGTAACATTATGAAAGAAACACACGTTTGCCCTTTCTCCTATTTTTCTTCCGTGTGCGTCCCTCATAATAACGCTAATCGATGAATAATTTCATTGGTCTATTAAATAAATAATTCGAACAAAATTTTACCTATTACGTTGTGAAAATACAATGTCTCTTTAATAACTTCTTTATTATGAAAGTTTACCTTTTTAAGGATACCTTTATTATTTTATGTTACTGTGACGATTTCTAATCCAAAGAGAGAGGTTATCCGAATAGATGAATATTTATTTGTAAAGAAATCGTACCACTAACATACTTTTCGCGTTCCTTATATATCCTTTCAAGCAGTCATCCTATTCCACAATGTTCAACATTAGAGAGTAAGAAGTATTCTCGGTACGAACTGTTTCCCTCCCCCTCCGTTTTTACAGCTCTTCGAGGACACATTCTTATAGTTTTTTTTATGGAAACGATGTTTTGTAGGAGCCTTTTTAATCGCAGTTATTGCAAATAAAAAGAAAAAAAAACATACGCATATATAAACTTGTACACATTCTAATTTTCAACAAAATTTGACGACGAAGACTTTGCACTAGCGAATCATTATAAGAAAGAAATGAAAGAAGAAGAAAAAAACTGAGTGTACTTTCAGAATAATAAAGCAGAAAACAAAAAAAATACTTTTCGAAATAGGTCATTTCTATTATCGTTATATTTCCAAATCGTACCTGATGATGACTGCTTGAGCAACAGTCGAAATCTGGATCGTAAGGAATAACTTGAAAATCTTCCATCATTGAAACCCACTCCCAAGATAGTGTAGGGGAAATGTGCACAAACTATGTTTTATCTTTCATAAAAATCGAATTATGCGCTATCGTCATAAAGAGAGACAGGCAAACGGAGAGAAAGAGAAAGAAACGTATTTTTTTATTTCGAGTTACCTGCATATATCGGAATGTTATCATTTTGCCCTTATTTTATATTTGTAAAAAATTACTAATATTTGATGATTAATAGTGGGGAGAGGGGATGCCTGTATATATTGGTACATTCCTGTTTTAAGGTAAACGCCCGTCTCAGTTAATATTGTTCCGAATAATATCCATATATGACTTTTTTTCTCCTTTCCAAGTAGTTTTCAAATGTTATTGATGATATTTGTATTCATCAATATCTATTTAGTGATAGACATAGATGCCCTTCAAAGTGTGAGACTGGAAACTAATGTAAAAAGAACACATCAACTTTACTTTTTTTTTCAAATGTGGATATTTGCAGCCTGTTTAAAGTGTTTAACTTATACTACTATTTTTAGACCCATTTTCTATAATTCTTTATTAAAAAATTCCTCATAAAATAAATTCTATCGATACATTCAAACAGTGAGTGCACTATAGAATCGCCCGAGTCAAGTATATTTACTGATTTTCAGCACGCAATATTCACATATTCTAATTTTTCTAAGCCATGATTCTACTTAGGGCGTACCAAACGTTAGAACTAAAATCCAACATACAGTTTCTCTGTATATCTTGAGGGATAATATATGATTCGTGGCATTTGAATAGATAGGATTTGAAGTCAATTTATTGAAATCTATTCCAATACTGAAGGAGATAAGTGTGTCAGGGACAAAATTTTCATATTATATATTTGCCCGTGATGAGTCCTAGATCGGGCCTATCTTCGAACTCGATCGAGGCAGAACTGTATGGAAAATTTCAATGTGATATTTTCGCATCTATTTACATATAAACTTGAGTGAAATCTTTTTGAAGACACTATTAAATCCATTTGAGTACCTTCAATGTAACTTCTGTTTTGATTTTAGAGTAAGAATGTCATCTATTTGAATTAGTGGAGATAATTTGAAAAATTTAATAAGTTTTATATATAAATCCAGGGGGACAAGGATTCGCTTTTTCCCCTTGAGAAGTACTGCACATAACAATTACTAAATAATGCATTTGACAAATGAACATCGAGTAAAGCGACATACGAAAATAGACAATTACATCAAATTATTCCTTCAAAATGGATTCCATTGAAATCAGCATCGTTGATTTTAAACAATGATGAACCTTTTTTATTTCGAAAATGATGAATTAATTCGTTGCCGTATAAAAAAGAAAAATAAATGTATTTTTCGCTCAATATCAATTTGACGAAGATTTGACAATGTTTTTGCCCGAATTAACATTAAACTGTTTTCTTCATCATCTGTCATTATTAGTTTCGATACATCATTAAGATATATTATCAGAATATTTTCCTTGCGTAAATTTTCCGTTTGACGTTCAGATAATTCTCTTAACAAAAATGCTTGTTATTCATTTTTTTTGAATAGCAAATTTTCAGTCAGCTGTTTTTTGTCTTTTTTAGTTCAATATGTATGTTGTTGTATGTCTATTTATTTGATCGTATTTTAACTTTAGTAAAGAGAAAGCAGACAACTATACCAAAAATAGAAAGTGGACTTTTGCCCGATGCCGACGATCAAATTCAACAGGCACTTGTTCTTGATAGTTAGAACAAGACGGAAACAGCAGAAAGAATAACTAAAAACTATTCTTTAAAAAAATTCGTTTTTCACTGACAAATTACAATGATACAGTTTTAAGAGTCTTTCCAGATATAGAAATATTTCGTTGTTTCAAATCCATTAAAATTAGTTGCACAAGCATCCGAATATGATCCTATATGTAACAAATCATATTTTTTTAAACAACTGAATTTGTATATTGTTTTTTCATATAAAAAACTTGAGAATGATCCATAAATACCATCGTTTATATAATAAAACATTTTCAAATTATTCATTTCAATTGATGTAACTAAATTCATATAGCCAACAGTAAAATATCTATACAGAAAAACAAACGGTTGTTATGAAATTAAAATTAAATTCTAATTGATTTGAAATATCAAAAGTTTGTTTAGCTATTTGAAATAATGGAATTAATGAATTCGAATCGTTGGTTTTTAATTTAATCAATATTTGGACATACAGCTAAAACTGAATCTAATTCTTCAATTGATGCACAATCAAATCCGCCACCCATTTTCTCAATACTTTTTATTAAAAAATCATTTCCATTTGTTTTAACAGCATAAAATTTGGGGGTTGAGTTGTACTGCTGTGTTAATCAAACCTTAATCCATTTTACGCTTCAAATCAACTACCCACGGAAAAAAATTTACGTCAAACCACCTTATACCGTGGTATTTAAATTTTAACGCGGTTTTGTTCAAGTAAACCGCGACATCGCCTCTTGAAAGACATATAAATTGTAAATATCGCGGTTGCACATATGAAAACCAACAGAAATCGCTGTTTATTAAGACCTTTTTCAGAAATGTCTTTTCTAGCTAAAGAAGTCGAACTGAATCAAAATAAGACGTTCAATCAACTTACATTTCCAAAGTAACCGCAAATAATGTCCCTCTCGAATATCTTTCATAGTAAAGATTACCCTCAAGAACTATCAAAAATAATATTGCTAAGATTATAAAATTAAGTATAATTAAGAATAGGTGATGAAAAACTTGCCTTGTCCTATAAAATACCGAAAAAAGTCAGTTGGTTGTCAGAAATTTTGTTTGAGTTTAAATTTAATAGATAATTTATGGTCAATGATCAAACTTCGTAGGGAACATCGAAAACTGTCAAATCTCGAAGATTTTAATTAAGTTTAACATAAAACCTAGAGTCCAGCTGCTCCGAAAGCTATAAATCATTCATTACTACTTGTGTTACTTTTGTGTACTAGACTACGCTTAATCTTATAATAAGTAGATGAAATACTGAAGGCAAAGACTTTTGCATTCCACTGTAAATGAAAGTGATAATCTTCATCAGATAAATAAGCTGAAGTACTGAGAAAGACACAACTATTCATTTATTTCACTTGAACGAATCTAATACGCACTATTTCAAGGACTTCAATTTTTTTTTCTGGTCAATGGATTAAAAGAAATGATTAATAAACACAATCGAAAAAGATTGGTTAAGTTGTAATATAATGAGAAATGCAATTATTGATCGATCGAGGATTTTTATAATCAGCTTGATCTCATGCGTTCTAGCGCTTTCCGGGAAATTAGTTTTCGTTTACAGGTATC
>ERZ781398.3745-NODE-3745-length-11627-cov-3.098082_pt1 | contig 11627 bp, 10 predicted proteins | sample MGYA00433077_ERZ781398 | MGnify/ENA primary metagenome ERZ781398 (study PRJEB29847, sample SAMN06458254) | wastewater metagenome | isolation source: Wastewater bioreactor | place: South Africa: Cape Town | study: EMG produced TPA metagenomics assembly of the... | reverse complement strand
CGCTGCGAGCGTCGCCGCGACCACCATTCCAGCAACGCCGACCAACCACCTGGCTCCCATGCGACCTCGATACTGCTACTTGCGTGCCATGGCTCGGAGCGCGGAATTTTCGAGAAATAGCGGACAATGTGTAGGGAAACGGGTGATCGAGGGGGAGGTTTGATCCATCCTCTTCGCCCAGGTCGAACGCCGCGTCGGGCCCCGACCTGACGGGTGCACTGGGTCAGTACGTGCGCGAGTTGCGCGAGTCGCGGCGCAGTCGATGCCGAGCTCGAGCGCGGTACGGCGGCTGCAGTGTCGCCAACGCGGAGGGTAGCGTCGCCATGGCATTCGCAGTACTTACGAAGAGGATGTCTTCGAGGGATTCGGAAGGAACCGACCCGGGCGGCCGCACAGAGCTGACCAAGGATGGCGATACCTCCGAAGCGCCGCGTCTCACGGCGTTCTGGGACGGAGGCTCGCTCTCGCGAATCCTTCCCGCGTCCGGCTCGCTCACGATCGGGCGCTCCTCCGCGTGCGACGTCCGCATCGAGCATTCGTCCGTCTCTCGCAAGCACGCGGTGCTCCACCTCGGCACGGTCCACAGGATCGAGGACGCCGGCAGCGCGAACGGCACGCGCATCGCGGGCCGTTCCGTGACGAGCATGCCCGTCCCGGTGGCGCCCGGCGAGGTCATCGAGATCGGCAACGTCGTCGTCGTCATCCAGGCAGGCGATCCGACCGCGGCCGAGCGCGTCCCGCCGGTCAAGCTCACGCCCCGGCCTTCGTTCAGGCTCCCGCCCTCGGCGTCTTCGACGGTCGCTCCGCCCGGCGCGCGTGCGAACGAGACTCCGATGCAGCGCCTCGAGCGGCTCGTGAAGCTCGTCGCTGCCGGCAACATCCACGTCCTCATCACCGGCGAGACCGGCACCGGCAAGGAGGTCATCGCGGAGCGCGTCGTCCGCGCATCGCGCCGCGCCAACGCTGCCTTCTTCCGGGTCGAGGCCGCTGCGCTCGCTGAGCACCTGCTCGATCGCGAGCTGTTCGGCGAGGGTGAGAAGCCGGGCCTCTTCGAGGCCGCGAACGGCGGCACCGTGCTCGTCGACGAGGTCTCCGAGCTCCCGCTCGGCACGCAGGCGAAGCTGCTCCGCGTCCTCGAGCGCAACGAGGTGATCCGCGTCGACACGGTGGCCCCGCGCAAGGTCGACGTCCGCTTCATCGCGGCGACCAACCGCGACCTCCGCGCGATGGTCTCGGAAGGCCTGTTCCGCGAGGACCTGTACTTCCGGCTGAACGGCATCACGATCGAGGTCCCGCCGCTCCGTGAGCGCCGCGACCAGATCTCTGCGATCGCGAGCGAGCTCCTCGTGAAGGCCTGCGCCGACGCGAATCGCCCGCCGATGGCGCTGACGAAGGAGTCGCTCGCGCGGCTCGAGAGCTACGACTGGCCCGGCAACGTCCGCGAGCTGAAGAACGCGATCGAGCGCGCGGTCCTTCTCTCCCAGGGAGACACGCTCGACCCGATGGCGCTCCCTGCGGGCGACGCCGCCGACGACGCCGCGGGAGCTCGGCTCCGCAACGATCTCGCTGCGTTCGAGCGACAGCGTATCGTCGAGGCGCTCGAGAAGTGCGCCGGCAACCAGACGAAGGCCGCCCAGCTCCTGGGGATCTCGCGCCGCACGCTGGTCTCGCGTCTCGGCGAGTACAACCTCCCACGTCCACGGGGCGGCGGGCAGCGGGCCTGACCGACCGGCGAGACGAAGCCAACGGGCGCTGTGTTACGCTCGCTTCAGGCGGTCGTGTACTCACACGGCTCGCCTTGGAGTGGTGACCGACCGAGATGGATCGGGATCTGGAGGCAGGCCGGCGCGTCGGCCGGTACATGGTGCATCGCCGCATCGCGTCGGGCGGCATGGCCACCGTCCATCTCGGGCGCCTGATCGGGGCGGCGGGCTTCTCCCGAATGGTCGCGATCAAGCGGCTCCACGACGGCTACGCGTGCGACCCCGAGTTCGTCGCCATGCTCCTCGACGAGGCGCGGCTCGCCTCGGTGATCCGTCATCCCAATGTCGTCCCCACGCTCGACGTCGTTGCCGAGGAGGACGAGCTGCTCGTCGTCATGGAGTACGTCGAGGGCGAGTCGCTCGCGAGCCTCACGAAGCTCGCGCTCGCGGCGGGCGAACGGATGCCTGTCCCGCTTGCGGCCTCGATCGTCGCGCAGACGCTGCATGGTCTTCATGGTGCGCACGAGGCTCGCGACAAGAACGGCACGCCGCTCGGGATCGTCCATCGTGATGTGTCTCCGCACAACGTGCTCGTCGGGATCGACGGTGTCGCGCGTGTGCTCGACTTCGGCATCGCCAAGGCGGCGTCACGCTCGGCGTCGACGGAGGGCGGTCAGCTGAAAGGCAAGACGGCGTACATGGCGCCGGAGCAGCTCCAGCACCGCCCCGTCGATCGGCGCACCGATGTCTTCGCTGCCGCGATCCTGCTCTGGGAGCTCCTCACCGGGCGGCGGCTGTTCCGCGGCGATACGAGCACGGAGACGATGGCGTGCATCCTCAACGATCCGATCGATTCGCCGCAGCGGTGGGCGCCCGAGGTGCCGCTCGAGCTCGCGGCGATCACGCTGCGCGGGCTCGAGCGCGACTCTGACGGTCGCTTCGCCAGCGCGGAGGAGATGGCGCTCGCGATCGAAGACGCGATCGCGCTCCCGCGCGCGAAGGAGATCGGGGCATGGGTCGGGCGCATCGCGGCGTCGGCGCTCGCCGAGCGCGCCGACCTCGTGCGTGCGGTCCAGCGCGACTCGATCCCTGCGCCGGACGCGTCGACTACCGATCCTGAGCTCCGCGCGGCGCTCGAGGAGGCCGAGCGTCGCCGTCAGTTCTCGGAGATCCCGACCGACGTCGGGCGGCCCGCGCACAGCTCGGGGGAGGTGCAGGCGCAGTGGGCGATGACCGCGTCGGCGCCGCGGGTGACTGCCCGTTCGGACACGCGGACTCCTGTTTCCCTCGGCGAGGAGCCGACCGACCTCGCGACGATACGGGCCTCGTCGGACTTCGTCGCCGCCGATGGCCGGCGCGGGTCGCGTGCGCCCGTGCTCTTCGGGATCGGCGTCGGGGTGGCGCTCGCAGCAGCGGTCGCGATCGCCGTCATCGCCACGCGTGGCAGCGGCGCTCCGGTGAGCGCGACGGCGCCGCCTCCCGCCGTCGCGATGCCGCCGGAGCCCTCGCCCGCTCCGCCCGCGCCCTCCGCATCCGCCGTCGCTCCGTTCGCGACGAGCACGGCAAGCGCGGTGCCCGCGCCCGCGGCGGCGTCCGCCTCCGCCCTCACGAAGAAGCGACGCCTGCCGCGCGGAGGCGGCCAGGTGAAGCGAGGCGGGCTCGCCTCTGACGGCTCGCCGCGCCCGATCGCGAAGTGAGCCCGGCGGTGATCGATCACCACGTGCCGTGGACGCCGGCGCCGTAGGCCGGTACGACGCCGTCACGTGTCTGCGACGCGCCGATGGTCCCGCCGTACGGAGCGATTCGGAAGGCGGCGGGTGAGGAAGGCGGGCGAGGGGGAGCGCTCGTACGATCGCGCGTGAACCACCAAGCCGCGGCGCCGCCGATGAGCGTGCCGCCGAGCGTGGCAGCAACGAAGCCGCGGGTCTTCTCGGGGGTCACCTGCTCGAACACGAGCGGGCTGCCGATTGCGGCGCCAGCGGCGGCTCCGAGACCGGCACCGAGATCGACGAGAAGGACGCGCGACGCGGGCACCTTGGTGAGCTTCGCGAGCGTCCCGCCGGCGATGAGGCCGAGCGCCGAGCCATAGCCCGCGCCGGTATACGGAGTCTTGTTGAGATCGCCGCGATGGAAGTAGTCGGTGAGCGCGCCGAGGCCGAGCCCGAGGCTGGCGCCCGAATGAACGAGGACGGCTTCGCCTTCGTCGGCCTTGCCGCGTGTGAGGGAGAACGTGGCGAGCCCGAGCCCGATGAGCCCGCCGCCGACGCCCCACGCGTAGCGATCGGTGAGCGGGACCTTGCGGCCGTTCGCGACGAGGATGCCGGACGCGGCGCCCCACCACGCGCCTCCCGCGAGGGTCCACGCGTCGCCCGTCGAGACGTTCCACTCCTCGGCGACGAGGAGCGCGCTGCCGAGGCCGAGCCCGGTTCCGAGCGTCAGGAGCGGATAGAGGAGGCGAGGATCCTCCGAGCCGCTCGCGCGCTGCACGCTGAACGCCATGAATGCGCCGAAGAGCGCGGCGTTCGCGGCGAGGACGGCGCGGCCCGGGGAACGCGACGGGGCCATGATGCCCATGCTCGCGGACTCCTCCGGTCGCCGCAATCCGTCGGTCGTCGGGACGGGAGGTGTCGACAGCAGATCGCGCAGGAGCACGAGGCCGCGCACGGAGACATCGGCTCCGGAGACCCGCTCGACACGCATGCGGAGCTGCTTGCCTCGCGGTGGAACGACGACGATGCGGAGGATGAACGAGTCGCCGGATGCGGGTTCGAGCCGGGGGCTCACGAGCCACGTGCCCGCATCTTCAGGGCGGGGCGTGTGCGCGCTCGATCGCTGCGCGCGTTCGAGCATGTCGAGGTCCCGGGCGTGGCCTTTCGCCGGTCCTGCATCTGCCACGTCGAGCGCGTAGCCGAGGTCCTGCACGGCATCGCGCAAGGTGGCGTCGAGCTCCATCGCTCGCGCGTGAATGGTCCCTTCGGCCGGAGCAGGCTTGTGCAGGGGTGCTCCCGAGACCTCGTCGCCTGCGGGCGTCAGCGTCGGCCAGACGACGATCGGTTTGTCGGCCACGGGCGTGGCGCTCGTGCTCGTGGGCGCTGGCGTGGTCGTCGGGGGCGAGGGGGCGGGCGGCGTCTCCGCCGGCGCTGTCGTCGAGTCGGCCTCCTCGTCAGCCGCGCGCGCGTCCGAGCTGCGGAGAACGAGCGTGCTCGTCGCGATTGCGCACGCGAGGATGAGGGCGCGCGCGCGCATGGCTCAGAACATGACGACGCCGCTCAGCCAGAGGTCCACGATCGTCGTGTCGTCGACCGAGAAGCGGCGTCCGGGCAAGTCGATGACCTGCCGGTGGTTGGGGTTCGGGATGCCCGTCGCACTGCCGCCGCCCGCGGTCTGCGCGCCGGTGCGGCACGGTCCGGAGGCGCCGGCATCCGACTTGAAGCTGGGATTGCAGGCGTCGGCTGCGGTGATGAGGTGGCTCTGGACGTAGGTGAGGCCGAGGCCGGCGTTGAACTTCACGTATTCGCCGGCCTGCCAGGTGACGCCGGCGGAGGCGCCGAACGATCCGAACGCTTGCTGATCGGTGATGCCGGTGAAGAAGACCTTCGAGGCGTTCGGATCGGCGATGCTCGTGAAGCCGTCGGGGCCGGCCTTGTACGCGCTCGGATTCGGAGCGCGGAGTGAGTTGGCCGTCGACGAGCCGAGCGCGTCGAAGAGCTCGGAGTAGTCGCGGCCCGGCGAGTGGTAACTGCCGCGCAGCTTGAAATCGAGGCCGACGCGCTGGAACGCCTCGCGGTTCTCCCAGGGGATCACCTCCATGCCGACGGTGAAGGTGCCGATGAGCGGCGGCCGGTTGAGGAGGGAGCCCTTGATGTCCTTGGTCGCGCCGAAGTCGCTGTTCGACTGCGGGAGGTCGACGTGCATGCGGAAGCCGGTGTACGGCTCGATGTAGCCGTAGCGCCGAGAGAAGACGGTGCTCACGATGATCGAGTGCATGCCGCGCGAGATTCCGGGATCCCTGCTGCGGGTCGGGTTCGCGGGATCGGGGCACTTGATCGTAGCGTTGTCGTTGCAGGCGTGGAGCCGGTCGCCGATCGCGAAGCGGCCCTCTGCGCCGATGACCCAGGTGGGCTTCGACTCGTCGCGCGTCTGGTTGAAGATCGCGTAGTTGAGGGCGACGCTGAACCAGTCGACGCCGCTGCGCGTCGGGCTCTTGAACGGGAGGCTGAAGAGCTGCTCGCCCGAGGGATCCTGGAGACGCTGCGGGTTACGCGAGGAGCCCTCGAGGTCCGAGAGCTCGCGAGAGTCCGCCAGGATGAGCGGGAGCCGGAGCGAGAGCGCGAGGTCCTTGTAGATGCCGATGTCGCCGCCGACCTCGAGGACCGTGAGCGACTGCTTGTAGGTGGCGACGTTCTCGTTCGCAGCGGTGAAGCCGCCGGTGGCGAGGCCAGGCTGGGCGATGGTCGTCTCGCGGCGGATGTTCGCGCTCTTCCACGACTGCCTCAGCGTGAGGAGCAGGTTCGCGTCGAACGGATCGTCCTCGTCGAACGCGTCGATGACCGTCGTGTTCTCGCCGGTCTCGCGGAGGAGGCGAGGGCCCTTCGCGGCGACGGGCTCGTCGGCGGCTGCCGGCGATGCGAGCGTGGTGGCGAGCGCCGCGACGAGGGCGGCCGATCCGTGAAGCGAGAAGCGTCGCATGCCCTCACGTCGTGCTCCGGTGACCCGCCTTGTCCACCCGCGCATGTTCTTTCGGGACGCTACCATCCTTCGGGTCAGGGCGTCACTCCTTCTCACAGCGGAGTCCCCGTGTTCTGCGAGGGATTTGGGCACCCGCAGAGGCGCCCAAATCCCGCGGAGGTCCACCTCCGGCGCTCGTCGAACGGGCGGCCCTCGATTGAGCCGCGCCGCGTGTCGCGGGCTCAGATGCGCGTCGGCGCGGGGAGTGGGGCTGGAGCGGGCGCCGAGCGGCGGACCGCGACCGCCCGCTCGACCTCGAAGCGTTGCTCGAGGACGACGACCTCGTCGCGGTCGCTGGCGACGAACGTGAGCGTCGGGCTCTCGGGGCGGAGCGCGGGCCGCCGCTCGACGCGCTTCGTGTCGAGCGTGAAGCTGACATGCTCGTTCGCCTTCGCCCGGACGATCACGTGGGCCGCGCCCGACGCATCGGTGCGCCCGACGAGCTTGCCGAACCGGTAGATCGGGAGGTCAGGGCCGTTCTCCGTGCGGATCCCGACGACGAACGTACGCTCGGTGGGAGCGCAGCGCGCATCGAAGCGCGGTGGGCGTGAGTCCTTCGATAGTCGTCGGAGCGCGACGCGAACGGGGGCGGGCGACTCGAAGCGGGCGGGGCACCGAACGGTGAGCGTGACGGTGTCGCCTTCGACGCCTTCGAGGTCGACGCTCGCGCGTCCGTCGTCGCTCGTCGTGGCCACGCGCTGCTCCGAGGCAAGGAGCTCCGCTCCGCCGAGCCCGTGGCCGGGATCGCTCGTCACCAAGATGTCGGCCGTCATCGAGAGCTTCGAGTGGTCCTCCGTCTCCGGAGCGGAGCATCCCATGGCGAGCAGGAGCACCGGCACGAGCACGAACGGATCCGTCTTCTTCGACTGCTGCTTCATCGGACCTTCTCCAACGTGACCTCGATCCCCGCGACGGACGCGCCGCTCGCCTCCACCACCGAGAGAGTGCTTCGTCTGCCGCGCGCCGCTGCCGAGAGGATGATCTCGGCGCCGTCTCTCCGGACCCATGCGGCGCGCGCGACACGCTCGCCGCTCGGACGTGTGGGCACCGCCTCTTCGAACCCGGCGGCGCGAAGCGCTCTGCCTGCGTTCGAGACGAGCTCGGCAGGGAGCGCATCGCTCTCGTAGATCCGGACGGCGGCAGGGAACCCGACTACCGATGCGCTCAGCGTCCGGCGGCTCCCGGCGGGGCGCGGGACGACGCTCGAGTCGGTGCCGGGGGCATCGCCCTCGGGCGGGAACATGCGCCCGAGATCGAGCGAGCCGTCCGACCACATCGTCACGACGCGTGTGCCACCGCGCTCGCTCCGCTCGGCGAAGACGTAGCGGAGCTGCCCCATGCTCGCGAGATCGCCCGTGCGAGCGAGCGCCTCGAGCGAGCGACGTACCTCGTCGAGATCGCCGCTCGTGTGCTCGCGGACGAAGCATGCGACCATCCCGCGGCCGTTCTGCTCGTCGCGGACGATGCCTGCGCGGGCGGGGTCGCTCTTCGCGAGCGTGACGTGATCCTCGAGCGCGCGCGGGATGTCCTCGAGCGCGGCGCCGAGCGCCGAGGGGCTTCGGCGGCAGTGCTCCTCGTAGCGATCGAGCACCTGCGCGACGGCCTGCTCCGTGCGCGCGCTTGCCCAGTGGACCTCGGCGCCGTTGACACGAACGACGTACGCGCCGCCGGTCAAGTCCTCGAGCTCTGCGAGCTGGTGACCGACGCCGAGCCCGATCTCGCGGACGTCGGCGTAGACCGAGCGTGCCGCCACGAACGCGAGCGCTCCGAAGACGACGAGCGAGTAAGCCGCCAGCCGCACCTGCCGCATCGAAGGGATCGCGAGGCGAACGACGAAGCGCGCGAGGCGCAGGAGCGAGAAGTGGAAGGAACGCGGTGTCATGATCCTGGCTCGTTCGTCAGAAGAGGTTGGCGATCTGCTCGACGATGCCCTCGTAGCGATCGTCCGGCGCCTCGTCGGCGCAGACGACGTACGACGTCGATGACGGGGTCGACCGGTAGCCTGCTTCGCGACCGTCCGGCCCGCGCGTGGTCGCCGAGGCGTCGCCCTCGAGGCGGACCACGGTGATCTGGTCGAGACCACTGTCGCCGTTCTTCTCGCGAGCTCGCGCGAGCGCGGTCGCTCCGTTTTCGCCGTGAGGGAGGGCAGGGACGGTCGGGATCGCGTCGAAGGGGATCCCCGACTCGGTTCGCCCTTCGAGCCGCCGTGCGCCGACGTCTCGCTCGATCGCCGCGCGCGGATCGGACGCGCATGCGCCCATCGCATGGGCGATCGCGGCGCTGCGCGCGAGTCGCTGGAGGTGGAGCTTTTGGACGTAGAGCGCGCGGAAGTAGACGACGCCGATGAAGCACGTGATGAAGAAGCTGATCACGACGATCGCCTCGACGAGGATCGCGCCGCGCGCTGTCGCTCGCGTTCCGGTGCGGACTCTGGCGGCGACGGGGGACGCAATCATCAGTGCACTCCTCGGCGGCGAGCGGCGACGAGCGCTCGATCGAGCTCCTCGCGAAGCTCTGCGTCGGGCGCGTACGCCCCGACGGGCATCGCCCGCGCGCGCTCGGCGAAGCGCGCGAGATCGAGGCGCATGTTGCCCGCAAGGCCCATCTCGGCGATCGCCGCGTCGAGCTCCACGGGCTCGTTCCATCGGCGAAGGCGGGGGCGCCACTTCAGGTGCCACATCGCATCCTCGTCTTCGTTGCACTGCTCCCACTTCCCGGCGCAGTCGTAGAAGAACTCGGCCTGCGCCCATGACGGCAGCTCGGCGCCTTCCGGGGGGCGCGCCGCCGCCTTGGAGCGGTCCCATGCACCGATGCGGACGAGGCGCGACGAGCGCCGGAGCCGTGAGGCATCGACGAGCGCGCCGCCGGCGACCTGTGCGTCGACGTGGCCGTTTCGGAAGTCGGGGGCGACCTTCTTCGGCGTGACGTCGTTCTCGCCGTCCGAAGGTCCGCTCGGATCTTGCTGCCGCTGCTGCTGCGCGAGAGCGTTCTGCTCGCGCTGGCGGCGCTTGGCATCGTCGATCGCCCATTTCCGGCATTCGGCCTGCTCGCCGCCTCCCGCGCCGTCGCCGAAGCGCTTCTCGTACTCGCGCGCCGAGCGGGCCTGCTGGTCGCGGACGAGGCGTAGCCGATCGAGCTCGGCCTGCTGCGCCGGAGTCGCGACGCCGCCGGTCTGCGTGCCCTTCTCGAGGTGGTTGCCCTTGTCGTCCGTGCCGGTGCAAGTCACGCCGTAGGCACGGCACTTCTCCTGCCACGCGTCTTCGGTGTCGCCGAGCGAGCGCAGCTCCCTCTCCGCGCTGCCGTTCTCGCAGCGGTCCTTCGCGGACTCGGCGAAGAGCTCGCTCAGGTCGGGATCACCGGTGGCCGACCCGAGCTCGCAGAAGTACTGCGGGCTCGTGCTCGCGACCCACGCGAATTTGTTCCCGAGCCACGCGGCCCCGTTCGAGTGGACCTTGCCGAGGCCGGCCCTCCCGAGCGCCCAGGTCGAGATGAAGCCTGCTGCATGCCCGGCCTCCTTGCACAGCTTGTCCTGACTGCCGTTCGCGATCGGAAGGCTCGTCTCGCTCCCGATGTGCGCTACGCCCACGCGCGTGACGGCGGCCGCGTACTTGTCGCCGGCCATCAGGCGGGCGCCGGCGCGGGCGGCGCCGGGCGTCAGCGCGGAGATGCCGTCCTGCGTGAAGCTCAATGCCTGGAGCGACTGGTTGATCGGCTCGCGCGACGACGCGATGACCATCTCGAGCGCCTGCGCCGCGGCCAAACACGGCGCGGCGAGCGCGAAGAGCGGTGGCCAGAGGAAGCCGAGCGAGCCGAAGACCGCGCCTGCGATCAGACAGACGGCGCGCGCGATCTTGAGCGCGACGCGTACGCCGAGGATGCATGCCATCACGAGGTTGACGAGGACGATCAGGTTCATCCCGCGCGCGTGGAGCGCGGCGTCACTGAAGGCCATCGCGTCGGCGGCTTCCTGCGCCCGCTCGCGGAGCAGGATCGCGTCGCCGATCCCGGCGAGGTACCAGAGCGCGCCGACCAGGCACGAGCACATGAAGATGCCCATCACCATGATCGCGCCGTCCTCGCCGCGCGCGAGCCGGCGCAGGCGCTCACTCGTAGGCATAGCGCGCTCCCTGGTACGGGTAGAGGCTCTCGGCGGCGGTCTTCGTCACGCGCAGCCCCGGCCGCGCGCCGCGGTTGCACATGATGGCGTTCGCCATCGCGATCTTGCAGACGACGTCGGCCTCGACGCGGACGCGGATCATGTGCGGTCCCGCGTTCGTGATCGGCTCGAGCGGCGCGTTCTCCGGCTGGTCCTTGCCGCCCGGCGCGTCCTCATGCGGAAAGGCGACGTCCACCGTGGCGATCGAGCCGTCGAGGACGAGCGGCGCGAGTGAGACGAGGACCGCGTCCGAGCGCGTTCACTGGGTCGTCGCCGTGCTCGCCGTACGGCCCGGGCTCGTCGCCGAAGACCACCGCCGCCGCGCGTGCGCCCTGCACCGCCGAGTGCTCGACGAGGAGCTGCGAGGAGAAGAGCAACGCGAGCTGGAGGAGGCAGAGGAAGAAGACGAACACGGGCATGAACGCGATGATGAACTCGACGTAGACTGCTCCGCTCGCGTCGCCCCAGAGGCACCGGCACAAGGCCGTCGGCCCAGGCGGCACATCCATGCGCGGCGGTTGGTTCGCGTCCGTCATCGTGGAGGGCCGTTCGGCCGCCTCGCCGTTCGGTTGCGTGGGATCTCGACGGCACCCTCGCGACGCGCGGCGAGAAATGGGCTGCGCCCGCGAAGCTCCGGCTCATCTCCGGTCTCCGCGGGCGCAGTGTCGTGCGTTCTCCGATCGTTGGAGCATTGCGTTGATGCGCTTCCGAACCACGTCGGCCTCCGTGATCGGGCGAGCCGCCTTCAGTGAATGTCTCGGCGAGGTCGTTTGGACAGAGCGAGTCCGTCCGATCCGTGCTCGTCCTACTGGCCCTGTTCGACGTTCTCCACCTGAGTGCCCTGGCTCGTGATCTTCTTGACCACGCTGCCCTTGAACAAGCCGAAGCCACCGATTGCCAGGAGCGCGACGACGCCGACGAGGATGATGTACTCGACCATGTTGGCGCCGCGTTTGGAGCGGAGCATGCGGCGAGCGTTGGGCTGGATTGCATTCATGACTCTCTTCTCTTCTTTCTTCGTGGTGGCCAAATGGCCGGTT
>ERZ781398.3743-NODE-3743-length-11631-cov-3.750086_pt1 | contig 11631 bp, 9 predicted proteins | sample MGYA00433077_ERZ781398 | MGnify/ENA primary metagenome ERZ781398 (study PRJEB29847, sample SAMN06458254) | wastewater metagenome | isolation source: Wastewater bioreactor | place: South Africa: Cape Town | study: EMG produced TPA metagenomics assembly of the... | reverse complement strand
AGGTCGGTTGGGCGGCGAGCAGGTTCTCGATCCGCTCGGCATCGCTGAGATCGGCCGGCAGCAGCGGCGCGCGGACGCCGGGGACGCCGCTGCGGTGCGACACGAGGTGCCGAACCTTGATGGCCTCCTTGCCGGCGGCGCCGAAGGCGGGCCAGTAGCGGGCGACCGGCTGGTCGAGATCGAGCAGCCCGCGCTCGATGAGCTTCAGCATGACGCCGGCGAGCAGGCCCTTGGTGCCGGAGAACACGCCGAGCAGGCTGTCAGCGGTCCAGCGCCGGCCCGGGGTGACCTCGCCACCCCACAGATCGAGCACCGGCCGACCCAGATGGGTAACCGCGAAGGCAGCGCCGACATCGCCGCGTTCGGTGAAATTGCGCGCGAACTCCTCGGCCACCGGCTCGAAACCGGGCGCCACGAACCCTTGCGCGCCGGCGGCAGCCGATTGCCAGTTCATGGCTGGCGTCATGGCCATGACCGCGGATAGGTGTGACATGCTTGGCGTTCTCCCTCGGTGGGAGACTAGGCCGCATCGACCTGATGGTGGATCAGACGTTCGTCGAAACAGTGGGGGGCAGCGGGCGCGAAACGTGCCACCGACGGCCCGCTGCCTTAGTCCCGAAACGGGTGAGAGATAGCGCGGCGGGCGGCAAAGCGCATTTCAGTTTGACATGCGGCCCGGCCTGCCAGGCGACCGCCCACCCGCCCTAGAAGAAGAGATCGTCCAGGCCATCGCCGCCATCCGCCACCGGCTCGGGAGCGACCTCGATGCCGGTGAAGGCATCGTGCACACGCCGCTCGGCATCCATGGTGTAGCGCCGGCGCAGGGCGGCGAGGAACTCGGCAAGCGCCGGGTTCGGTTCGGCGCCCGTCGGCTGCAGTTCCTGAGGACGGATCAACCCGGCAAGGCCCAGTTCGATGTCGCTGAAGGCCTCGGAGATGGCGGCGTGATTGGCGAGACTGTCGACGGCCTGGTTGAGGCGCTCGGCGACCCTGGTGCCATCGTCGTAGAGTTCGACCAGAGCCTTCTTCATGCGCATGCCGACGGTTTCGAGCTGCGTCAGCGACGCGGCGGCCTCGCGCTCCAGGTCGCCGACCCGACCGGCGCCGGCCCCGGTGGCGTGGGTGAAAGCGGCCGAGAAGCGGGCCGCCGCATTGAGGCGCTCGACGGCCTCGTGGGCGGAAACCACGGTCTCGCCGGTGAGGGTGCGCAATTGCTGGGCGATGACATCGAGGGCGCGACCGCGCGGGCCGAGCTGGGCGCATTTGACGGCGGCATTGAGCGAGACCAGCCGCATCTTGTACTCGATCTCCTGCACCGCCTCGACGTGCTCGAGCAGGACCTTGACGGTTTCGGACACGGCGCCGGCCACCCGGTCGAGCTTTTCGCGTTCGCTTTCGCAATCGCGCAGCACCGTGACGGCGCCATAAACCTGGCGGGCATGTTCCAGTACGGCGCCGACGTCATCGGCCAGCCGGGTGAGGGCCTCGGCGCCGGAGGCCATCTCGACGATCAGGGTCTCGCGGGCGCCGGCCAGTTGCAGGCGCTGCAGTTCGGTGGCGGGGAAAGCCAGGTCGGTAGCGGAGTCGGAAACGAGACCCTGGTTCCCCTCTTCCCCATGCTCCGCCTCGCCCCCGTCCGCGACGCCGCGGGGGAGGATCATTGCGAGATCGCGGAGGGCCGCTTCGACATGTTCGACGCGCTGGCGGGTGGCATCGCCGACCTGCAGGGCCATCACGGTGGTGGCGACCTTGTCGGTGATGGCGCGCGACATCTGGCCGGTGATAGCGCTGGAACGGACGGAGGTGAGACGCTGCTCGGTGACTTCGCCGAGATCGCGTTCGAGTTCGACGGCCAGCGTCGAGAGGGTGTCGCGATGCGCAGCCTCGAAGCTGGCGCGGGCGGTGGCCGCTTCGCCGACGACGATGGTGAGCGCCTCGTAGGTGCGCGAGAACCGCTGGATGGTGGTGGCGGCCGATTCCGACAGCTGCGCGATATCGGTGGTGAAGACGCCGAAATCCTCGGTTTCGCTGACGACGCTGGCGGCCACGACCCGAGCGTTGATGGCGACGATGCCCATCATCTTGACGGTCCGGCGCAGCTCCGAGATCGGGTGCGCCGCGCCACGCAGGGCCTCGACCAGGCGGTTGAGATCGGCCTGCTCGGCGCCGAGGCTGACGGCGATCTCGCCGGCCCGACGACCAACCACCGCGAGCCGGTCGGTCGCCTCGGTGAGATCGGGACCCTCGAGATCGATCGGCAGGGTTTCGAAGCTCTCGGTGAGGCGCGAGAGGATCTCGGCGCATTCGGCGAGGCGGCTGCCGACGGCGACGAAGGCGCCATCGATGGCGTCGCGCGGGGCGGCGAGATCGTCGGCGATGCCGAGGATGCCGGACGCCAGAGCGGCGGTGGCGCGATGGATATGTTCGAGGGACTGGCCGCCCCCTGCCCCATGCTCCACATGGGCCTCCTGCCGCGCAACGGGCTGGAGGATCAGAACGGCGCTGTCGGTGGACGCGGTCATGCGGTGTCCTTTTGCGGAGAACGGGCGGCATAGGCGGTGATTTCGCCGGCGACGCGACGCAGGGACACCACCTTGTCGGCAGCGCCCAGCGCGATGGCTTCCTTGGGCATGCCGAAAACGATGGAGCTTTCCTCGTCCTGGGCGAGCGTCGTGGCGCCGGCCTGCTTCATTTCCAGCAAGCCGCGGGCGCCGTCGTCGCCCATGCCGGTGAGGATGATCCCCAGGGCGTTCCTGCCCGCAGCGTAGGCGGCGGAGCGGAACAGCACATCGACAGATGGGCGATGGCGCGACACGTGCGGGCCATCGACGATGTTGACGGTGTAGCGCGAACCGCTGCGCTGCAGCGTCATGTGATGATTGCCCGGTGCGATCAGCACCCGCCCGGCTTCGACCACGTCGCCCTCCTCGGCTTCCTTCACCTGCATCTGGCAGATGCCGTCGAGGCGGCGGGCGAAGGCGGCGGTGAAGCGCTCGGGCATGTGCTGGACAATGACGATGCCCGGCGTGGTGGCCGGCAGCGCCTCGAGCACATCGCGCAGTGCTTCGGTGCCGCCGGTGGAGGCGCCGATGCAGATCACCGGCGCGGTGGTGGGCATGGCAGCGGCTGCCGAGGCGGTGCGTGCCGCGGAGCGTTGCGGGATCACCGCATCGGCGGTGAGTTTCTTTTCGACCGCCAGCCGGGGCGGCGGCGGACGAACACCGCCCTTCAGCCGGGCATGGGCGGCGGAGCGGGCGGCCTCGCAGATGCGGGTACGGGAATCGTGCAGGAACTGGGCGGTATCGACGCGCGGCTTGGGGACCACGTCGACGGCGCCGGCCTCCAGCGCCTCGATCAGCGTGTCGCTGCCCTCGCTGGCATGCGACGAGCAGATCACCACCGGGATGGGGCGCTGCGACATCAGCTTTCGCAAGAAGGTGATGCCGTCCATGCGCGGCAGCTCGATATCGAGGAAGATGACATCGGGCACTTCGGCGCGGATGCGTTCGACCGCGATATAGGGGTCGGCGGCCGTGGCCATGACCTCGAGCTCGGGGTCGGACGAGATGATGTCGCTGAGCGTGGTGCGCACCGCGGCGGAATCGTCGACGATCAGCACGCGAATCTTGCGGTCGGTTGCAGCTGGGACGGACATCGAGGCTTTCTCAGAGCTTCTGGAACACGGCAGGGGCGACCTGGCGCACGGCCAGGGACGTACCGATCATCGACTCCGAGTGCCCGAGCACCAGGTAGCCGCCGGGCCGCAAGTGGTCGACGAGCCGGGCGACCACGGCATCCTGGTCGGCCTTCTCGAAATAGATCAGCACGTTGCGCAGGAAGATGACGTCGACGTCGCGATCGAACGGATAGGCCTGGTCCATCAGGTTGAGATGCGTGAAGCGGACCAGGCGGCGCAGCTCGGGCACGACGCGAACTTCGCGGCGCGCGCCGGGACGGCGGGCATGCATGAGATAGCGAGCCTGCAGCTCCGGCGGCACCGGGGCGATCATCTCGGCCGGGTAGACGGCGCGGCGGCCCTGCGCCAGCACGGCGGTGGAGATGTCGGTGCCGAGGATGGCGAAGCGGAAATCGTTGCGCTGCGCCTGCATGTCGCCGAGCACCATGGCCAGGGTATAGGCCTCGGCGCCGGTGGAACTGGCGGCACTCCAGATCTTGAGCAGCGGGTTGCGCTCCCGCGCCTTGATGAGGCTCGGAACCATCTGCTCGACCAGGTAGTCGAAGTGTTCGGCTTCGCGGAAGAAATCGGTCTTGTTGGTGGTGACGGCATTGATCAGGTGGGTGAGCTCCTGATCGAGCCCGCCCTGCTTGAACAGCAGGTTGCAATAGCTGGCGAAATCGGGCTGGCCGAGCGCCCGCATGCGCTTGCGCAGCCGACCTTCGACCATCAGCCGCTTGCCCGGCGGCAGCTTGATGCCGGCCTCGCCCTCGATGAGCTTGGCGATGCGGCCGAAATCCGGCGCGCTGAGATGGTCGTCGGCGTCGTCGGGGGACGTTTTGTGGGCGAGGTTAGGCATCGTTAGGTTCCGCGATGGAGGTCGATAGGCCGGCGCGGGAAGAGTACCCCCACCCCTGTCCCCTCCCCGCAAGGGGGAGGGAGACGCTCTCACTGACGTAGGTGTTTTGGTCTCCTCCCCCCTTGCGGGGGAGGGACAGGGTGGGGGGTCCCTTAAGCACCGCTCTCTCCACTGCGGCCTAGGCCGCCTCGGCCGCGCTGCCGAGCAGGCGGTCGAGATCCAGCACGGTGACGAAGCTGCCATTGCGGCGGCCGATGCCGGCGACGGCGTGGTCGCGCCAGTTGCCGGAAATGGCCGGCGGCGGCTCGAGCGCATCGGCATCGAGCACGGTGACCTCGAACACCCGATCGGTGCGCAACCCCACGGTCGTCGCCCCGACGCCGGCCATGACGTTGAGCACCACGATGCGGGTATTCTCGGTGTCGTCGGCCTCGGGCAGACCGAGGGTCAGGCGCAGGTCGAGCACCGGGATGCCCTGGCCGCGTACGTCGGTCATACCCAGGAGGTTGGCAGGCGCCTGCGGCAGGCGCGCCACCGGACGCATCTCGAGGATTTCCTGCACCTTGTCCACCGGGGCGGCGAAGAGTTCGCCATTCACCCCAAGCGTCACATATTGCGGTTTCTCGGCCATGGCGCGTTTCCTCACGCTGCGCCGCGACGAGTGAACTCTTGGTCGAGCTCGTCGCCGGCATCGTCGATATCGAGATCGAAGCCGCCATTGCCGTTCAGCTTGCCGGCCGGGCGGGCGCGCGGCGCCATGTGCGGCGCCTTGGCCATGATCTCGCTGCGGATGGCATTGCTGCGCTTGGCCGCCGGCTTCTTTGGCGCCTCGGCAATAACCTCGCGGGTGGCCTCGATGCGGAAGTAGCTGATGGCGCTCTGCAGCTGCTCGGCCTGACTCGCCAGTTCCTCCGAGGTGGCGGACATTTCTTCGGCCGCCGAGGTGTTCTGCTGGGTGACCTTGTCGAGCTGCTGGATGGCAGTGTTGATCTGCGCCGCGCCGGCATTCTGCTCGCGCGAGCCGGCGGAGATTTCCTCCACCAGTTCGGCGGTGCGGCGGATGTCGGGCACCAGCTTACTCAACATGTCGCCGGCCGAGCGGGCCGCCTTGACGGTGTCACCCGAGAGAGTCGAGATCTCGGCGGCGGCAGCCTGGCTGCGTTCGGCGAGCTTTCGCACTTCCGAGGCGACAACTGCGAAGCCGCGGCCATGTTCGCCGGCGCGGGCGGCCTCGACCGCTGCATTGAGCGCCAGCAGGTCGGTCTGGCGGGCAATCTCCTGCACCACCATGATCTTCTCGGCGATGGTCTGCATGGCGGTCACGGCGTTACCGACGGCTTCGCCGGAGGCATTGGCGTCGGCGGCCGACTGGCGAGCAATCTTTTCGGTCTGCTGGGCGTTGTCGGCCGACTGCTTGATGGTGGCGGCCATCTCTTCCATCGACGCGGACGCTTCCTCGGTCGAGGAGGCCTGCTCGGTGGCGCCCTGGCTCAGCTGCTCGGCGGTGGCCGAGAGCTCCTGGCTGCCGGACGCCACGTTGCGGGCAGCGGCCGTCACCTCGCTGACCACTTCGCGCAGCTTCCGGGTCATCAGGTTGAGGGCGTCGATCACATCCTTGATCTCGTCGTTCGACTTGACCTTGGCCTCGGCGCTGAGATCGCCGGAGGCGACGGCATTGGCTAGGCCGAGGGCCGCACCGAGCGACCTCGAGATGGACACGACGATCCACAGCGCCGCCACGATGGCGATCGCGGCCGAGCCGACGAGCAGTCCGATCAGCAACGCCATGGCGTCGCCGTAGAGCTGCCGCGCCTCGTCATCGGCGGCGTTGAGCAGTTCCTTGTTGCGATCGATCATGCCGGTGAGCACGTCGTTGGCCTCGCGGCGCACCACCGCAGCGGTATCGGCAGCTGCGAGCGCGTTGTAGTCGCCGCGCTCCACCGAGATGTTTACCGCCTTGTCCATGGCCACGACCAAGGCGGCATAGGCTTCGCGCGCCGTGGCAACGAGGTTCGCCTCGGTGGCGGGCACCATGCGCTCCAGCGTCGGGAGCAGTTCGCCGAGGCTGGCGACGCCGGCCTTGTAGTCGGCGAACCACTCGTCCTGCTTTTCAGGCAGGGTGGAGGCAAGCAGCACATTGCGCTGCTGGCGGAACACGTCGGTGAGGGTCATGAACGCTTCGGACGCGGCCTTGTAGGCCGGGAAGGCCGACAGGTCGCCGCCGCTGACGCGGTTGGCGAGGGCGCGGGTCAGCGCGCTCATGCTGTCTTCGACCGCCCCGAGCGCGCCGCTGCCATCGGTGGTGGTGACGGTGAGGGCGGCAGTGTCGGTGTTGAGGGCGGCGAGCTCCATCGCCCTCGTCATCTCGGCGCGATAGAGCGCCATCTTGGCCGAGAACTCGGGCAGCAGCGCCTTGACCTTTTCGTCGTTGGTATTGCCTTCGAGCTTCGCGAACAGCTGGTCCATCTGACCGTATTCGGCGGTGATCTTGCTGGCATAGTCCTCGATGATCACCGGATCGTCGGTGATGATCATGGCGCGGATGCGCGAGCCGAGGCTTTCGAGATGCGTCTGCATCTCCTGCATGGTGATGGTGTTGGCCGAGCGCACGTTGACGATGGTGTCGAGCGACTGGTTCAGCTTGTCGAGGTTCTGCAGGGCGATCAGCATGCTGATGCCCGACATGACGATGACGGTGCCGAAGACTGCCGCCAGCTTCGCCTTGATAGTTAGCCTCACGATGCGGCCCTTTCTTCTGATGGTGCAGACGAGCCGCTTCTGCGGCCCTCCAGTTCAAAGATGCGATGGATGTCGGGGATGATGATGAAGTCGCCCCGGCGCTTGCCGATGCCGCGCACATAATCCGGTCGCCAGCGCATGCCGACTCGCGGCGCCTCCTCGATGGCGGCGGGTTCGATGTCGGTGACGTCGTAGACCTTGTCGGCGAGGATGCCGACGACGCTCGGCTCGCCTTCGATCTCGGTCTCGATGACGACGATGCGGGTGTCCTGGTCGGCCTCGGCGCTCTGCATGCCGAAGGCCACCTTGAGGTCGGTGAGCGGCACGACGCGGCCGCGCACGTTGATCAGCCCGGCGGCAAACGGCGAGGCGTTGGGCACCTCGGTGACCGGCACCAGGTCGAGGATCTCGCGCACGCTCTGCGCCTCGATGGCGAACAGTTCGTCGTCGAGCCGGAGCGTCAGGGCGCGCATCGGTTCGGTGAAGGCGGTCATGCCGCGGCCCTCCCCTCGGTGTTGCGATATTTCTCCTCGTGGGCCTGGCCGAACGAGACCAGCCGCGAGGTATCGAGGATCAGCGCCACGGTGCCGTCGCCCAGGATGGTGGCGCCCGAGAAGGTCTCGAGGTCGGCGTGGAGCTTCGAAAGCTGCTTGATGACGGTCTGGTTGTTGCCGATGATCTGATCGACCACCAGCCCGGCCCGGCCCTCGCCCGACGAGATGATCACCACCTTCTGGTGGGTGTCGGGCTCGCCTGGGGTATTGAACATGTCGCGCAGGCGCAGGAACGGCACCAGGCTGCCGCGGATGTCGAGGAAGTTGCGGCCGCGCGAATGGGTCGCCACCTCCGCCGGCAGCTCGACGCACTCCTCGACCGCCGAGAGCGGGATCGAGTAGCGGCCATTGCCGACGCGCACCAGCATGCCCTCGATAATGGCCAGGGTGAGCGGCAGGCGCAGTGTCGCCGTGGTGCCTTCACCCGGCTTCGTGCTGAGCTCGATCTTGCCGCGCAGACCGTCGATGGTGCGCTTGACCACGTCCATGCCGACGCCACGGCCGCTGAGCGAGGTGACCTCCTTGGCCGTCGAGAAGCCGGGGGCGAAGATCAACTGAAACAGATCGTGGTCGGCGATGCGGGATTCCGGCGTCAGCAGCCCCTGCTCTTCTGCCTTCTGGCGAATGCGCGCGGCGTTGAGGCCGGCGCCGTCGTCGGTGACCGAGATCGCCACTTCGGCCCCTGCATAGACGGCGGAGAGCCGCACCGTGCCCTTCACCGGCTTGCCCGCCTTGATGCGCTGCTCGGCGGTTTCGAGACCATGGTCGACCGAGTTGCGGATCAGGTGGACCAGCGGATCGGCCAGCCGCTCGATCATGGTCTTGTCGAGTTCGGTCTCCTCGCCCGAGGTGATGAACTCGATCTCCTTGTCGAGATCGCGCGACAGGTCGTGGACAAGGCGGCGGAAGCGCGAGAACAGCGAGCCGATCGGCACCATGCGAATGCCCATGGTGGTGTCGCGCAGCCCCGAGCTCAGGCGCTCCAGTTCCTCGGCGATGGTCTTCAGGTTGCCATCTGAACTCTGCGCCGCCATCTGCGACAGACGGGCCTGGGCGATCACCAGTTCGCCCACCCGATCCATCAGTTCGTCCAGCCGCTCAGCCGGGACGCGCAGCGAAGTGGAAGCGCGTTCGGCGGTTTCGGCTTTTGCTTCCTTCGGCTCGCGCTGGGCGCGCACCGGCGCGGCTTCAGCGACCGGTTCTGCGGCCTCGAGCAACGGTTCATCCTCGGCGAGGATGTCGAGTACCGGCGAGGACACCGGCTCGGGGGCAGCCGCGGCAAGCGGTTCGATCGAGAGCTCCATGCCGTCCTTGAGGAACAGGAAGACGTCATCGAGCGCCGCGGTCGGGTCGGAATGCGTGAGATCGACCTGCCAGCCGAGATGACAGGCCTCGGGGTCCAGCACGTCGAGCGTGGGGACGCTGTCGACCAGCGCCGTCACTTCACACGGCCCCAGATCGGCGATCTCGCCGAGCAGCAGCAGCGGGTTGGTGCCGTGGACCAGTGCATCCTCGGGCAGCTTGAAGCGGATGCGCCAGCGGCCGGTCGGCTGCGGTGCAACATTGGCGGCGATCACGGTGCTCTGCGCCATCGGAGCAGCCGGGAAGCGGTCGGGCTCGACGATGCCGCGCAGCGCCGAGAGGATAGCGCCACCGGCATCGGTCGTCGCATCGGGCGTCTCGATCAGGTGATGCACGTGGTCCTTGGCGTCGAGCGCCACGGCGACGAGCTCCGGGGTGATCGGCGACAGGCCCTTGCGCACCTTGTCGAAGGCAGTCTCGAATTCGTGCACGAAGGCCGCGACATCAGTGAAACCGAACATCGCGCCGGAGCCCTTGATGGTATGCAGCGCCCGGAACACGGAGTTGACGAGGTCGCCGTCACCAGGATGCTGCTCGAGATCCAGCAGTCCCTGCTCGAGCTGCTCGAGCAGTTCGCGCGCCTCCTGCCGGAAGGTATCGGTGGGATCGGAGCTCATGCGCCGGTCACCTTCTTGATCACGGCGAGCAACTGGTCCTGCTTGAACGGCTTGACGATCCAGCCGGTGGCGCCGGACTCGCGGGCCTGGCGCTTCAGGTCCTCGTCGGACTCGGTGGTCAGCAGGATCACCGGGATGCCCTTACCGGCGGGGTGCTGGCGGAACTTCTTCAGGAATTCCAGCCCGTTCATGACCGGCATGTTGAGGTCGGTGACCACCGCGTGCACCGTCTCGGTGGTGGCTTTGTTATAGCCTTCAAGGCCGTTGCCGGCTTCCAGCACCGTGAGGCCCGCGCCCTTCAGCGTCATGGCGACCATCTGCCGGATGGAGGCGGAATCGTCGATGGTGAGGATGGTCTTGCTCATGCCGCCTCGCGCGTCAGGGTCCAGGTGGGAAGGGTGGGCACCAATGGCCGGCCGGCCTCGGTGAAAAAGCCGGCGCGCACCAGGGCGCGGCCCATCGGGGTGGCGCTGTCGGCGGCAAGGGCGAGGATGCGATCGTCGGCCGCGGCGCTTTTGGTGGCCGCGACCAGCAATTGCAGCGTGCCGACGTCGATGCTCTCGACCCCGCCCGTGGCGAGTTCGATGGCCCGATGCTCAGCCAAAGATTGCAGCAAGCGGGTCTGGAGCTCGGAAATATTGCGTAGGGAAAGGTCCCCGCTCAACAGGAGCGGGTGCGCTGATGGTCGCGACATGGGTTCGTTCTGGCCCCGGACAAGTATGCTTCTGCGATACGTAACGTCTTGTTTTCAGGGGCAAAACGGCACCTTCGACGGAAGCGACAATCCTGTCGCCCCAGCCCGAAAACAGTCCCCGCGTCCACGGAATTGCTGTTTGCCCCTGATGATCACGATGATCATGGGTATTTGTTAAGTCTCAATTACCGCTAAGCACTATTTGGTAGAATTGTGCGAGCCAAGTAATCGTAAGTATTGTACACTTCCAATTGAATCGCCCGGACCTGCCGGAGTGACTCACGGGAGACGTTGCGCGACTCTGATCGAGTCGTCCGATGCTTGCCGGGAGTCATCGGCGCGGCGCGCCGAACGTCCAATACTGGAGATCGCGTGGGCAGGAGGTGGAGCAACAGATCCGCCAAGGACGCAGTGCCGGGCATCGTCCGCGGCATGCAATGACAGCGATATCACGATGACTTGCGGGGTGCCGGAGCGGTTTCAGCCGGCGAGGCGTGCTTGCTCGGGGATGGCTGTCATCAGCGCCAGGATCTCGGGCCAGCGCAATTCGAAGGCGGCCACGCAAGCGGGATCGAAATGCGTGCCGGATAGCGAGACGATCTCGCGGCGTGCATCTTCGATCGGCCAGGCGCGTCGAACACGTCGGCAATGGCGACGACGCGCGCCTCGATCGGGATATCGGTGCCCGACAGGCGATCCGGATAGCCGGTGCCGTCCCAGCGTTCGTGGTGGCTCTGGGCGATCAGTTCGGCGGTGCGGATGACCTCCGACGAGCCATGCTCGAGGATGCGGGCGCCGATCGAGACATGCGTGCGCATGACGCGCAGTTCCTCGGGGGTGAGCTTGCCGGGCTTGGACAGGATAGCGTCGGCAATGCCGATCTTGCCGATGTCGTGCAGCGGCGCCGCCAGGTAGATCATGCGGCAGCGCTCGGGGCTCAACCCGATGGCGGCGGCGATCATCGAGGACACCTGGGCGACACGCGAAACATGCTCGCCGGTATCGCCGTCGCGATACTCGATGGCGCGGGCCAGGCGCCAGATGATCTCTTCCTCGCGCTCGACCAGGTGGCGGGTGGCCAGTTCGACCTCACGCGCCAGCCAGGCGGCGCGATCGGCGAGTTCGATCTG
>ERZ781398.3738-NODE-3738-length-11638-cov-4.474834_pt1 | contig 11638 bp, 10 predicted proteins | sample MGYA00433077_ERZ781398 | MGnify/ENA primary metagenome ERZ781398 (study PRJEB29847, sample SAMN06458254) | wastewater metagenome | isolation source: Wastewater bioreactor | place: South Africa: Cape Town | study: EMG produced TPA metagenomics assembly of the... | reverse complement strand
CTCCAGGTTGTTCAGCACCGCCGTGCGCGGGCGGTAGTGCACGAACTTGCTGCGCTTGTCGAAGAAGGCGGTGTCGTACTCGTCGGCCTCGATGACGAAAAGGGGTCGATCCTGCCCCCGGGCCTGCGCGCCCAGGCGTGCCGATATGCCGAAGTTCAGCGGCACGCCGCCCACCAGGAAACCCGGCGACAGTCCGGCGCTTTCCAGGATCCACGCCAGCATCGACGTGGTGGTGGTCTTGCCGTGCGTGCCGGCCACGGCCAGCACATGGCGGCCCTGCAGCACGTGCTCCAGCAGCCACTGCGGGCCGCTGGTGTAGGGCGCGCCGGCGTCCAGGATGGCTTCCATCAGCGGATACTTCGGCGTGCCATCGGCCAGCCGCGCGCGGCTGACCACGTTGCCGATGACGAACATGTCGGGCTTGAGTGCCAGCTGCCCGGCGTCGTAGCCCTCGATCAGCTCGATGCCCAGCGCGCGCAGCTGCTCGCTCATCGGCGGGTAGACGCCGGCGTCGCAGCCGGTGACGCGGTGGCCGGCCTCGCGCGCCAGCGCCGCCAGCCCGCCCATGAAGGTACCGCAGATGCCCAGGATGTGAATGTGCATGGGGCGAGATTCTAGTGGCCGTGCCTGGATTGCTGGTTTTGAATCAAATCGGCCTCCAGCGCCCGACTGGCGAGCGCCAGAAGCTATCTAAACGATAGTGAAAGGCCGAGTGTCGGGGCGCCGGTCGATGGGCGTCGGCACCCGGCCTGCCGCGCCGCCGCCTATCTGGGGAACAGCTCGCGCAGCCGCAGCTTGTAGAACTTGCCGGTCGAGGTGCGCGGCACGGCCTCGATCGCCTCGTAGCGCTCGGGCAGCTGCCATTTGGCGAAGCCCTTGGTCAGCAGCAGGGCGTTCATCTCCTCGGGCGTGGCCTGCTGGCCGGGCTTGAAGGCGACGCAGGCCAGCGGGCGCTCGCTCCACTTCTCGTCTGGGATGGCGATCACCGCCGCCTCGGCCACGGCCGGGTGGGCCATGAGGGCGTTTTCCAGATCGACCGAGCTGATCCACTCGCCGCCGGACTTGATCAGGTCCTTGGTGCGGTCGCTGATGCGCATGTAGCCCAGCGTGTCGACGCTGGCGACGTCACCGGTGCGCAGCCAGCCGTCGGCGCTGAACTTGTCGGGCGGCGCGCCGGCCTCGTGGTAGCCGCCGGTGATGAAGGGCCCGCGCACCTGCAGCTCGCCCACGCTGCTGCCGTCCCAGGGCTGGTCCTGGCCGGCTTCGCCGCGAATGCGCAGATCGACCAGCGGCACCGGCACGCCGGCCATGGCGGCGCGGCGGTATCTCTCGTCGGCGCTGGCGCCCTGCAGCTCGGCGCGCGGATACGACAGCGTGCCCACCGGGCTGGTCTCGGTCATGCCCCAGCCCTGCATGATCCACACGCCGTGGCGATCGAAGGCGCGGATCAGGCTTTCCGGCACCGCCGCGCCGCCCACCATGGAGCGCAGCCGCGCGGGCAGCGTCCAGCGCCCGTGGTGCGGCGAATTGGGCTGCTGCGCGGCCTCGTACAACTGGACCATGGCCAGCCAGATGGTGGGCACGCCCAGCGCCAGCGTGGGCGGCTGCTGCTGCATCAGGTCCAGCAGGTCTTCCGGGTGCAGGTGCGGGCCCGGAAACACCAGCTTGGCCCCCACCATGACGGCGATGTAGGGCATGCCCCAGCTGTTGGCATGGAACATGGGGGTGCCCGGCATCACCACGTCGGTGTTGCGCACGGCAGTCGCGTCGGGCAGGGCGCCGACCAGCGAATGCAGCACCGTGGAGCGGTGGGAATACACCACGCCCTTGGGCTTGCCGGTGGTGCCCGAGGTGTAGCACATGGAGGTCGGGTCGTCCTCGGCGTGCGGGGCGTAGTCGAAGGCGTCGGGGTCGGCGGCCGCCAGCAGCGCCTCGTAGTCGGTGAACTCGGGCGCCACCGGCGCGCCGGAGAAGGGGAACACGATCACCCGCTCGAAGCGGTGCAGGTGGGCGAACTGCTGGTACAGCGGCAGCAGCACGTCGTCGATCACCAGGAAGCGGTCGGCCGCGTCGCCGGCGATCCAGCCGATCTCCTCGGGCGGCAGGCGCAGGTTCAGGGTGTGCATCACGCCGCCGGCGGCGGGGATGCCGAAATAGCACTCCAGGTGCGCGTGGTGGTTCCAGCACAGGGTGGCGACGCGGTCGCCCTTTTGCAGGCCCAGGCCCTGCAGCGCCGCCGCCAGCGCGCGCGTGCGGCGGTAGTACTCGCCGTAGCTGTGGCGCCGCAGGCTCTTGTCGGGCAGGCGCGAGACGATCTCGTTGCCGTGAAACAGCCGCCCGGCGCGCTCCAACAGGTGGTTGAGCGACAACGGGGTGTTCATCATCGTGGATTTCATCGAACGGTCTCCGGTGGGGTCACGGGCGCCTGTAAGTGAGCCTTGCCGGCGGGCGGGCCACAATGAGGTCCATGGAAGCCCTGACGCACGACCAGGCCGCGCACGCCGCCCGCCTGGTGGTGGAGGAGGGCCTGGACTACGGCGGGGCCAAGCGCCGCGCGCAGAAGTTGCTGGGACTGCCCGCGCGCACCGCGCTGCCCGACAACGACCTGGTGGAGTCCGAGGTGCGCGCCTATCTGAGCCTGTTCCACGCCGACACACAGCCGGCCGAACTGGCGGCGCTGCGCCGGCTGGCGCTGCGCTGGATGCAGCGGCTGGCCGAATTCCGGCCGCATGTCACCGGCGCGGTATGGAACGGCACCGCCACGCGGCGCTCGGACGTCTACCTGCAACTGTTTTGCGATGACCCCAAATCGGCCGAAATCGCCCTCATCGACCACCAGGTCAGCTACCAGGCGCGCAGCGTCGGCGGATTTCACGGCGCGCCGGTGGACGCGCTGAGCTTTTCCAGCTCCTGCCCGGAGCTGGGCGAAGCCATCGGCGTGCACCTGATGATCCACGACCACGACGACCTGCGCGGCGCCCTCAGGCCCGGTCGCCAGGGCCAGCCGCTGCGCGGCGACCACCAGGCCCTGGAGCAGCGCATGCAGACGGAGCCCTTGTCATGACCCAGCCCGATCCCCCGTCTGTGATGGCCGCCACCTCGCTGGCGCGGCCAATGGGACGCCGCCTGGCCATGGCGGCCGTGGCGCTCACCGCCGCCGGCGCGGGCGCCTGGTACGCCGCGCGCCGGCACCAGATGTCCGAGCCCGAGCTGACCAGCTTCTGGGAACACAGCTTTCCCGCCCCGGATGGCACCACGCTGGCGCTGGCCAGCTTGCGCGGGCGGCCCCTGCTGGTCAACTTCTGGGCCACCTGGTGCCCGCCCTGTATTGCCGAGCTGCCGCTATTGAGCGCGTTTTATACCGAAAACAAAGCCAACGGCTGGCAAGTTCTGGGACTGGCGGTGGACAAGCCGGAGCCGGTGGCGCGTTTCCTGGCCCAGACACCAGTCAGCTTTCCGGTTGCGCTGGCCGGTCTGCAGGGCGCCAACCTGACGCGCGAGTTGGGCAATACCGCCGGTGGCCTGCCGTTCAGTCTGCTGTTTGACGCCAGCGGGCAGTTGCGCGAGCGCAAGCTGGGGCAGCTGCGTGAAGGCGATCTGCTGGCCTGGCGCAAGGCCCTGGGCAACGCCTGAGGAACCTCTGCATAACCTCGGGCGGCAAGCAGGCGCTGCGGATCGGGATGGGATGCAAGGCGAAAACCGCAGCGATAGCGGTAGCTATCGCGAGGATTTGCAACGTCGCGGACCGCCCGAGACCGCAGATGCCTGCGGCGCAGGAGGCTATGCAGAGGTTCCTGAAGCGCTGCGGCCGGCACCGCCGAGGTCAGATGGGCGGCCGTCAATTTAAGATAATTAAACGAAATTCGACGCTAATCGCCACGAATTGATGTAAATTCGACCCTGTTCCCAATAAATTGGTAAGCAACATGGATCTGCGCAAGCTCAAGACCCTGATCGACCTGGTGTCAGAGTCTAACGTGTCTGAACTGGAAATCACCGAAGCCGAAGGCAAGGTGCGCATCGTCAAGAGCGGCCAGCCGACGGCGGCACAGGTGGTTTACGCCCCCGTCGCCGCAGCCCCCGTGGCCGCGGTCGCGACCGCTGCCGCGCCGGCTGCCGCGGCGCCGGTGGCCGAGCCGGCCGAGAGCGCCGGTTTCGTCGTCAAGTCGCCCATGGTGGGCACCTTCTACCGCTCGGCCAGCCCGGGTGCCAAGCCTTTCGTCGAGTTGGGTCAGACCATCAAGGAAGGCGACACGCTGTGCATCATCGAGGCCATGAAGATCCTCAATGAAATCGAGGCCGAGAAGAGCGGCACCGTCACCAAGATCATGGGCGAAAACGGTCAGGCGGTCGAATTCGGCCAGCCGCTGTTCGTCATCGAATGAGAAGTTGCGGGCAGCGGATGTTCAAGCAAATTCTGGTTGCCAACCGCGGCGTTCTGGCCGTAGGCCAGGCGCGGCAAACCGCTCTGGCGCGCGTCAGGGCACGGGCGATGAGCCGCGGGAGCACACATGTTTAAAAAGATTCTGGTCGCCAACAGGGGTGAAATCGCCCTGCGCATCCAGCGCGCCTGCCGCGAGCTTGGCGTCAAGGCCGTGATGGTCTATTCCGAGGCCGACAAGGACGCCAAGTACGTGCGCCTGGCCGACGAGGCGGTGTGCATCGGCCCGGCGCCGTCGTCGCAAAGCTACCTGCACATGCCGGCGCTGATCTCGGCGGCCGAGGTGACGGACGCCGAGGCGATTCACCCCGGCTACGGCTTTCTGAGCGAGAACGCCGACTTCGCCGAACGGGTGGAAAAGAGCGGCTTTCAGTTCATCGGCCCGACGCCCGACAACATCCGCGTCATGGGCGACAAGGTGTCGGCCAAGCAGGCCATGATCAAGGCCGGCGTGCCCTGCGTGCCGGGCTCGGATGGCGAGCTGCCCGAGGACCCGGCGGCCATCCGCCGCATCGCCAAGTCGATCGGCTACCCGGTGATCATCAAGGCCGCCGGCGGCGGCGGCGGGCGCGGCATGCGCGTGGTGCACACCGAGGCGGCGCTGCTGGGCGCGGTGCAGATGACCAAGGGCGAGGCGGCGGCGGCCTTCAACAACCCGGCGGTGTACATGGAGAAATTCCTCCAGAACCCGCGCCACATCGAGATCCAGGTGCTGGCCGACAAGCACCGCAACGCCGTCTACCTGGGCGAGCGCGACTGCTCCATGCAGCGGCGCCACCAGAAGGTGATCGAGGAAGGCCCGGCGCCGGGCATTCCGCGCCGCCTGATCGAGCGCATCGGCGATCGCTGCGTGGCCGCCTGCAAGAAGATCGGCTACCGCGGCGCCGGCACCTTCGAGTTCCTGTACGAGAACGGCGAGTTCTACTTCATCGAGATGAACACCCGCGTGCAGGTCGAGCACCCGGTGACCGAGTGGATCACCGGCGTGGACATCGTGCGCACCCAGATCATGGTGGCCGCCGGCGAGAAGCTGCCCTTCACCCAGCGCCAGATCCAGATCAAGGGCCATGCCATCGAGTGCCGCATCAACGCCGAGGACCCGTTCAAGTTCACGCCCTCGCCGGGGCGCGTCACCCACTGGCACATGCCGGGCGGGCCCGGCGTGCGGGTGGATTCGCACGTCTACAACAACTACTTCGTGCCGCCCAACTACGACTCCATGATCGGCAAGATCATCGTCTACGGCGACACGCGCGAGCAGGCCATCGCCCGCATGCAGACCGCGCTGGCCGAGACCGTGATCGAGGGCATCCACAGCAACGTGCCGTTGCACCGCGAGCTGATGGTGGACGCCAAGTTCATGGAAGGCGGCACCAACATCCATTACCTGGAGAAGTGGCTGAGCGAGCACCAGCGGTGAGCCCGCGACATCGCCCGCCCTGCCGTCCGCGCGGTCAGGGGCGGCGCCACCCGTGACCGGGCCCCGACTCCGGTGCCTGTGGTGGATCGGCCTGGCGGCCTTCTGGCCGGGCTGGCGTGCCACCCGTGTTCAGGCTTCGGCGCCCGCGCGGAAGGCGCACAGCTTGCTGGATTTGATGCCATATCGGCCTCTGGCGCTTGCGGGGCGTGCGTCAGCAGCTATCTTTTTGAAAGCAAATCACCTGCCATGTTCGAACTGCGCCTGATCTGCCCGGAAGACCGGGTCGAGCCCCTGTCCGACGCGCTGGAGGCGCTGGAGGCGCTGAGCGTCTCGGTCGAGGACGCCGACGCCGACACCGCGGCCGAGCGCGCCCTGTTCGGCGAGCCCGGCCTGCCGCCGCCAGCGCAGAGCTGGTCGCGCTCGCGCGTGGTGGCGCTGTTCGCCGCCGAGGCCGACGCGCGCGAGGCAGCGCGCCTGCTGGCGCTGCAGCACTTCTGGGACGGCTGCGCCATCGCCGCCATCGCCGCCGTCCCCGAGCAGGACTGGGTGCGCCTGACGCAGTCGCAGTTCGAGCCGGTGCCCATCACCCCCAGCTTCTGGATCGTGCCCACCTGGCACGAGGTGCCGGCGCAGGCCGAGCGCGTGATCCGGCTCGACCCGGGCCTGGCCTTCGGCACCGGCACCCATCCCACCACCCGCATGTGCCTGCGCTGGCTGGCCGTGCACCCGCCGCGGGGTCAGCGCGTGCTGGATTACGGCTGCGGCTCCGGCATCCTGGCCATCGGCGCGGCGTTGCACGGCGCCGCTGGCGTGGACGCGGTCGACATCGACCCCGCCGCCGTGCAGGCCACGCAGGACAACGCCGCCGCCAACGGCGTGGCGCTGCGCGCCGGCCTGCCGGAACTGGCGCAGGGCGTCTACGACACCGTGCTGGCCAACATCCTGGCCACGCCGCTGAAGGTGCTGGCCCCGCTGCTGGCGGCCCACGTGGCGCCCGGCGGCGCCCTGGTGCTGGCCGGCGTGCTGGAGCGCCAGACCGACGAGCTGCGGCAGGCCTACCGGTCCTGGCTGGCGCTGGAGGTGGCCGACACCGAGGACGGCTGGGTGCTGCTGGTGGCTCGCCGGCCCTGACGGCGGCCGCGGGCCGCTGCCTACAATCGCCGCACCATGAGCCTGATCACGCGCTGCCCGGCCTGTGCGACGATGTTCAAGGTCGTGCCGGACCAGTTGCGCATCTCGGCCGGCTGGGTGCGTTGCGGCCATTGCCAGGAGGTGTTCGACGCCGCCGCGTACATGCTGCCGTACAGCGAAAGCGTGCGCCTGCAGGCACCGCCGCCGCCGGCGCCCGGCCCGGTGGCGCCGTTGCCGGTGCCAGCATCCGAGCCAGTACCCGAGCCAGCGCCCCCGCCAGCGTCCCTTCCCGCCTCCCGTGACGAGCCCTCGCGTCCGCGGTTCGTGCCGCCCGGCGCGGCCTTCGTGTGGCGCCCCGCCGCCGGCACGCCCGCCGCGGCATCGGACACGGACACCGACACGGACACGGACACGGACACGGACACGGACACGGACACGGCGGCCGATGCCGGTCAGGATCACGCGTTCCTGCCGTCACCCCACGCCGACACCCTGCCGTCACCCCACGCCGACACCCTGCCGGCGCCGATGACGGGCGAGGCGGCGCCGGTGGCGGCCCGGACGATGGCGCCCGCAGTCTCGGTCGCCAGCCTGTTGCTGGCCAGCGCCACCGGAACGCCCGCCGCGCCGTGGGACATCGACCACGCGCCCCGTCCCGAGGCCGAAGGCGAGCCCGAGCCGGCGGATCCGCGCGGCGTGCAGGCGGCACCCGAAGCTGCTGCCACAGCCGTCGCGCCGGACCCTGCCGCCGCACGTGACCCGGAGCCAGAGCCAGAGCCAGAGCCAGAGCCAGAGCCAGAGCCGGCGCCGGAGCCGGAGCCGGAGCCGGAGCCGGAGCCGGAGCCGGAGCCAGAGCCAGAGCCCACGGCTGAGCTGGCGGCCGGGCCCGAACCCGAGCCGAGCCCCGAGGCGGCCGCCGCGACGGCGCCCGAGGCGCCGCCGGCGGCGCCATCCTTCGTCGCGGCGGCGCGGCGGCGTGCCTTCTGGTCGTCGCGCCCGATGCGCGCCGCCCTGTGGTCCCTGCTGACGCTGCTGGTACTGGGCCTGGCCCTGCAGGCGACGCTGAGCCGGCGCGACTGGCTGGCGGCGCATGCGCCGGGCCTGACGCCGACGCTCGAACTGCTGTGCCAGCCGTGGGCTTGCCAGGTGCGGCCCTATCGGCAGCTGGAGGCCATCGTCATCGACAGCTCGGCGTTCAACCGCAGCGGCACCGACAGCTTCCGCTTCAGCGTCACGCTGCGCAACACCGCCGATCTGCCGGTGGCCACGCCAGCGCTGGAGCTGACCCTGACCGACGCCGCCGATCAGCTGCTGCTGCGCCGCGTGATCGGCGCCGCCGAGCTGGGTGCGCCGCCGGCGCTGGCCGCGCGCGGCGAGTTCAGCGCCAGCCAGGGGCTCAGCGTCGCCGACAGCGCCAGCCCCTCGTCCATCGTCGGCTACCGGCTGGTGGCCTTTTACCCCTGACGCGCCGGGCGCCACGCGGCGCCCGCGCCCTGTTTTTCTTCCACGGAGATCCCTACCCCATGGCCACCCTGATCTGCGGCTCGCTGGCGTTCGACACCATCATGGGCTTCGAGGGGCGCTTTGCCGAGCAGATCCTGCCCGACCAGCTGCACATCCTCAACGTGTCCTTCCTGGTGCCCGCGCTGCGGCGCGATTTTGGCGGCTGCGCCGGCAACATCGCCTACGCCATGCGCCAGCTGGGCGGCCAGCCGCTGCCCATGGCCACGCTGGGCAACGACGGCGGCGACTACCTGGAGCGGCTGCGCGCGCTGGCCATCGACACCGAGTTCGTGCGCCAGATCGACGACACCTATACCGCGCAGGCCATGATCATGACCGACCGCGACAACAACCAGATCACCGCCTTCCACCCCGGCGCCATGATGCAGGCGCACCGCACGGCCGTGCGCGCGCGCGCCGACATCGGCCTGGGCATCGTCGCCCCCGACGGGCGCGACGCCATGCTTCAGCACGCCGAGCAGTTCCATGCCGCCGGCATCCCCTTCGTGTTCGACCCTGGCCAGGGCCTGCCGATGTTCGACGGCCACGAGCTGGCGCATTTCGTCGAGCTGGCCAGCTGGGTCACCGTCAACGACTACGAAGGCCGCATGCTGTGCGAGCGCATGGGCGTGGAGCCGGCCGAGCTGTCGCGCCGCGTGCGCGGCCTGGTGGTGACGCTGGGCGGCGCCGGCTGCGACCTGTGGGAGGGCGGCCGCAAGACCCATGTGCCCGCCGTGGCGCCCGAGGCGGTGGTTGACCCCACCGGCTGCGGCGACGCCTGGCGCGGCGCGCTGCTGCACGGGCTGGAGCAGGGCTGGCCGCTGGAGCGCTGCGCCGCGCTGGGCAATCGCCTGGGCGCGCTCAAGATCGCCAGTCGCGGCCCGCAGAACTACCAGGTCGATCCGGCCACGCTGGCCCTGGCCGGCGGCTGAGGGTTCACAGGGCCTCAGCCCAGCGCCTTGCCCAGCGCCTGACCCATGCGGACGGCGCCGCCCGGCGCCCAGTCGGGCGCAAAGCGCAAGGTGCCGCGCGGCCACAGCAGCACCACGGTGGAGCCGAGCAGAAAGCGCCCCATCTCCTGGCCGCGCTCCAGTTCGATGGCCTGATCGTCGTAGCGCCAGCGGCGGATCTGGCCCGGCCGCGGCGGGTTGACCACGCCGTGCCAGGCGGTGGCCATGCTGCCGACGATGGTGGCGCCCACCAGCACCAGCGCCAGCGGGCCGCGCGCGGTGTCGAACTCGCACACCACGCGCTCGTTGCGCGCGAACAGTCCCGGCATGCCGCGCGCCGTCACCGGGTTGACCGAGAACAGATCGCCCGGTACATGCACCATGGCGCGCAGCCGTCCGGCGCAGGGCATGTGGATGCGGTGGTAGTCGCGCGGGCTCAGGTACAGGGTGGCGAACTGGCCGTGCTCGAACGCGGCCGCCAGCCGCGCGTCGCCGCCCAGCAGGGCGGTGGTGCTGTAGGCGTGTCCCTTGGCCTGGAAGATCTGGTCGCGCTCGATGGCGCCGAACTGGCTGATCGCGCCGTCCACCGGGCACAGGTAGTCGGCCTCGGCCAGCGGGCGCGCGCCGGGCCTGAGCGCGCGGGTGAAGAAGTCGTTGAAGCTGGCGTAGCTGTCGATGCGCGGCTCGGCCGCTTCGCTCATGTCGACGCCGTAGCGGGCGACGAAGCGGCGGATGGCGGCGTGCGTCAGATCGCCCAGGCGGGCGCTGGCGGCGCGGCCGGCCAGCCGGGTGAGCAACTGCTTGGGCAGCAGGTATTGGCCGGTGACGGCCAGGCGGTCGGACAGGGGTGTGGACAAGGCGGTGGCGTCGGTCGGTGGCGGTTGCAGGGACCGCGGGAAGCTGCATTGTCCCCGATGCCGCGGCGCCGCTGGCGCCGTGCGGTGTCAGGCCGGCACGATCAGCGCATCGGCCTGGCGCGGCCTGGCCAGCGCCGTCTCGGCGCGCCAGCCGTACAGCCATTGCAGCGCGTCGTAGAAGCGCTCGGGCGTGCGGCCTTCCCAGAGCTGATTGCGCACCAGGCGTTCCACGCCGTCGGCGTGGTACAGGCGCCCCATCTCGCGCGCCGACAGCACCACGCGCGCGGTGCGCGGGATGCGGCTTTGCTCGTACAGTGCAAAGGCGCGGTCGATGTCCAGCGCGCAGGCCTTCATGGCCTCGGCCAGCGTCACCGCGTCCTCGATCGCCATGCAGGCGCCCTGCGCCAGGTATTGCAGCATGCCGTGCGCGGCGTCGCCCAGCAGGGTGACGCGGCCCGCCGTCCAGCGCGGGATCGGGTGGCGGTCGGCGGTGGCCCAGCGGCGCCAGCTTTTGGGGCATTCCAGCAACTGGCGCGGCCGTGGGTGAATGCCCTGGAAGTAGCTCAGCACTTCCTCCTTGCTGCCGTCGGTGACGCTCCACTGCTCCTGCTGGCGGCTGTGGAATGTGACCACCAGGTTGTATTCGCTGCCGCCGCGCAGCGGGTAGTGCACCAGGTGGCAGTTGGGGCCGGCCCAGACCACCGGGGCGTTGACCCGCAGGTCGCGCGGCATGTCGGCCAGCGGCACCACGGCGCGGTACACCACATGGCCCGACACGCGCGGCGTGTCGCCGAAGAAGATGTCACGCGCCACCGAGCGCACGCCGTCGGCGGCCACCAGGGCGTCGGCGGTGAAGCGCTGGCCGTGCTGGTCGATGGCGGTGACGCTGCTGGCGTCCTGCTCGATCCGCACCACCTTGGTCGAGGTGTGAAACTGGATGCGGTCAGAGCCGCGCACCCCCTCCAGGATCGAGGTGTGGATGTCGGCGCGGTGGATCACCGCATAGGGGTTGCCAAAGCGGGTGCGGAAGGCCTCGCCGACCGGAAAGCGCCCGACCACGCTGGCGTCGACCGCGTCCATCATGATCAGCTCGTCGGTGAACACGGCGCGGCCGCGCGCGTTCTCGCCCACGCCCAGTGCGTCCAGGGCGGCAAAGGCGTTGGGGCCGAGCTGGATGCCGGCGCCGATCTCGCCGATCTCGCTGGCCTGCTCCAGCAGCGTGACGCGCAGGCCCAGCCGGGCCAGCGCCAGCGCCGCGGCCAGGCCGCCGATGCCGCCGCCGACCACCAGCAGGTGCTGTGGTTCAGCCATGCAATCTCCTGTGTACTATCAAATC
>ERZ781398.3733-NODE-3733-length-11657-cov-4.040165_pt1 | contig 11657 bp, 11 predicted proteins | sample MGYA00433077_ERZ781398 | MGnify/ENA primary metagenome ERZ781398 (study PRJEB29847, sample SAMN06458254) | wastewater metagenome | isolation source: Wastewater bioreactor | place: South Africa: Cape Town | study: EMG produced TPA metagenomics assembly of the... | reverse complement strand
GATTGGCATTGTATTTGGTTAAATATGATTCTGGTAGACGAATTGAAACAGGACTACTGATGCTAGCATCGAGAACACTGTAATCATCAGATTTTGATTTTTGTTTTGATTTCTTTTTCAATTCTTTTTTAATTTCATTGTCTCGTTTTTTCTTTTCTTTTGGATCGATAAGAGGCGTCTGTTCAGTTGTACTTGTATTGAGATTACTTGTTGTTGTAATAGGTTCATTTGATTGTACTGGTTCTATTGGTTGAGTAGTGACAAGTGGTGTAATTGACGACTGTTCGACAGGTTCGGTTGTTGTTGTTGTTGTTGATGACGATGATTTCGTTTTTGTTTTTGATTTCTTTTCTTTGGTTTGCTGCTTCTTTTCCGTCGGTTTCGTCGTTTGTTTTATTGAATTAACATATTCAGGATTTCGAAGATTAGTAAGAATTTCATTCGAACGTAATTTTACTAATTCATTATATCGATCATCGACTGATCCAATCGGATTATTTAATAACGCATCGATAACTGAATAGTTACTTTTAATCGGTAGATTTATTCGATCGACAAGAGCATTCGATGATGATGATGATGTTTGATTATTCATTTGTGATGGTAGACGTTTGTATTCATTTACTGTTGAAACATTATGTTCGTGTAAAGCTCGTGTTAGATCTTGTATTGCTTGATGATCATCAGTTAAACGTTCGGCTTTGACTTGAGCTTGTGCTTGATCAAGATCAGTTGCATGTCCTGTTTTACCGATTGGAATAATCGATGTACGTGTTATACTTGGCGTACGACGGACTTCGTGATTAGCTGAATCCAAAAAAACTTGATACTGCTCGGTACGTTCGAAAATGAACGGAGCTTTCGTTTCTTGTTTAGTTGCATTAAGAGTACTTAATTTTTGTAATTCGACTGCTTGTTCAAGTACACGATCAACAGAAGGTGATTCATTCGATGACGAACTCGTTCGATCTTGTACATTCGTTGTTGGTACTGTACTTGAACTCGTTACTGTTGTAATTATTTTCTGTCTTGGCGGAGCATCGTAAGTAGGTGGTGGAGTTTTGAATCTTTGTTCGAAAAAATCTCGTTTAGCATTAAATGATTGACGAGCTTCAGCTGGTAGAGTTGCATTTGAATCCAATGATTGTTGTTGATCGTCCAAGACGTTTCGTACGTTTTGATATTGATGTTGTAAGTGCTGATTATAAGTATCTGTGCCTTCGATACGTATCGGTCCTGAATCACTATCGATTCGACGTTTAGCTGCACGAGCCGACGTGCCCATTAATGGCGATGTGTACATACGAGTTGAACCGGTTGGTGAACTGACAGTTGGTGTTGCGGGATTAGAATGTGCATCAACTTTTCCATCCGTAATTGTACTTGATTCGGTAGTCGTGTTACTCGTTGTACTTTTCTCGTCTGTCATGTTTGTTCAAAAGAATCGATGCGAAATATCGTGCAGATTGTTCTCCGTTTTCTTTTTTTCTTTCTTTGTCAATACGGTTGATCGCACAATTATGATGGATGACAAGCGCTCATCCGAATCTTCGTAATGTGACGACGGTCAGGTATGTATATTATGTGACGTTTACTACCTGCCCGGTTGTCGCCTACCTTTATTTTCAATGAGCCGTGGAAATGATAGAGATGAAAGCGAATCGAGAAAGAGGAAAAAATATATATATGTATATAAGACAGGCGTACGTCTATATAATATCTACAAGTGAAGTGTTATGATCATAAATGGATATATATACATGTGGAGAGATATATAACGGACAGACAATGATGATAATCGATACTATTCTTAGTCTAATTATATAGTTTACAATAAGCCGTACTTACTTACTTACTAACTAGCTATATCTTCTGTTCGTTAATTACTTTTGAGCTTTCGTATTCTCTTTTTGCTTTTATATACATATTATTTTTTTTCCTTTCGCTGCTCTCGTTCTCTTTTTCTCTTTCTTTCTGTAATTTGTATTTTAAAAAAATATACGTAGTATTCTCACGATGATCACCATTACAATCTAAGAGGGGAAAGAATAAAAAAAACGCGAAAAAAAAGACTATGCTCAAAAGAAAGAAGAAATGGGCAATACTGTTGAGATATGATTTTCTTTTTTTCAAGTAATAACGCTTCAGATTTCTCTTTTCATTCTCTTCTGTTGCCTATCGATGCCTTAACTCATGTAAATAAACGCTCCCTTTCTTGCATTGCATGCGTATACTATTGATGTTGATGCTCTGTCTGTATGTACACACATGCTTTCATGTATGCATACCAAATTGTCATCAAACCATCTCGAATGCATACATACTCTTCGATCTCGAAGCTTTTCTCTCTCTCTCTCTCTCTCTCTCTCTCTCTCCTTTTTTTTTCGTTGGTTGTTACGATGAACAACATGTACATATACGTATATTCTCGTTTTATATTACTCTCTGTTTCGTTCTCTTTTATATCGTAGAAATGTTACGCAAAATAACACAAGTATAAATCGATTGAATGTAACAAAAAGAAAATATCGAACGAAATTTAATCTCAACGATGAGAATAAAAGAGAAGAAAAAAAGAATCGAAATTGATGAAAACCAATTATGAAAGAGAAAGATCAAAGTAAACGTGGCTATTTCATTCAAGGCTTTATTAACGAATAAAAAGAAAACAATGTTTAGGCACAGGTGCATCCATTGTCAAACTAATATTAATCTTTGACAAGAAACAAAATCAACTCAACACTCGTTCGCTATTATTGATTTTTTCATACAACGTACTGACGCAGTGTTAGTCTTCGAGGTCGAATATATTTATACAATCTTATACATTAATATGCACGACTTATACACTTGTTCTCTTCGATTTCGATTCCATAATCACTTATGAATATCAAACCATCTCGAGACAGATGTCTTAACAGAAGGAGGTCGAGACAAACAAAAAAAACCTTCTGATTATGTTCTCAAGGCTACTAAATACTAACACTTTTCACCTAATCATCTCTAAAAAAAAGACGACGCCCAATATGTATACATACATATATATGTATATGTATGTATGTATATATACGTGTGTTCGTCGATGTTGTTATTGAAAAGGCTTCTCTCTCATTGCTACATAAGCATCTCAAGATGTAGATTTTTTCTTTCGACAGAAAAAAAAACGAAAACGAAATGTAAAGTAACTATACTGATGAAATTTCAAGTATCTCGTATGATGTAAGCAGATAAAACGGTATGTTTAAAAAGAAAAGGCGAATTACTAGTCGAAAGGTTAAATGCAACGATCCGCCACTTATTTGACACATTCCTATGGCAAATATTATTGATAAGAATGAACAAAAGAGAGAGAAAAAAAAACGAACTACAACCGTTTGAACCTTCATATTTTATTATTCAATCAATAAATCATAGTTTTTTCTTTCTTTTTTCTCTTCATTTCTATTGCGAACTCTTCATCATTTTCTAGTGATTCTATTTTATTAATAATCAAGAGCAGAAAAGTTTCTTTCGTCTTCGTTTTTTTCTTACTGTTCAAATAAATATCATTGGATTGGAGTAGAAACTCTTTTCGACGATCGAAATTATATATTTGTAGATTTTCTTGAGCGTGAATGTACGCTGGATAAACGATTACGTATCCACAGCCATCTTGACGAATTTCTTCCGAATCGTCATCATCGTTTTGAAAATACAAACATGAATTAATTTCGAAACGACTTTCTGTATCATTCTGCTCCCAGGAAACCGAATAATAAGCTAATACTTTCGTTGATGATGAAACTTTCATTATTCGCACACAGACAAAAAGAATCTGAATAATCGATATTTCTCGATTTCTGATTTTCTTTTTCGACAGCTGTCGCATCGCGCATTTCTATTCACGAAACAAGCAGATGCCTACCTCGATTATTAACGAAGAATTTTTGTAAACCAGTCGATGGAATATCGCCACCACGTAGTATCCGTTTATAAACATTTCGATGTTCGCTATCAACAACAGGTCGAACACTGAATAAACAAAAAAGATCAACGAAACAATTCGATTTTGTTTTGCTGTTAAATTTACGGTGAACTATTCGGATTTATTGTAATCGATGATGAAACGACATCGGTTTTAGCTTGATTTGTATTCGATGAAGATGATTGATGATCAGTTCTAAGAAAATTATAAATACAAAATCGCAAAAAATGAATCCCATTTGCATACTTAACACTCGACGATGTTTGAGTAGGTGCGATCTCTTCGATCTCTTCTGATGCTGCTCGTTGCATATAACGTTCCATTTTGTCGAAATCGCCATCGAATTCTTCGGGAAATGTATACGTCGGTTTGTAGGGATTTGGTGCTTGATCTAGATCAAATCAAATTCTTTAAGTTGTTGTTCGTAAATAGGAAATAACGTGCAAGATAAACAATACGACGTATAAGAAAAAGCAATTTAACATTTAGAAAAAGTTTAGCCTCCTCGTTTTTTTTGTTCTCTGTTCGATAAAATTCAATTATCTTTTAACATTTACGAGAAATGAAGCACATGCTCATTGAGCTTGACAGATATTTATCGACAAACCTCGATATCGGTACGAAGTCCGAGGTAATTTGACAAGAATAACATCTAAATTAGCTTGTTTTCTTCTTTCGAGTTCCTCGTTCTCCTTTTTTTTGTCGTTTAAATCGCTTTACCTTTCTTCTTTTCGGGTGATTTATGGACTTGACCATACATATCTTTGTACCACTGCGTTCGTTGATGATTTGAATCAACAGTTGATAACTAAAAAAACAGAAGAATTAGAGATTAGAAGTTCTTATTTTTTCGCTTAATAGTCGTTAGTATTTTTATTCGACACATGACGTATGTTTGGTCTGAGCATATGTCCGAGTCGATCATCGAATTCTTATACAATAAACAGTGCCCAAGAGAGAGACAGATCAAACAACGGATAAAGATGAAAGTAATAATAATATTGTTATTATTATTGTTGTAAAGGGTGTGTTTGTATGTCAAAAATTCGAAAATGGCATATCGCGTATAGAAAACATTAGAGTTTATGTGATGTTGATCAAGATTAACTAATGAGAGAAAAACGAGTCGAAAGGTTTCCTCGAATTTTTCAAAAAAAAAATCAATATTTAGAAAAGAAACGAACTCGAACACGTCAAAAAGCGAAAGAAAAACGAAGTGGTTGTATTTACAATCAAGGTTTTTCTTATGTTAAATATTTAAAAAAAAGAGAAATCGTGATTGCTTCACCATGAAATTGTTAAGTAAATATTCGACTAACGAAAGAAGTACAAAAAAAAACAGTGATTTATATCATTTACCTGTTGACAACGACAGGTTCCGTTCGAATTGGCTTTATTCATTATCATGTTGCTTGAAAACAAAATGTCAACACTGTATATCAATTGATTAGTCGAAAAAAAGAAGAAGAAAAAGAGAAAAAAAAACACTATCTATCGTTTAGTTCTGTTTTTATTTCTCATGTAAATAGAATAACAACATTGAAAGAGAGAGCTCGATTCCAAAAGCTCGAGAAACGAAGAAGAAGAAGAAAAAGAACGTCCGCATGTTGTTGTTTTTGCATCGTGAGATGATAAGCCTCCGTGATGCTTGTATCGACTGAGTCGCTGACTGGAAAAAGAGAAGAGAAAAAACGCAGAGAATTGTCGACTTGAGTTTCCATTCGATGAATCACATGAACAAATTAAAAACCTATTCGCTCGAGGACATTCAAAACAATGCGATATTTATTTGCAAGAAAATCTTTTTCTAATTAAGAAGTTAATGAATACAAATGGATTTGTTCTACGTACATTAGTCAATAATGAATTGTTGTTGAAATGAATATCGATTTTTTGAGATGTTATCGAACGAGTTTTTGCCATTGTTGAATTTGGATTTGGAGTCATATTATCTTTTAAGACGAAGATTAACGATTGACTTTTAAATTCAATGATTTTTACCCTTTTGAATTGGTATTTGATATTCAGTTCGATGAACAGAAAATCGTTTTTCATCGTCGATATCATTTGTTGGTTGAGTTTCATCGAATTTAAATCGAACTCGACGTGTAGGCGAGGAATTTTCTTTCGATTTACTCGAAAGACAATCATTCGACGTTGTTCGAACCAAAGTTGTTTGATCCTAATTACGTATAAAAGGAGAAAACAAACATTGAAGTCGCTCTTTTTTTTTTCTTCATTCGTTTGCTTACTTCCTCGATATGCAACGGGACACAAATGAAATTAAACTTATCTAACGTAGCGTTATCTAATGTATGATGACGACGACGTGTATGACGTTCATATGTGTGAAGAAAACGTGTTCGACTTTCTCGATTTTCAGCTAGCATTGTCGTTTTTTTCTTCGAATCGATCGATAGTTTTCTGTATCTTATCTAGAGAATAGGAAGTAAAAGGATAATATCATTTAGAGGAAAGTAACAAATCTATTTTCTTCCGTAGTTCATTGACCATAAATAATTCTCGTCTGTCAGTCAATTCGACGAAATAAGGTAGATAACTTGTTAGAGAACAAATGATCTTGTTCATGGTCGTCGCCAACGTTTACCTTCGATTCATTGCTGACAGATACGTATATTCGAATTGTTCTATTATGACAAATCTCTTGTGCTTAGTTTAGCTCAAATGACATCCATCGACTGATATACTCTCACATAGAAAAAAAACTGCTACTGATAATCATGTATATATAGATGTATAGATGTATAGATATGCGTATATTGTGTTCGTTAGACGCTCAGTAGTAGACTAAAGATGTTACGTGCCATTCTCTCTCTCTCTTGATCGCGTTCTGATGAAAAGCAGAAGAAGAAAAAGAACGATATATGCTGTTGTTAATAATCATCATTCTGTATCCAAAAGGCTCAAAGAAATATTCCTCTCTCTCTCCATCTGTGCTCCGGTTTTGTTCCTTTTTTCTTTTGTTTATTATTGATTGTCAAATCGGTGCAGTTCTCTGTTTCCTATTTCCATAATTGTTCATTTATTTGTCTATTTTGTTTTTATTTATGATAATTAAAAGAACAGAAAAAAAAGATACAACACTCAAAATATCTAACGGACAGTTATGACTAGATTACAAGAGCAAAAAAAAAATAGACTGTATCATGTAGAAAATCCTAGTAGCTTGTATTTTCGTTTTGACGATCGATTCGATTCATTTCTATTTGTTGGTTGTCGTTGTCATAAATCATCGAATGTTTTCGATGTTTCTAAATCGGAAAATAAGAATTATTGTCCGGAAAAAATCGACGAACAAAAGAATATATTGATGTGATTTATTTACCTCGACACTACGTCGCCAATGAATAAGAGCATGTCGTGACAGTTCAATTTCTTTTTGTTGTTTTTCTTTCCGTCGTTTGAATGCAATTTCAATCGAAAGAAGAAAGAAACCAGCAAATATGCCACTTGCAACAAGAAGAAAAACACCTAGCATATTACTAACACCGAGCGTGGCTGGTGATGATGTTCGATCGGGACAACCTTTGTTTCTAAACAAAACAAAAAGCAATTGTTCTTCGATTCGAAATCAATCGTTTGACATTTACTCGTCGATCAGAATCCATCTTGTATCCAGTGTTTCCATGAAACCTCGTTCGTGCAGTGATAAAATCGCGTGTGAAAGTGGATTTATCCAGGCGTCTTTTTTCCTCAGCGCTATGCCGTAACTTGATCGGCCAAAGAGTTCGCCAGCAGTGACTAAATCACAATCTAACGCAGCTTCATATTCCAATCGTGGTGAATCCCAGATGAATGCATTGAGTCGACTGAAAGAAAAACAAAAATGCCAATGAATTTTTGCTTTCGAAGCAATTCGAGATAATTTACCCTTCTTTGAGATCTTCGATCGCTGCTTCGGGAGTGAGATAATTCTTGGCTTCCATCGTACGATACATGGTTGAGAGTTCTATTTTAAAAAAAAACGAGAATTTCTCGTCAAAAAGTGGATCAAGTAACAAAGCAATCAATACGAACCGACTTGTCGTTTGAAATACATATCAACCGAAGAACCTTTGACAGTCGCGTATTTGAAATTTTCTTGTGGGTTCCTTAGCTAAAATTAGTAAGTCAATAATTGATTGGTAAGAGAAGATTTTCATACTCGAGCATCGTTTATTCCTGAGATACTGGCTTCAGGTCGATCGAGCACAAGGTAGGCAGCTAAGTTAGCAGTGTATGAAGCGACCATGATCATAGCAAAACCAGCCCAGACCATGCCGAGAACACGTGCCGAAAAACTTCTCGGTGTTCCTAAAAACAATGACGAATTGACTCGATTTGTCATATTTTTTTCATCCAAACCTTCTCCAATTCCTGAATTTAATAAGATTCCCCAAGTAAACCAAAGTGCTCGCGAGAGATTCAATGCATCTGCATCGGTATTAGCTTCGATGTTTAATCCATCGCCGGCATCAGTTCGTTGCTGAGGTGTAAAACGAAATCGACCGAATGGAGAAAATCGATCCAACAGATACAAAACAACAGCAACAACATGAACAGATAGCAAAACCATTAACCATAATTCACGTTGAAATGGTTGTAAAAATGAAGTCAAACTCGATGTATTTGTTGTCTAAATCGTTTATTTTTCTTCTTCAAAACATTCGTTTTTAATGATTGAACATACTTTTTTAACGAGAATTGTAATTCCTTGATATTTAAATGGTTTCGTAAATTCAATATCTTCAGCTCGCTCGGGACTGATTGTCAATGGTGCGACAATCATGTCTGCTTGTCCACTTAGCAATTCACCAATCATTCCGTCCCAACGTTTTTGCCTTTCGTCGCCTTCCTAGAAAAACATTCATTCGTAATTTGATTTATTCGTCAAATCGGTCTTGATTAATGTCATTTGTCCTCTAACTCAATTATCAAACAGTTTAGTTCGCTTACTTTTTCGATTGAACCGTATTTATTGTCAGTAACAAGATGTAATGTATAGACGAAACTCAAATTTTTCGAAAGTTCTTTCAATAAATCAATGCAATAGCCACGACAGCAGAAGGATTCATATTCTTCACTAGTTGAATCTGAAATCAGAGAAAAAAAAACGATCGAAATAAATCGCAAAATATGAGCAATATTATTACCATTGAATTTCTTTCGTGGACAAAGAATCTCATCAGCCGTACATTGTGTATCCGGTCGAATGAAAATAAATGGTTTTTCTGCAATTGTCACGACCTAATAACGAATAGATTCGAGTCGAATTTCAGGGTGTTGACTTCTCGTTTGCTTACAGAAACATTTCGTCGTGTTCGAATACCTTCTGGTTGCCGATAGAGACCATTCGGCCAGACAATATCCAATGGATCGAGTACTAACTCTGTATTATCAATCTAAGAAGCATCATAGACTCATACAATCGAATTCACAGACTCAAAAAAAAGAGAGAAGGACGTACAATTTGTCGACATTCGCCGCTTTTGTAACACGTACTCTAGAGATAAAGACAAATATTGAGGATTTCTTTCTTTCGAAGAATTTAACTAACAGTATTCGTTCGATAAGTTCCAACAATTTTTAGACTTTTATCTTGAACATTCACTATTTCATATAACGATTCGACTCGATCACCTTCATCATTGAATGCGATATTTCCTGTTGTACCATTTGTTATTTTCGTATTCAATAATTCTCTGTAGAAAAAAGAAACGAACAGAAATTGTAAAATAATTAAACGACAAAGGAAAAAACCTGTAAAGTTCCTTTCCGAATGTCCAAGGTTCAGTCGATGAACAATCAATTGCTAATGGTTTCTCCGACCAAAATAACGAATTATTTATGAATTTACTAAATGTTTGAACTAGGAGATTCGTTGCATCGATAAGAAGATTCTCCTGAGTAAATCGATGATGCAATCGAACACCGAGCAAACCGTCGATAAGTCCGGTATGATTCGATGTTAGAACTCGTTCATTGACAATCCAAACGCAGTTTTCTAATAATTGTAAATTTATTATTGCAGAAAAAAGTTCATCGACATCTTCGAGTCTATTGAAAGCGAACAAATAAATAAAATATAACTTTGTTTTTTTTCGAAAACAAACCTGATATGAACAATGAAAACAAGAGATAACAAATGATCTTCGGAAATAATATCGGAAATAAGTGAAGTAAAATTAACATTCGATTCGTATTCTTCGATACGTTCAATCTTAAAATCAATTATTTGAATTTCGAATTGAACATTAGTAATTAAATATTTTACTTGAATATCCGAATCTTCAGTTAACATCTGAAATCTCGATGCAACCATTCGTCCTTCTTCATCTTGACTATAGATTAAAACAATTCGACTGTATTTTAATCGTGTCACGAGACTAAACCATGCGTCAGCTTCGTATAAATACGGTGGAACTAATCGAACAATATAATTATACAACGCCTAAATGACAAATAAACATGAATAGAATGTTTGTTATTCTTCGAATTAGGAAAAAACATCGATATGTTCTACTTTGTCGGAAAAAAGATTTTCTCTCGATGCAATTGTTAACACAGGTATATGATAAAAATCTGAGACATAAGAAATAGCTGTTAATGTTAAATCATCGTCATCGAGACCTTGACCAGCAATAATTGCTTTGGCTTGAGAATGATTGCCTATTTCACAAAGTTTAATTGCGATTAACAATGGATTTAAATCCAAGAGAAATGATTTCGATGACAGATAAATAGCTTGTGTCGATGAAATCGAATACAATTGATTTGTATGTTCATTGAGTATGTGAATATGTTCAGGAGTTGTCAGCGCACCAAGAACAGTTATATGTGGATGATCCAATTGAAATAGATCGAATGTTTTATTCGGTAAAATGTCGAGATTTTCAAGGTTTACAAAAGAAAAATGGAAGATAATTAAGACGAAATAAATCATTTGTAATCGGTTGAGAAAAAGAAAGAACAAAAAAAAATAATCTCGTTTTTTCCTTTCTTTCTTCTCCTTGTATTTTTCTGTCAAATAGATGGGTTCTTTTACTCGGAACGAGTGGCTTAGGAATAGACGATTGGAAATGCACATCAACAATTTGCTCCTTCTCTGGAGAAAAATATGACTCGCAGATGTCGCAAAAGAACGAACAGTCTTCTTCTTCTTCTGGTGCTTCGCTTTCTTTTTCCTTTTCTTTTACTTGCATTTTCTGTTCCTCTCGTCTTTGAACATAACAAAACTGATTCGATTACCAAAATGATCGATTCTTTTCGTCGAATAATATGACATTTTGACGGCAAAAGAGTATAAAAACTATACTTAAATATAAGATGACAATAACAACGAATGTTATCGCCATCATTTTTCTGTTTTATTCGGTACAATACGAAGATACTTGAGATATAGTTAAAGACTTTTCAAGATACACAAATCGAATCATTGACCTCATCGAGAGCAAAGATTTGTGACCCAATTCTGTACACAAGTTAATTATATCATTAACAAGGATTGTTTATTTTATAAATATATCAGATCAAGATAAAAAAAAATATCTACGAAGACCGATTCTCAGTCTGTTCTTTTTCGTATGCGTATATCTGTCAGAAATTCAATGAATATGATGTGTTTATATATAAACGGTTCGAATAATGATCATATCATCAATATAACAAATTGATCAATACCTCTGATTGTTGT
>ERZ781398.3725-NODE-3725-length-11673-cov-3.132467_pt1 | contig 11673 bp, 9 predicted proteins | sample MGYA00433077_ERZ781398 | MGnify/ENA primary metagenome ERZ781398 (study PRJEB29847, sample SAMN06458254) | wastewater metagenome | isolation source: Wastewater bioreactor | place: South Africa: Cape Town | study: EMG produced TPA metagenomics assembly of the... | reverse complement strand
GAACGCACGCCCACTCGCTGCTCACCACCCACCCCCGAGACGCCGCAACGACCCAAGATACACGACGTTCACCATCTCGCTCCGGCTTCTTCGGTCACTCCCCGCATCACACGCTGGATTCCACGAGCCCCCAGCACCGCGCAGGACAAGGCGGGGCTGGAACGATACATCGTGTATCGGCCTTCGCCGGCCTGCAAGCCGCACTCTGACCCATGCACGAAATTGCAGACTTTCGGGGGCGGTGTCTACGGGCCAGCGAGGCCGCTCTCGACCAGCGCGAGCATCGCCTTCTTCGCACGCGCGATGTCGTTCAGCTCGAGCGCCACGCCTTCGAGCGCGGAGACGAGCGCCACGTAGGTGAAGCCATCGAGCGGCGCGACACCTCGCGCCTCGGCCGCCTGGACGAGAACCCTCAAGATCCGCGCGCGAAACTGACGGCGATGCCCCGCGAGCGGGGAGTCGGAGCGCACCGACTGCTCGACGAGCACCCGGAAGAGCGCCGCATTCTCGACGTGGAAATCGAGATACAGATCGACGCCCGCACGGACCCCGGACATCGAACCGTCCTCCGCCACGGACGCCTCGTCGAGCGCGCCGAGGAGCTCCCCCGTCGCGAGCTCGTACACGGCGGCGAGGACGTCTTCCTTGCTCGTGAAATAGCGATAGAACGTACGCCGAGCGATCCTCGCCTCTTCGAGGACGTCTTCCACGCGCGTCGCGGTGAAGCCGCGGCGAGCGAACACCTTCATCGCGGCGACGAGGATGCCGTTCTCGACCACGCGGGCGTTCAGCGATGGCGGAATGGAGCTTCGGGGTGGGAGCGACCTCCGCGTGCCCGAGGGCGGCGGCTGCGTCTTCCCCGGCTCGCTCGCCTGTCCCTGTCGTGCACGCGACGTGACGACAGGCGGTCGCGTACGACGGGGCATCGTTGACGATTGTCAGGGCTCCTTCGCGCCGTCGCAAGTGACCTCGCGTGGCGTGGATGTGTGTGTCGCCGTCATCCGCTCGCGCTCGAGGGCGCAACACATTCGACGAGCGGCCGTGCTCGGTCGCGGTCGTCCACTCGCGCTCGAGGCATTCGACCAGCGACCGTGCTCGGTCGCGCGGTGTCGGTTCGATCGCGGGCGCCGTCCAGTGAAGCTCGGCCGCGCACGCCCTCGCCGCACGCTCTCGTAGCGCGCCCACTTGCTGGCGCGTTCGGCAGCGCTCTTTCGGCGCGGCCTCTCCCCTGGAAAGCCGCCTGCAACGAGGCAGGCTGACAACTGGGAAGAGGCTCTCGAGCCAGTCTCGGTGCCGAAGAGGGCACCGAGATCGGGGGCGTCGAGGGGGTTGGTGGAGCCGCGAGTCGGGCTTGAACCGACGACCTGCGCTTTACGAAAGCGCTGCTCTACCGCTGAGCTATCGCGGCGTGTCGAGGGAAGCGGATGTATTCCGAGACGCCCGACACGTCAAGAGATTACGCAGCATGACGCCGTCGGATTTGTTCGGCGAGCCGGCTGGAGGCCAGGCGGCTCATGGCCATGATGGTGTGCTGGGGGTTCACCCCGAGGTTCGTCGGAAAGACGCTCGAGTCGACGACGTAGAGCCCATCCACGCCGTGGACGCGGAAATCGGGGTCCACGACCGAGGCGCCCGGATCGCGCCCCATGCGTGCAGCGCCGAAGAGATGGGTCGCGATGAAGCTGTACGAGCGCGGCTCGAGCGGAGCTTCGGCGACGAGCTTCACCTCGTCGACCGACCGGAGGACGCTCGGTACGCCGAGGATGCCCGGCCAGACCTCGCGCGCTCCCGCCTCGAACATCATTCGCGCGATCAGCGCGCACGCCTTTCGAGCAGCGCGCATGTCGTTCTCGGTCATCGTGTAGCGGACGCGGTCGACGCCGCCCCACCCTTCGCGGACCGTCCCCTCGGCCTCGGCGCGGACCTGCGCGGCCCATACCGCGACATGGCCGAGCTGCGAGAGGCGCTCGGCGAGCTCGGCACCGACACCGGGGATGCGCGCGGCAGCGAGATCGGGCGGCAGCGAGATCGTCTCGAGCTTGAAGCGCTCCGTCTTGCGGAAGTGGATGCTCTCCGCGCCCTGCGTCGCGCCGAAGGCCATGTTGATCGGCCGCTCGAAGAGGGCGCCCATCGCGAGCCCCGGATGCGCCTGGAAGTGCTGCCCGAGCGCAGCCGAGCGGACACCACTGCGCCGGAGGATGTTCGGGCTCTGCACGGTGCTCGCGGCGATGACGACGGCATGGCGTGCGTGCAGCATCACGCGATGGCCGGTCGCCGAGCGCGCGACGACCGCAGCCGCACGCGCCCCGCGGATCTCGACGTGCTCGACACGGCACGACGTGAAGATGCGCGCGCGTCCGAGGCGAAGTGCCCACGGGACATAGGTGACGCTCATGCCCTGCTTCGCGGCGGTGGGGCACGCGGTGACGCACATCCCCGAGCCCGTGCAGCCCCGGTCGTAGCGACGCATCGGCGCGGCCTCGAAGCCGAGCTTCTGCGCCTGCTCGACGAAGAGGCGGTTGTTCTCGCCCATCACCTCGGGAGCGACCTCGCGGACGGAAAGGTCCGCCTCGAGCGCGGCGTAGTGTGGATCGAGGGCGCGAGGGGAGATCGCGTCACCGAGACCGAAGCGCCCGCCCCAGTCCTCGATGACGTCCTCCGGTGCGCGCCAGGCGATCGCCGAGTTGACGAGCGTGCTGCCGCCGACACATCGCCCTTGGAGCATCGGCATGAATGCGCGCCCCTGCAGGACCTGCATGCCGGCCTGGCGCATCGCGCGTGCAAACGTGGAGTAGACGTCGCTCTTTACGTTGCGCGTCTTGATCCACGGCCCTTCTTCGACGATGCCGACGTGGAGCCCTGCCGACGCGAGCACGTGCGCAGCAACGGCGCCGGCAGCGCCCGAGCCGACGACCACGACGTCGAAGGACTCACCACGGCTCGACGCGAGCGTCTCTCCGTCGACGACCGCACCTTCGGGGAGGTCGTCATCCGGGAAGCGGCGCGCGATCGGCTCACTCGGCGGCGTGAGCATGGGCGCCTCCTCGGGTTCGAGCGTTTGCCGGAAGTCCGATCTGGACGAGGCCCTCGGGGCCGGCGGACGCGAGCCCCGAGCGCGGGTTCGTCATCGCCGCACGCGCCTCGGGGGATTGTGCGTAGAGCAGCGAGCCGATCGCCTTGAACGCGACGACCAGCTGCCGGATCGCATAGACGGGGCTCGCGACCAGTCGCTCCAGTACGCGCTGGCGCTCTTCGGGCCCGATGTCGCTGATCGTCCGCGGCCGGCGCAAGATCCAGAGCGGCGCGAGGGCCACGATCCAGAGCGTCAGGCGGAGCCCGATCGACTGCTCGAGCGGCGACACTGCGATCGTGTCGGCGAAGAAGCGCGCGGGCCCCATCCGCGCGATGCCGTGCGGGAGCGCCGTGCGCTCCGGAAAGACGGCGTCGAACGCCGCCGCCGCCCACGCGAGCTCGAACCCGAAGAGCTTCATGCTGCCAGCCTCCCTCGAACGACAAAGCCTCTCTGTTTGCTCGATCAACCACCTCGAACAGTGCCCGTTGGGAGGAACGCCCCCCTCACCCGTCTGGACTGCAAGCCGTCGGCCTGCCCACGCTCAGCGTGTCTTGCCCTTCTTCGACGGCGCCTTCGCCGCCTCTTTGCCGAGCATGCTCGCCGTCTTCGTGCGCGCCTTGCCGTCGCCGTTCGTCTTGCCGCCTGGCTTGTGCCCGTGGCGCGCCAGCCACTCCTTGTCCATCGCGTCGAAGGCGGCGCGGAGGGTCTGGCGTGCGGCGTCGGCGTCGCCCGCACGCACGAGCTCGACGAGCACGTCGTAGAACGGGAGCGACTCATCGCGGCGGTCGTAGAGCTCCGCGAGCAACTCGGGCTCCTCTTCCGGGAACCGCGCGAACGTGTTCAGGATGAGCTCGAAGCCGACGTTCCGCGCCGCGCGAACGATGACGCGCTGGATCGCGAGGTCGCCGCGAGCGAACGCGAACGGATCGGGCAGGTTGTTCACCTGCTCGGCAGCGAGCTGCTTGATCGCGGCGAGGTCTTCCTCGGTGTGACGCTCCGCTGCGAGCGCGACCGCCTCCGAGACGAGCACCCGACGGACCTCGAGCAGCGACGTGAGGAGCTCCAGCCACGCGGGCTCCTCACGCTCGAGCGAGCTCATGACCATCGTGAGCGCCTCGAGGCCGGCACGCTCCCGCCACGACACGACCTCGGTGCCCGATCCGTGACGCGTGATGACGAGGCCCATCGCCTCGAGCCGCGCGAGCGCGGCACGGAGGGTGAGGCGATTGACGCCGAGGGCCAGCGAGAGCTCGCGCTCCGAGGGGAGTCGCGAGCCGGCGGCGATGCGTCCAGCGAGGATCTCGTTCCGCAGGCGGTCGGATACGGCATCGACGACGCTCGAGCGCGCGACCGGGCCGATCGCCGCGAGGGTCTCGGTCGGGTCGGTGAGCTCGGGTGTCGGCGGAGGTAGCTTTTTCATCGACTCATCCGGTGGTTCAACCAATCAAGCACGGAACCTGGCACTGCGCAAGGTCGTTCGCACTGGGGCGCGGGGGTCGCGCGAGCTCCACAGTCGAGGCTCTCGGCCCGAGGGGGAAGAGAAAACGCCGCCTCGATCACCGCCGCGTCGATCACCGTCTCCGCACGAGCGCGGAGCCTGGAGCGTGGAGCCCCCCACCTGATACCGTGTGCCACCTTGATCGACGTTCGTAGCGACACCGTCACCCGCCCTACCGCCGCCATGCGCGAGGCGATCGCCCGCGCCGAGCTCGGAGACGACGTCTTCGGTGAAGATCCGACGGTACGGGCGCTCGAGGCCGAGGCCGCCCGCATCACCGGGAAAGAGGCCGCCCTGTTCGTCACGTCGGGGACGATGGGCAACCAGCTCGCGATCGCCCTCCACACGCGGCCCGGCGACGAGGTCATCGTCGGCGATGGAGCCCACGTCGTCTTCTACGAGAGCGGCGCCGGCGCCGCGCTCTCCGGCGTGCAGTTCGCGATCGCCGGAAGCGGCGGGCTCTTCGACGCCGACGCGATGGAAGAGCGGATCCATCCGAAGGCGCACTGGAGCCCGCGCTCGAGCCTCGTCTGCCTGGAGAACACGCACAACCGCGCCGGCGGCCGGGTCTTCCCACAGGCCGCTGCCGTCGCCATCGCCGAGCGGGCGCGCTCACGCGGGCTCGGGGTCCACCTCGACGGCGCGCGCATCTGGAACGCGAGCGCGAAGACCGGGCTCTCCGTCGCCGAGCTTGCTGCGCCCTTCGATACCGTGAGCATCTGCTTCTCGAAGGGCCTCGGCGCCCCCGTCGGAAGCGCGCTCTGTGCACCGCGCGACTGGATCGAGCGCGCCCGGACGCTCCGGAAGCGCTGGGGCGGAGGCATGCGCCAGGCGGGGATCCTCGCCGCCGGCGCGCTCTTCGCGCTCGAGCACCACCGCGAGCGCCTCGGCGAGGATCACGACAAGGCGCGCCGCTTCGCCGAAGGGATCGCGAAAGCGCCGGGCGCCAGCGTCGACCTCGCGAAGGTCGAGACGAACATCGTGAACGTCGACCTCGAGGCGCCGCTGACCGCCGAGGCCGTCGCCGACGCAGCTCGCCTCCGCGGCCTCGCGATCAACCCGTCCGGACCGCGCCGCCTCCGCGCCGTCATGCACCTCGACGTCCTGCCCGATGACGTCGATCGCGCCGTCGCGATCCTCGCCGCGGCCATCGCCGACACGCGCGGGAAGGCATGATGCGCCGCCCGCACGCGCTCATCGCACACGCGTTCGTCGCGCTCGCCCTCTTCTCGACCGGGCTCGGCTGCGCCCCGAACCGCGGCGCGGCCTACGAGAAGGCGCTCGCCGAGGCGCGCCGCGCGCACCACGCCGGTCGCTTCGACACGGCAGCCGATCGCTTCGACGAGGCCGCCCGGACGGCGAAGGTGCCTCGGGACAGCGTCTACGCTCGATACGAGGCCGCGCTCGCACGCGCGCGCTCGGGCGACGTCGCTCGCGCGTCGAGGGAGCTCCGCGCGATCGCGGACGCGAATCCGCCGAACGCCTACTCCGCCCAGGCGGCCTTCAAGGCAGCCGATCTCGCGTGGAAGAGCGATCCCTCCGCCGGCTATGCCGAGCTCGAAGCGATCGCGCTGCGCTTCCCCGAGAGCGGCGTCGGGAAGGTCGCGCTCGGCCGCGTCATCCGCCACGACGACGAGAGCGGCCCCGCCAAGACGCTCGCTCACCTCGACGCGCTCGCCCCGAAGGTCGCGAAGACCTCACTCGAGGAGCTCGTTCTCTATGAGCGCGCGAAGCGCATCGCAGAGCTCGGCCGCTACGAAGAAGCGCGCGACGCCTTCGTCTTGGTCGCCGACCGTTGGCCTTACCCCGGCGGCGCATACTTCGACGACGCGCTCTACCGCGCCAGTGAAATGGAAGAGAAGCTCGGCCGTCCACGAGAGGCGATTGCCCACCTCGAGCGCATGCTCTCGTTCCGCGAGAGCTCCTCGACGATGGGGAGCTACGAGCGCCCCCGTTACTCCTCCGCCATCCTCCGCATCGCAACGCTCTACGAGGAGCGGCTCGGCGACCGAGCAAAGGCGCGCGAGACGCTCCACCGGCTCTACGCCGACTTCAAGACGTCGACGCTGCGCGACGACGCGCTCTGGCACGAGGCGGAGCTCTGGCAGAAGGACGGCGACAAAGAGACCGCCTGCAATCGCCTCTCGACGCTTGCGAGCGATTTCCCGGACTCGGGCTACGTGCCGTGCGGGGTCGAGCGCTGTCCGTCGATCAAGCGGCCCTCGAAGAGCAAGGCGCCGAAGAGCTGCCGTGATTACCTGAGCCGCGAGCCCGGCGAGAGGGCGGACGACGATCCTCCGACTGCCGGCGCGACTCGACCGGACGATTCGAAGTAGCAGAACACCTCGGCACGCCAGCCCATGCGGCGCGCCCGGAGGTTTCGAAGAAGGAGAACGGCTCGGTCCAGCCCGCACGCGGCGGGCTGGAGGCGAACGCCGAGACGACGCGACGCGACCCGACCCTAGCGGGCGTCAGTCGTCGTCGTCCTCTTCCTCTTCTTCCTCGTCGTCGTCGTCTTCGTCGTCGTCTTCGTCCTCGTCCTCGAGGTCCTCGTCGTCGAAGTCGTCGACGCTCTCTTCTTCTTCCTCTTCGTCGGCCTCGGCCGCGGCGGGCTTCTTCTCGAACTTCACGTCGACGCCGATGTCGCCGAGCTGGGCATCGAGAAGCTCGAAGAGCTCATCCACATCGTCGCCCGACCACTCATCGAGCATCTCGGTGAGGAACTCGTAGAAGTCGCCGCTGTCGAGGCGGCGCTCGATCTCCTCGACCTGCTCCTCAGTGAATGCTTCGAGAATGTCCTCGCGCAGCGTCTCGGTGTCCCCTTCCTCGATCGCGTCCTGCGCCGAGAGACGAATCTGCCGAACCGCACGTTTGTCGAGAACGATCTCCATCTGTCCTTACTCCGAGAAACCGGAACACTTGCGCGTCGCTGTCAGCTGCGACGATGCAGCGCCCACGAATACGCAAAGCCATCGTGCTGTGTCAACGTGCGAACGATGGTTTCGCGCTCGAAGGGGTGAGGACCTCTCCATCACGTCCGTCCAACCGGGCTCCAGCAGAGCAGCCAGCCGCGTACGGCGTGTATGCTGAGCACGTGCGCGGCGTGTCGGAGAAACCTGTGGCCTCGACCTCGCGAGCTCGTACGAGCCGCGGCGGCCTTCCTCCGCGCCACTGGCTTCCGCCGGCGATGACTGGACGCGGATGCGGATGCGTTCGCGGCGCGACGCTCACCGCGACGATGGTGACGCTCGCTGCCGGCGTCGCCTCGGCGCAGCCGGAGCCCGCGCCGACACCGTCGCCGGCGCCGGTGACCGCGTCGGCGCCCCAACCCTCCGCACCTGCAGACTCAGCCGAGCCGCTCGGTCCAACGCACGACGCACGGCGGCTCGCGCGTGACCTCGAGACGGCACCACCACCGCCGTCGCACGTCGTCTACTTCCAGTACGGCGTCGCGTTCGCGGCCGAACAGGTTCTCGCGCCCGGACCAGTCTGTGACGACACGTCAGGTGTCCCATGCATCCTCGGCGCGGGCGGCGGGGTCGTCGTCCGAGGCGGCTGGCGCAGCTCCGGCCCGCTCTACCTCGGCGGCGCCTACGAGATGACGAAGCAGGACCCGAACAAGCTCTATCGGTTCGCCCTCCTCCAGCAAGCGCGAGCGGAGGGCCGCTACTACTTCATGACCGCGCGCGTCACCGAGCCGTACGCAGCGATCGGCCTCGGAGTCGCTGGCTACGGGAACGAATGGGCGATCGACACCTGGGGCCCAGCCGGCTCGATCGGCGCCGGCATCGAGTACCAAATCACGCGCCGCACCGTCGTCGGGCTCGCGTTCGCCTATCGCCTCCTCCACTTCAGCCGCTTCACGGACACGGCCGGCTCGGAGCGCAACCCCGGGATCGCTCAGCTCCTCGGGCTCGATCTCGTGCTGGAGCAGCGGGACGCGATCGTCCGCGCCGGAGCCGACGCGACACGGTCGCCCTGAGGCCCATCGGCTGCAGCGAACGGGCCAATCTCCCGCCCGAGCCCAATGCGCGAGCGCCGTCAAGACCCTCGACGAACCGAGAGGAGGGAGGCCAGGCCGAACGCATCGAACACGACGTTGCCCTTGAAGGCCGCTTGACGGTCGCGGTGCGGTGTTGTCCCCTACGGGGAACGTGATCCGAGGGAGCTTGCGACCGAGGAAGAGGAAGCCGGGAGCCCGACGCGTGGAACGAACCACGTCATGACCTGCTCGACGTGCGGACGAGAGAATCCGCCTCACCTGACGTTCTGCCAGGAGTGCGGACAGCGCCTCGGGCCACGCATTGCGCCTCCGACGCCGCCCATCGGCCTCGGCGGGCAGGATGCCTACGGCCCGCCACCGAACGTGCAGCCCGCGCCGCGCGCCGCAACGGCGCTCGGGATCGCGAACAGCGCGCCTGATCACACGCCCGCCGCGCCTCCCGTCGCTGCGGCTGCGCCTGCGACCGGAGCCGAGCGTCGCTGCAAGATCTGCGATACGGCCAACGGCCCGAACCTCCGCTACTGCACATCGTGCGGGAGCACGCTCGAGCCCGCTCCTGTCGCTCTGGCGTCAGCGCCCGCTGCCGTCGTCGCCGCGCCGCCCGCTGGAGCAGTCCCGGTGTCCCCCGCGAACGCGATCGTTCCGACGGGCGTGGTGAACCTCGCGAGCGGCGCCGCTGCTCCCGCGGACACGACGCGCACGTGCAGCCGGTGCAAGGGCACCGCCGATGGATCCGCGCAGTTCTGCAAGTTCTGCGGGAACCCGCTTGGTAGCGAGCCGGCGCGCGAGCCGGCGCCTCAGCCAGCGGCCGCAGGCCCCGCGCACGAGCGGCTCGAGCTCCCGCGCCCGAATGGCGCCGGGGACGCCGCGCAGCCTGCGCTCGCGCGCCCGCCGACCGCGCCGATCGCGCAGGTCGCGTCGCAGGTGCTCGCGGCCATGCGGCCGATGCCGGCGCAGCCCGCGCCTGCGCCCTCTCCGTCTCCCATCGGCCCGATCGCTCCGGGCGCGTCGGCGGCTCCGGCCGCGACGGCCGGAGAGCGCTCGTCGAGCTACGGCGCACCTCCCCAGCCGAGCGGCGCCGCCGCGCTCGCCGCGAGCCAGCCGGCGCCGATGCCGACTCCTGCTCCGGCTCCGGCGCCTGCCCGTCCCGCAGCGAGCCCGCAGCGTGGACGCCTCGTCGTGATCGCGAAGAGTGGCGCGGACGGGCCGAGCTACCCGTTCGGCGACCTCCTCGACATCGGGCGCACCGACGGCAACGTCGTCGTGAGCGAGGACCCCTACCTCTCGCCGCGTCACGTTCGCATCGTCTGGAACAACGGCAAGTTGCTCCTCCGCGACCTCGGGAGCACGAACGGTGTTTACCTCCGCCTCGCGGCCTGGAGGGACATGGGCGCCCGGCGAGCCGGGGACAGCCCCGAGATTGCGGTTCCGCTCTCCGACCAGGACCTCATCCTGGTGGGCCAGCAGGTGCTGCGCTTCGATATCCTCAAGGAGGGCGAGGGTGGCTTCGGTCCGGCGCAGGAACACGGCACGCTCTTGTTTGGCTCTCCCGCCGCTCCAAGGTACGCTCGCCTCTCTCAGCGCACCGTCGAAGGAATCGCGCGAGACGTTTATTACGTCCGGAAAGTGGAGACCGTGCTCGGTCGTGAGTCGGGAGATGTGGTGTTCACAGAGGACCCGTTCCTGTCGCGCCGTCATGCCGCGATTCGCCTTCTCGCACGGGACGGCTCGCCGCCAGCGGCTTCACGACCTCTACCGCCGACCGAGGCTCGCTTTGCGCTCGTCGACCTCGGCTCGTCAAACGGAACCTTCCTTCGTATCCGGAGCGATGTCGAGCTCGCGCCGGGCGACCACTTCCGCGTCGGACAGCAGCTCTTCCGCGTGGACTTCGACGGGGCACGTGGGTAGCCGCATGAGGGTTCGCACGTGACGCAGCCCGAGACCCCCGCACCGGCGCCCGCCACCTCTGGTGGGAGCACGAGCGAGAACTCGAACACCGGCGAGGAGTCGCCCGCGACGGAAGTCCGGGTCCACCTCTTCGCTCGTACGGACGTCGGCCAGGTCCGCGAGCACAACGAGGACAACTTCCTCGTCGCGGATCTCACGCGCCGCTCGCGCGGCCTGCTCGAGGCAAACCGCGCAACGGTCATCGGCGAGCAAGGCGCCGTCTTCGCCGTCTGCGACGGCATGGGCGGCGCCGCAGCGGGAGAGATCGCGAGCCAGCTCGCCGTCGACATCATCTACGAGCGCCTCGTCGACGGGCTCGGCGACCGGCCGATCAAGCGCGACGACCTCGCTCGTCGCCTCGTCCGAGCCGTCGAGTCGGCCGGGCTCCGCATCTTCCATGAGGCCAAAGCCGACCGCTCGCGCCGCGGCATGGGCACCACCGTCACGGCGGCCGCCCTCGTGGACGAGGTCCTGTTCTTTGCGCAGGTCGGCGACTCGCGCGGCTACATCCTCCGCGGCGACACGCTCGTGCAGCTCACGGCCGATCAGTCGCTCGTGAACCAGCTCATCGAAGCCGGCCAGCTCAACGAGGAAGAGGCCGAGACCTTCGATCACAACAACATCATCCTCCAGGCGCTCGGTACGTCGGACACGGTGCAGGTCGACCTCACGTACGCCGAGGTCCGCCGCGGAGACATCCTGCTCCTCTGCTCCGACGGCCTCTCAGGCATGGTCCGCTTCGAGGACATCCGCGAGACGCTCCGGTCCGGCGCCGAGCCGCTCGACATCTGCAAGGCCCTCACCGAGCGCGCCAACCAGGCCGGTGGCCACGACAACATCACCGTCATCATCGTCCAGTTCGACGGTCCGACGCTCAAGCCGAGCGACGCCGAAGGCGGCGAACCGCTCAAGTATCGCAAGTACGTCCTCGCCGACGAGTCGCTCGACGAGAAGACCCGCCCGATGCCGGCGATCGACGTCGGCGCGATCACTCCCAGCGACTCGAGCGTCGGGGAGAGCGCCCCGCGAACGACGTCGAACGCGCCGACGAGCTGGCAGGAGCAAGGCCTCCACGGCGGTGACCACGACTACGACCGCGTCGACATCCCCGGTACGCACGTGCCGGTCTGGATGGTGATCGGCATCGTCGCC
>ERZ781398.3719-NODE-3719-length-11687-cov-4.181740_pt1 | contig 11687 bp, 15 predicted proteins | sample MGYA00433077_ERZ781398 | MGnify/ENA primary metagenome ERZ781398 (study PRJEB29847, sample SAMN06458254) | wastewater metagenome | isolation source: Wastewater bioreactor | place: South Africa: Cape Town | study: EMG produced TPA metagenomics assembly of the... | reverse complement strand
TATGGCTTCAATAACATCACATATCAAGGTCCAGTTATTTCAAATATTGTTGTTTCTCAAGATAGTAGTCAAGTGAACGTGACCTATTCATTAGTCAAATCGATCGAACTTCGAAATCCAGCCGGTTTTGAAGTCTGTTGTCAAGGTGCAAGTGTTTGTAGTACGAATGATCAAGCTTGGGTGTCGACTCTTGCACAACGAAGTCAAGCTGATCCATTGACAATCACATTGGCAGGTCATGATGCATGTAAATCGAAACAATTGAATGGTCTTCGATATTTATGGCGAGAAACACCTTGTCTATTCAAACAAGCAGCTGTCTACAATGGTGAAGATTCAGATTTACCTGGTCCACCTTACATTAAATATTTCTAATCGAGAAAAAACATAGAGATCGCTCGATTTTTCCTTTTTGTGAAGTTGTAATAAACCACTCGGAAAAAAAAGTGTTCTAATCTACTTGTCTAATGATTGATTGGATGGTGAGAGAACGAGCGAGAGAAGAAAAAGAAAAAGAATGAGTTGCTCAATAGACATTCAAACGTGGAATGGCAGCTGATGAATGTAGCATTCGAGGCGTAGCTCGTTTTCGGCCATTGAACGATTCGGAAGATCGTGCTGAAAGTAAAAACATAGTCAAATTTCCTGTTGATCAAGAAGAAACTGTTCTTATAAATGTATGCGAGTGTGAATTATTTTATGATTTTCGATAAAGTATTTCGATCTGATGCAAGTCAAGAAAAAGTTTACAATGAAACTGTGAAAGAGATTGTGAAAGACGTTTTAAGTGATTATAATGGTACCATATTTGCATACGGACAAACATCAAGTGGAAAAACACATACAATGGATGTCGAAAATGAGTTTTTGCTGTTCTTATTCTTACAAAATGTTGTTTGATTATGATGTTATGTGTAACATAGAACAACAAGATATTATCTCTCGAATTGTTTAGGACATTTTCTATTATATTTAGACATAACATGTTTTCAAGAAGAAAGTAAATCAGCTAAAGATGAAGTCAAAGAAGTTCTTGAAGCTCTCGAAGAATTAGCGGTGCATTATGATAAAAACGCAGGAAGTGGAGAGTAAAAGTAAAGAAAATCAAAGGCTAACACAAAAATTAGATTCGAAATTAGTAAGTCAAAGACAAAGAGAGAACGAGAAAGAGAAAGCAGACATAGGCAGAGAAACTCTTTGCATTTTTAATGCGAATTTTCGCCACATATACTATTTCTTTCACAAAACGCGATTTTTTATTGATATGATAGTTTATTCGAATATTGTCATAGATCGGTTTCTAATTTTTTATCGTGTTTTTATTGGAGAGAAAACAATCGAATTTTAATGCCATCTATCTTTTGTATTAGTGACTAGTAAATTCAGCGAAAACTGCTCCAATAAATCGCTATTAGGGTTATCGAACTTGAGCTGAATCATTTGTATAATTGCTGAAAAAGTTTTTTTTTCTCTTGTTAATTAATTTCATCGTTTAACTCGGATCCATATTAATGTCAAATTTAACCCAAGCATTAAAACATCTCTTTCATGATTTCAAGGCGCCTACAAATGGTATGTGATTCTATCTTAATCGAATATTTCGACATAACATAATGAAATCTGTTCCTTGTTCGCATAATTTCTCTGTTCGAAAGAAGGATTTTTTTTTTGATTAATTAATTCATCGCCGATGTTATTTTCCTCTTCTAGTGTTTGGAAACATTTACTGTGTGAACTGTGAACTAACTTTTTCGCACGACTGTAAACAGTCGTATACGCTACAGTTTTGTATCATCGCGGCGACGGTATTGATCGCCCTGTGAGTCCAAAGTCTGATATAAAATTCGACGACGACGGTATATTATTGCAACTAGTGAAAAAGAGAACAAGTTTTATTAATTTTAAGAGACGATTGATTCGATCAAGTCTTGATTCTCTCCTTTTCTCGCTTCACTGAAAACAATTTACATATACCAATGACGATTATTGTCTCGCATTCTTGTCTATTCATCTGATATTGTTAGGAGAAAATGCAACATAGAATGGTCGACATTGGGTGCTTTCGCATAAAAAATCATATGAACCTTATTGTTTATCTTACAATAATTCTCGGTCATATCACATGAAAGGAAATATACCAGTACAAATGCTGGATCGTGCCATCCGATATTGCTCAACATTATTTGAAGCATACATAAATGACCGTGAAAAATTCGAATAGCACTTTTACTTAAAAAATATTACAATAAATTGCTAAATATTTACACATTCATATGTAATAAATGCGAACAAGTGTATATAGGACGAACAAAATTAAATGTAAAGGAAAGGACGGAACATCATAAAATGGCATTAAGAATTCCTGACAAATCAAAAGCTCCCGAACATATGATCAACAATAAAGAGAAGAGCCATGCAATAACATTCGACAATCCTGAAATTATCGGACGCGATTGGCATAAACAATGTAAAAAAATAAAAGAAATCTTTTTTAATTGTCTATGTATACTATCTAATTCTTCTTTCACATTATCATGTCTGAGATATTCTATGTTTAAACGTAACGTCACATGTTAAATTCTTAATAAAATGATCGATAATTTCTCTCTCTTTGTTAATGTTTGGAAAGATGCAGGTAGTTTAAAAAATAAACCATAATAAAAGAACTCGAACTCTTATCAAACAACAAGAGGTTTTTCGACGTTTCGAAGTTTCAATTTCGAACACTGGAACAGTTGATTTTTGGAATAAAAAATAAATAGAGGTCGCGCGATCATTTCCTATACTATATTCTGAACTAACTAAACCATACACTTGAATAAATGACTGATTGCGCGAGTCATGGAAGAAGAGAATGAGAATAAGAAGAGAGACTAGTAAGCGCTCAGAGTCTATTCTATTCAGTAAATGTAAATGGCAGCGGATGAATGTAGTATTCGAGTCGTAGCACGTTTTCGTCCATTGAACGAGTCCGAAGAACGTGCTGGAAGTAAAAATATAGTCAAATTTCCGGCTGATCAAGAGGAAACTGTTCTTCTCAGTGTATGTATATGAATTCAATTGATCATACTTTCAACTCTTTGTTCATATAGGGAAAAGTTTATGTTTTCGATAAAGTATTTCGACCTGATACTACACAAGAAAAAGTCTATAATGAAGCTGCAAAAGAAATTGTCAAGGATGTTCTAAGCGGTTACAATGGCACGATATTCGCTTACGGACAAACATCAAGTGGGAAAACGCACACTATGGAGGTTCGAATAGATCTTTTTTTTGCTCTTATTTGATAAAATCTCATTGAAAATGATTCTCGAGTATAGGGCATGATGAATAACAATGAAATGCAAGGTATTATTCCTCGAATTGTTCAGGATATATTCAATTATATTTACACATTGGATGCTAATCTTCAATTTCAAATAAAAGTTTCGTATTTCGAAATTTATCTCGATAAAATTCGTGATCTTTTGGATATATCAAAAATGAATCTACCCGTTCACGAAGATAAAAATCGTGTGCCTTATGTTAAAGTGAGTTGAGTCCGATGAATTTGTTGTTCACTTGAAAGTTTATCATAGGGTGTTACCGAAAGATTTGTTTCTTCGCCTGATGAAGTCTTCGAAATCATGGACGAAGGCAAAAATAATCGTCATATAGCCGTAACCAACATGAACGAGCATAGTTCGCGTTCACATTCTGTATTTCTAATTGATGTTAAACAAGAAAATGTTGAAAGTGAAAAAAAATTAACAGGCAAACTTTATCTTGTTGATTTAGCTGGTAGTGAAAAAGTGAGAACAAGATTAATTTCAAATATACAAAATCAAAATATAATTTTTCTCTAGGTGTCAAAAACAGGTGCCGAAGGTCAAGTTTTAGATGAAGCAAAAAACATCAATAAATCCTTATCAGCACTTGGAAATGTCATATCCGCTCTAGCTGATGGAACAGTTCGTTGTTTCACTTTTGTTTTGTTTTGTTGATTCGAGAAAATTTAGAAATCACATGTACCCTATCGAGATTCGAAATTAACACGTATTTTACAAGAATCTCTCGGTGGTAATGCTCGAACAACAATAATTATCTGTTGTTCACCAGCAAGTTTCAATGAATCAGAAACGAAATCCACACTTGAATTCGGCAAACGGTAAATAAATGAATATTGATTGTATCCTGTAGTGTTTTCTAATAGAGCCAAATGTATAACAAATACTGTCACTATTAATGAGGAACTAACAGCTGACGAATGGAAACGTCGTTGGGAGAAAGAACGTCACAAAATAGCACGATTGAAAGGTCAATTAGCTCGTGCTGAGTTCGAACTTGAACGATGGCGTCGAGGTAAATCGAGCATGCACACACACACACACACTTTATACTGTGCATCGTTTCTTCTTTTCAGGCGAAACAGTCTCACAAGATGAACAAATAAGTCTAAATGATGCTGATGAAACACTCTCAACAACTCAATCGATGCTTTCACTTTCAACTCTTACAATTACTCGTTCCGATGAATGGAACAAAGAACACAATACACTCTATCAACAATTAGATGAAAAGGTAAATGCCAATGTCAATAGGGAAATCACTATATATAAATATATATGCATTGTCGAAATCGAAAGGATGATGAAATCAATAATTTAACACAAATACTCGAACGATTGAAAATTCAAGTCCGTGAACAAGACGATCTGTTCAATCAATCTCGGAAGGATAATGAAAATCTGCAAAATGAACTAACACGTCTGCAACGTGAAAGTCAATCGGGCAAAGAAGAAGTCAAAGAAATTCTTCAAGCACTCGAAGAATTAGCTTTGAACTATGATCAGAAAACGCAAGAAGTCGAAACCTTAAATACGAGATTAGTAAGGAAAACAAAAAAAGAAGAAGATCGAAGTGCATGATTGACTTTTAAAAGATTTCATTGAATGACACTCGAGACGAACTTCAAATACAACGAAAACATTTTCTCGATATGATTCTGATTCTACGTCGAGATATTGGCGAGAGTGATGGACTAATTTTCGAGCAAAAACTATCACATCTTGATCAAGCTGAAGAAGAATTCGCATTCGTTCGACTTCATTTAACTAAACTGAAAAGTGAAATACGAACTCTATCGAACGTACGTGTGTTTTGTTGATTTATCTTTTTCGTTTTTTTTTATTCAAAATAAGATTTAATAGAAATTAGCTGAACTTGAACATGAAAAGCTCGAGCATAAGAAGTACATTGATTTGAAAACTAAAGAACTCGATGACACACATCTCGTCATTCAACAACATGAAGCAAAAATTCGTTCGATGAACGAAACAATCAAAGATTTCGAAGAGAAAAAACAATATCTCGAGCAAAAACAAGACTCTCTCAACGAACAATTAGTTCAACTTCGTGCTCGAACTCCCGCTCTCGAGTCCAATCAACAAATCGAACAGATCAGCGAACAACATCAAAAGCAACTGTCAAGTCTTCGAGAACAAATTCGAACTAAAGAAGTACAAATCGATGATTTCAAAAAGTAAAAACACTTAACTTAGTCGATTTTCCTTTTCATTCTGTTTGTACTCATTTAGTTCATTACAAAATCTGCAATTATCCTACGAGAAACTTGCGAATGATTTCGATAAATTAAAAAAAGAAGAAATCGACAAATCCAATCGTTTACAAGAAATGACGTAATTGAATTCACATCGATTTTTCGAAAGAAACGATTATATATTTAGTTTACAACAAGAACGTCGCGAACAAGCAAAACAAGATCTCAAAGGTCTCGAAGAAACTGTGGCTAAAGAATTGCAAACATTGCACAGTCTTCGAAATCTATTCGTTCAAGATCTACAAAATCGATTGAAAAAATCAACAATCGAAACCTCCGACGACGACGATGGTAGACACAAACAAAAAATTCGATTTCTAGAAAATAATCTCGATCAATTAACAAGAGTTCATAAACAAGTATATAACGACTATTGATTAGAGATCGATTGAGATTCGTTTTTAGCTTGTTCGAGAGAATGCTGATCTTCGATGTGAACTGCCGAAATTAGAAAACTGTTTGAGAACTACGATAGATCGAGTGAAATCATTAGAACAAGCATTAAAAGATGCGCAAGATGGGGCAATAAATGATCGAAAACGATATCAATATGAAGTCGATCGAATCAAAGAAGCTGTCCGACAACGATCGAATACAGCTCAAATTGGTTCGTTTTAAAAATTCAAATTTTTGCCTTCATTTTTTCTCTCTTTTCAGTTAAACCAATTCGAGCTGGTGTTAATCCAACGATTCTTCGTGCCGGTCATACAGATACCTAAAACTTCTATATCTTATTTACTGTTGTTTTTATTTTACTTCGAAGAAAAAAATCTACAAATAGAATAGTTTCAGAGCGTTCTTTGATAAAAATCAGTCATTGAGTGCTATTTCTCTTTCTTCTGATCGGACACAGTTGATGTGTAAACTTATCTGATTAGTTTCCAGTGATTTCACCTTGAAGAACGAGAAAAGTAGTTGGATTGTGAAAGACGTTGTCATTTAATCTAGATATGCAAGGTCACCGTATGCAATGCAAACTATTCTTAAGTCAGTTTTGTGACTTACATAAGTAATTTTAGCCAAACAATCTAAATTTATTCAAATGTTGAATTCCGTGTTAATGCATAATTATGTTTGAAGGAAATCGAATTCATTTGTTATTCATTCTCAACAATTTTCTCCTTGTTTCAGTCAGTCTAGCAGAAATAGATGAGAGAGATTGTTATTTATTCATTAAATCTCAAACTCAAGTTACAATGAGATCCATTGAAAGAAGATTAACTGTATCAAACCATGATGATTTATTTTTTCATCCATTATGGTTGGGAATATTCATGTTAATATGTGTCATTACATTTATCGGTACAATATGTTATATTCGTGTACGATGTGGTTCACAACTATGTCGATGTTTAAAGAAATTATTTCGACGACAAACTGAAACTAAAGATAATCGTCTTAACGATGGCAGAGTAACTCCAAAAACCTATGCATATAATTGGCCGTCGAGTTATACGAGTCAGAGCCAATCACCGAAATTGTATACGCTCGTTCGAAATATTCGACGAGCTAATCTACAAAAACAATTAGCTATTGAAATTGAACCCGAAATTGCTCCTCAGGTAGAAGAAAAAACAAGAACGTTGAAACATCGATTGGTTTTTTCTTTTAGATTTCGATTTCATCATCGCCGGATATGACTCGAAATTCTGAAATTGCTCGAAAATTCTATGCAAGTATGCGTAATACGAGTCAATGTCCGAATTCATCGTCCGTCGAAAGTCATAATGATGTGTCAGCAACAAGTGATACGGCTTCATCGAGTATTGACCGAGATCGACCAACAACTTCCAAGGAACATCGAGGTCACATACGAATATTTCGTACGCCTCAATTCTTCAAATCAATACCGATACAAAGTTAACAAACCACAACAATTCAAAGATAAACAACAAGCTTTCGCTTTCTTTATTTAGGTCGTTTGGTAATTACAATATAAAAAAAAAGAAGAGAAACTGAAAATGAAAACTTCTGTCAATCAATTAGTCGATGATGATGATGTTGTTGTTGTTTCGTTTCGTACTTTAACTGTTCGAATTTGTACACTTTGTTCCATAATTTTTTCGCCTGAATCAGGTCGATTAGAAAATTCTGATTTTGTCACAACTTTAAGTGATGTCGTTTGTTCATCATCTTGCGTCGGCAAATCATCATAAGATTCAGTTACAAATCGACGTGATTGTTCACCATCGCGTGATTCCGAATGAATGATTTCAGTATATTGAACATTATGACTTGGCAATGAATTAATAGGAGCAGATGTTTTATTATTCAGTTCTATATGATTGTCGATGTGTTCGACAGCACCAGAAGATTTTGTTTGAATATCGTTAACATCAGTTGATGGAGGTTGTTGATAGATAGCCTCGAGTCCTTTCAACGCAGCGTCAATCGACCGACGAAAATCTTCGCCAATTTCGTTTTCGTCTAAGATTTTCGTCGATGGTGGCGGTGGCGATGGTACATGACCTTGTGTCGGTGGTAGATTAGTTTGTTTCGGACACATTTTAACTTCAGTGACAATAATCGAACGAAGAAGATTACCATCTTGCGTCAATGCGTCCTCATTATCATCGATGACTCGTACATCGTAACCTCCATTTGGATTAGCAAATATCGCGGCTTGTTTACCCTTCGAATGCAAATGAGAGAGAGAGAGAGAGAATAGATCATCATCATTGAATTCGGCTTTTGTCTTTACCTTGTAGAATAGAACTCGAGCTTTTTCGAGAGCTTCCTTGAGGATAATACCTGGTTCGATAGATGCTGAAGTATTAGGAGTTAGTGTTGTTTTACAGTTCAATGGTGATGTTGATAATGATAGATCGGGTTGATCATTATCGAAATGAAGTTGACCTTGTTGTAATTTGTCGGCGGTCTGCTTGAGAACATCGATGGTTTGATGAATTTTCTTTGGTGAAATGTCAACGAATTGTTTTTGAAGGAGATGATTGAGTTTTTGAAGATTTTTTAAATCATTCTGTTCGATAAGAAGATCGAGTGATTTTGTAATTAATAATTGATAATCATTGTTGGTTGTTAACGGCAATTGATGACGAAGATAATCGTCGACTTTCGTTCGATTTTGTTTGATATATTGCCGAAATTGTTCGGTTAATTCGTGATTAGATATTAGTTTGGATGAATTCGTATGTTCTTTTGAATTTGTACAGCCCATTTTCGACAAACGATCAAGAATAATTACTCATCATTTTTGGCCTCGTTTTGTGTATGCGTAGATCTAATGTAGAAAAGAAGAAGAAAAAAAAGAACGCAGAGAAAGGAAAGAAAAAAAAATACTTTTCTCTCTCTCTCTTCGAGCTATTAATGCCGTCCGGGGGGCGTCGTGCATGCGTTCAATAATTTAGTCAGGAAAAAAGAAATTCTCCGTCGTCTTCGTCTGTGCGACTAATTGAAATACTAGTCTGAGAGAGGAACGCAAACATACATCGACTTGTCTAGTTTGTTATTGTACTCTTTTCTTTTTCTTCTTCTGTTTCTGTTTCTTCGATAGATAGAAGATGTATATCGACGATACATACATACATATAATAACATTCTGCTGTTGCATTGAATACAGAATACTAACTGCTACTACTTCGATTTCTCACGAGTAAATTTAATTCAATTAGCAACCATCGATCGTTTCTTTGAAAAAAAACGAGATAGATAGATCGATAGATATATAATATTCTGCATGTCAGAAATTTAATTTACCGCTCTAGACTAATGATTTTTTTTCATCATCGCAGCAACTGTTGTGTTTATTTTTCTATTAAGTGATTGATTTGATTAAACACATCTTTGAACTTAGTCGATAGATTCTCGCGAGAACAACATAATAATATGTATAATTTCTTTTTTCGAATTACGAATTCAAAGAAATATAAACAACAAACAGCAACAAATAGACGACACGAAACAATAATTACAAAATAAATGTTTGTTTACATGAAATCGGTTTTCTTGATTAACAGAGAAGAACGAGATAATCTATCCATCAACGTCGATTTTTTTTCAAAAAAAAATCTCAAACATCGACTATGTGTGACATCTACTTGACAGGCAGAGGTACTTGCTTAGTGATAAAATACATATCAATTATATTCTGAATCAATATTAATCAGTTTTGTTCTTTTCTTGTTCGTTGTTGAAGAGAGAAAAAGATTGAATCGTTGTTTTCGATATTCATTGCTTAGTAACGCCTCCTTTTGAATGATATCTGAACCAATCGTTTAGTTGATACTCTCGTTCTTTCATTCATTGGCATTGACAAAACAATCAAAATGTTTACAAAAAAGAGTTTTTCTTTTCTCTCAATTTGCTTCTTATTTTTGAACTTTTAGATCGAATTCATGTCTTCGAATCAACAACAATTACTTGCCTGTCTTCATACAGGTCAAACAGTTGATATTCAACGATCGAACGGTCGTATTCATCAAGCTGTTATCACACATATTAATTTCGAGACTAAAAGTGTTACTGTCGAATGGCAAGAGAAAAATGAAGGCAAAGGCAAAGAAGTCGATTTAGACGCAATTGTACAATTAAATCCGAGTCTATTTAATCTTTCAACACAACACAACAATGGTGCTGGTGGCGGTGGTGATCATGAAAATAATGGTGATATGTATACAAATGGTGGTACAGTAACAACACATCCAAATAATCGTCGTACAAAACAACAAACAACTGTTGACAATGATAATAATAATAATAATATCAGAAAAACAAATCAACCGGCAGCAGCATCACGACCTGTAGCTGCTGTTATATCGAATTCTGTTGTACAAGTTAACAATGAAGTTTCACCACAAAAACAACTACAACAACAACAACAACAACAACAACAAATAGGTCCGAATGGTGCACAATTGCCAGGCACGGATTCGAATAAATCGAAAGTTGTCAAAGAAATCGAACGTATAGCTGCCAATCGTGAACAACGTCGTGCTAAACAAGACGAACGTCGACAGAAATTGTCCGAAATTGATCAATCGATACCAGCATGGGAATTTCAATCGATGGTCAATGAATATCGACAACAATTAGATGTCAATCTTATACAAATGAATGATCCACAGAAAGATCTTAAAATCTGTGTTTGTGTACGTAAACGGCCAATAACAAAAAAAGAATTGAACAAAAAAGATATCGATGTATTAACTATTCCAACCAAAGATGTTGTTATTGTTCATTTACCTAAAGTTAAAGTCGATCTAACGAAATATATTGATAATCAAAAATTTCGTTTCGATTATGGTTTTCATGAAACATGTAACAATGAACTTGTCTATCATTTTACTGCTCAACCATTAGTACAATCGTTATTTCAAGGAAATAATCCAATGGTATTTGCATACGGGCAAACAGGCTCGGGTAAAACCTACACGATGGGCGGTGATTTAAGTCAACGTGATGTCGATTTTTCCAAGGGTATCTATGCATTAACAGCCAATGATATATTTCGTCATTTAAATAAATCACAACATAAAGGTCAATATGATGTTTATTGTACATTTTTCGAAATCTATTGTACGAAAGTATTCGATTTATTTAATGAAAAGAAACGTCTTCGTGTGTTAGAAGATCATAAGAATTTAGTTCAAGTTGTTGGCAAAAAAGAAGAACAAGTTGAAACAGTCGATGATGTTATGACATTGATTCGTCGCGGTATGAGCGTACGAACATCGGGCACAACGTCAGCAAATGAGAATTCATCTCGTTCACATGCAATCTTTCAAATAACCTTAAAACGAAAGAATACACCGAAAGAATATGGAAAAATTTCTCTCATCGATTTAGCTGGCAGTGAACGTGGCCGAGATACGCAAACAAATGACAAAACAACATTGATGGAAGGTGCACAAATCAATAAATCTTTATTGACATTGAAAGAATGCATTCGTTCGTTGGGTCGCAATGCCGAACATATACCGTTTCGTGGTTCGACATTGACGAAAGTTTTACGTGATTCATTCATTGGTGAACGTTCGAAAGTTTGTATGATAGCGATGGTTTCACCGGGCAATAGTGATGTTGAACATACGTTAAATACTCTTCGATATGCCGATCGTGTTAAAGAACT
>ERZ781398.3714-NODE-3714-length-11696-cov-3.196633_pt1 | contig 11696 bp, 9 predicted proteins | sample MGYA00433077_ERZ781398 | MGnify/ENA primary metagenome ERZ781398 (study PRJEB29847, sample SAMN06458254) | wastewater metagenome | isolation source: Wastewater bioreactor | place: South Africa: Cape Town | study: EMG produced TPA metagenomics assembly of the... | reverse complement strand
GGATTCCGTGCGATCCGAGCGCCGTGGTTCAGCGCCGCACCTGCGGTCGAGAACCGACCCTCACGGTTGTCGACCGCGATCAGCTCCGTTTCGGGGGCATCCGTGCTCTGGGCCCTCACCGATTGGCGCAGGCACGAGTCCAGAACGGCCTCGTCGTTGTAGACGCACACGATCGAAACGGGTGCGCGGCGGGCGTTCTCGGCGTTGTGATCGGATGTCGAGGACACCACAGAATTCTACGGGGGATCACTAGGCTGGACCAGTGGAAATCGATGTCGCTGCCGTCGTCGTGACATACAACAGCGAGGATCACGTCGCGGGGCTGCTGGACAGTGTCGGTCCCGCGCTCGGGGCGCTCTCGGGAGCGATCGTCGTGGTGGACAACGGCTCCACCGACCGCACTCTCGAGATCCTCGACGAGCGCACCGACTGCGTCGTCATCCGCTCCACGAACATCGGGTACGCGGCGGGCATGAACCGCGCCATCGCCGCCGCGCCCGAGGCGCGGGCATTCCTCATCCTCAACCCCGACGCCACGCTCGACCCGGACTCGGTCGAGACGATGATGCGCGTGTTGGCGCAACCCGGAGTGGGGATCGTTGCCCCGCGCGTTCGGGAGAGCGACGGATCGCTGTCGCCGTCGCTGCGCCGGCGTCCGACGCTCGGCCGGGTGGGCGGCCTGAGCTTCACGGGGCTCGCAGCCTTCACCGAGCGCATCGAGGACCCGCGCGAGTACGAGAGCGCGCACGACGTCGATTGGGCGGTCGGCGCTGTCCTCCTCGTCGATGCGGGCTGCTACACGGCGCTCGGGGGCATGGACGAGTCGTTCTTCCTCTACTCGGAAGAGACGGATCTGAGCCTGCGCGCGCGTGCGGGCGGATGGGCGACGCGCTACACGCCCGATGCCGGGGCCGTGCACGTCGGTGGCGGTTCGGGCGAGAGCGACTTCACCCACACGCTGAAGATCGTGAACCGCGTCCGCATCTACCGCCGCCTCACCGGGCCCGTGCGCGGCTGGATGTACCTGTGGGCGAGCGTGTTCGTCGAGTTGCGCCGCGCAGCCCTCGGGCGCCGCGAATCGCGGGCCGCGGTGAAGGCGCTGCTCGTTCCCTCGGCGCGGCCCGAGGTGCTCGGCCTCGGATCGGTGTTCGTTCCGCGCTGAGCACGCAGCACCGCCCGGCACCGGATCGAGCTGCCGGATCGAACGGCGCCGCGTCGAATCGGAACGGCCGGCCCGCATTGCGCGGACCGGCCGTTCCGGGTGGGGGAGCGGGCGTCACTCCTCGGGGCGTCCGATCGCCGCGCCGTCGCTGAATCGGTTGTTCGACCAGACGTTGCCGTTCGGCGCGCCGGCCTTGTTCAACGAGTTGGTCGGGCCGTAGACGCCGCACTTGCCGGATCCGCCGCGGGCGAACACATTGTCGGTGACCGTGAGGTTCCGCGTGTTCGGGTACGGCTTGCCGGGGTAGTAGCCGGGGTTGAGGCAGTAGCCGGCTTGGGTGTGCTTGCCGGCGTCGCTCATATCGAACGTGGATGCCAGGTAGTTCTTCGTGATGGTGATGTTCTGGATCGGCCCGTAGTCGCCGTAGAACCCGATCACCGCCGAGCAGCCGGCATCCTCGACGCGACTGGAGTAGGCCGACCAATCACCGCAGGTGGCGTAGTTGTGCTCGATGCGGAAGCCATCGGTGCCGTTCCCGCCGAAGGCGTTGTAGTGGTACGCGCCGCCGAGTTCCATCCCGTGGACCCAGTTGTCCTTGGCCTCGCAGTTGGTGTCGCACTTGATCACGCCTTCACCGCCGTGCGAGTTCACGCGGTAGGCGAAGAAGTTGCTGCGACCGATGTTCTCCCACCACGGAAGGTCCGGCGGGGCCACTTCGGTGTCCTCGATGAGCACGGGGCCGTAGCTCGACTTCTCCGCGAAGATGACGCCCTTCACGAGGGAGTTGCGGATCGTGACGCATGGAGTGCTCTTCGATGTCGTGCCGTTGCCGGCTTCGATGATGATCGATTCGTTCACGATCTTCGAGTCGATGACGACGCCGCAGGAGCGGATGGTGGTCGGGCCCGTGTACGTGGTGAGGGTGACGGGCTTGCGGGAGTCGCCGGGCAGGCCCTGCGGGTAGCCGGTGTTCTGCGGTCCTGGCCAGCATCCGCCCCACGGGTCCGGTCCGCCGGGGGTGTTGGCCGCGCCCACGCACGAGCCCGGGGTCGCCGGAGCGGACGTCGCCGACGGCGTCGGCGTGGGGGTCGCCGTCGGTGTCGGGGTGGACGTCGGTGTCGGCGTCGGCGTGGGCGTCGCGGTCGGCTTCGGCGTGGGGGTCGCGGTCGGCTTCGGCGTGGGCGAGGTCGACGGGGTCGGGCTGGACGACGGAAGCGGCTTCGCATCGCCGGATGCCGCGAAGACGATGTCGACCATATAGTTCGAGCCGCGGTACGTGCTCTGCGGGACGCTGCTCGTCGCGCCGTAGCGGTACACACCGGCGCTCGAGTCGAGGCGGAAGCCGTTCTGGGTCTTGCTGCGCACCAGATCCTGCTCTCGCACCGGATAGGCGCCCCCCGGTGCCTGGTATGAGGCGACGTACCGCTTGCCTGCGCTGAGTTTGACGAGGTTGTGGAGGGCGACCGTCCGCCACCCGACGGTGCGATCCGCGGGGAACGACGCGCGTGCGAGTACGGTACCGTCCGCGGACCACAGCGTCGCGGACGTCACATCCGTCGTGGCGCTGCCCTGGTAGTACTGCAATGCGGTGACCGATCCCGAACGCTCCGGGCTGAAGCGGATGCCCAGTTCGACCGGAACCCGATCGGGATCGACGGCGACGGTGGGCTTGAGTTGGTCGGAGAAGATGCCGGTCGTCGTGGGGGCGGCGACGGCAGGGGTGATGATGGCCAGTCCTGTGATGGACAGTCCGGCCGCGATGAGTGCGGCGACGGCGACGCGGAGATTCCGCGTCAGGTGGGAGCGCACGCGGACGCGTTCGCGAGGGGTGGGGGCTTCGGCAGACATCTCGTTCCGTAAGTGGGAAGCGACCCGGCGGGTTTTCGGGGAGAGGACCGGGTCTGACGATCAGGTTCTAGGGAAGTATGACCGCAGTGTAGGGCCTCCTCGGAACGAATGAGAGAACACTCACATGCAGACCGTTCGGATATGCTCCTGCAGGAGCAGCGTCGGCGGGGGCACCGTCTGCGATGCGGCCACCTGGGGAGGGGCGTGATGGGACGACGGAGTGCCGCTATCGGACTGGGGGTGTACGGGGTGGCCGCTGCGGTCATCCTTCTGGCGCCTGTCTCGTACGGCGACATCGTTCAGGCGATCGCCGACGTCCTGGCCCGTCTTTTCGGTCTGGACGGGTTCGGCTCCGGCTGGGTCGAGTTCGTCGCCAACATCCTGCTCTTCACGCCGCTCGGGTTCCTCCTGACGGTGTTGTTGTACCCGCGCTGGTGGGCGGTGCCGCTCGCGATCGCCTTGTCGGCATGCGTGGAACTTGCGCAGATCGTCATCCCCTCGCGGCAGCCGAGCCTGCGAGATGTGCTCGCCAACAGTCTGGGCGCCCTCGTCGGCGCGTTGGTCGCGTTGCTCGTCATCGGATGGCGGGCACGGCGTCGTCGGCGCCGCGAGAGGATCAGCGCAACCGTTTGACGAGGCTTGCGGCGGCGTTCCGCGCCTCGGACGCCCCGCTCCGGCGCGTGACGAGAGCGCTGACCGACTCGGCGGTGTCATGCTCGGTGACGCTGTAGCGCGCACGCATCCATGCTCCCGGGCGACTCCGGTAGCGGTCGCTCGTGTACAGCACCCGGTACCCGGCGGCGCGGACCCGGCGCACGGTGTTCCGGTCATACCGGCCGAGAGGGAGCGCCGCCTCGGTGGGGGTCGTGCCCGACGCCTCCTGGATGGCATTGCGCGCGTCGAACAGTTCGCGCCGTGCCGCCGCGTCGTCGAGCGCGCGCCACGGGGTGTGGGTCCACCCGTGGTTTCCGATGGACATCCCCGCCGCGACCAGCGAGCGCAGGTCGTGCGCGTTCAGGCTCGCGGGGTCGTCGAGGCGTCCCGCGAGCACGAAGAACGTCGCCCGCAACCCGCGCTCCGTGAGCGCCGGGAGAGCGATGTCGAGGTCGGACCGATTGCCGTCGTCGAAGCTCAGTTCGACGTCGGATCGGTCCGCGAGGGCGTCGAGCGTGCGCAGGAAGGTGTCCTCCGCCATCCAGTACCGGGCTTCGCCGCTTTCCCGCTCATCGGCGCAGACGCCGATGCCGTGGAAGCAGATGTGCGTGGTCACGTGACGTTCTCCTCAGGTCGTGCTCGCGTGCTCGTGTCGTGTCCCCAGCCGACCGCCTGCCCACGTCGCCCGCGCCGCCCTGCGATCGCGGTGATCACGACATAGGGCACGGCAGCGGGCGCGAGCCAGGGATTCGGCACCACGACGTCGCGCAGCCAGGCCCAGCGATCCGACGGTCGGACGGTGATCGCGACCTCCCCGGACGCCGCCGCCGCCCGCAGCTGCGCGTTGCCGCGGCGCACGCGAACCAGCCGGGCGAGAAGATCGGAGGTGCGCATCGGAGCCTCGACGACGACCTCGATCGCCGCGACTTCGCGCTTCTCCGCATCGTCGAAGAGTGAGTCGAGGAAGAGGTCATCCGCAACCAGTGTCGGGAAATCCGCGAACCGATCTCGCCCCTCCTCGGAGAGCGCGATCAGGCCGCGTCCGAACAGCCCTCGCCGAAAGACCGGGAGCCGTGAACTGATCGCCGTGTAGGCGCGCACGGGCCAGGAGCGGCCTACGACCTCGATACGTCGAGCCGGAACCGCAGCGAGGATGCCGGGCGCGTCGAGCGACTCGCACAGCGCGGTCAGACCCCCGGGAGGGACGACGATATCGGCATCGAGGTAGATGCGAGGAAAGCTCCCGGCGACGTCTTCGGCGGCGTTGAGCGCCGCCGCCTTGCCAGGCTCGGAGCGATCGATGACGACCGCTCCGCGACGGGCCGCGATCTCGGCGGTGCGATCCGCGCATCCGTTGGCGCTGACGATGATCTCCAGTCGCCCGGCCACATCCTGCGCAAGAAGCGCGGTGAGACACCGGTCGATGACCGCTTCCTCATTGTGCGCTGCGATGATGACGCTGACCATGGGCTCTACCCTCGCCCCCGCACCACCGACGGCGACCAGGCGTGTTCGATGAACACGCTCGGCTCGCTCGAGCCGTCCGCCGCCAGCTTCCAGACGTCGTAGTCGCCCACGGCACCGTCTCGAGGCATCCCGTAGAGAATCGTGCCGTCGTCGAGCCACTCGATCTGGTCGTCGATGCTGCGCGTCTCCGGCAGCAGGGTGACCGCGCCGGTGGCGATGTCGTAGACCGCGGGTGTCCAGTGCACGGTGGGGCCGGAGCCCGATGTGACGCGTTTGAACGCGATCCGCGTGCCGTCGGGGGAAAGCGAGGGACACTCGACGTTGGCGGCGATCGCATCGAGGGACCGGGTGGAGATCGATCCCTTCACGAGGTAGGTGGTGCCGACCGTCGTCGTCCCGACAGTCGCGTAGAAGGTGTCGTCATCGACGAACGTGATGCCCCAGTAGTTGCGGTCCACCGGTGCGCTCGGCCGGCCGTCGATCGTCAGCGACCAGTCTTCGAGAGTGCCGAGGTCCTCTCCCGTCGTCGTGTGGATGCGGGTGTCGGTCGAGAAGCCGATGGTCGCGTAGGAGTGCCCTGTCACGAACGACGTGGAGGCGATGAGGGTGCCATCGGATGAGATGCGGGTGCGACTCGGGAGACCGGGAAGGGGCCATGAGGCGGCTTCAGTGCCGTCGGCCCGATACAGCGTGCCGGTATAGCTCGGAGTGATGCCGCGTACTGTCCGCAGGCAGATGAACTCGAGGGGCGTGGCATCCACGCGGTCGCAGACGACGTCGGAGATCGCGCGCGGACCGCTGGGATCGGTCAGCGGCACCGAGGCGACGTGGCCGTACTCGGCACCCGAGGCGGTGCTCCGGAAGACCACGCGATCGGATCCGATCACCGGTGCGGCCTCGGTCGCCACATCGCTCGGAGCCTGCTGTCGCGCCTGATACTGCTGCCATGCGACGATGCCCACGACGCCGGTCGCAGCGAAAGCCAGGACCGCGAGGACCGCGATCAGGATCCAGCGCGCACGGACACTCACGGCGTCCCGCCCTTCTCCGCCTTCGCCGGCCGGTGCAGCAGCGGACGCAGGAGAACCGCGACGAGGGGAATCGCGAGCGCGAGCACGATCGCCACTGCGACCATCGCCGCGTCTCGGCCGGCGACGAACCACAGGACGCCGAAGCCGGCTGCCGAGACGAACCGCGTGAGCGCCACGACCGTCTGCGCGGTGGCGATCGCCGTGCCTCGACTGTCCGGGGGCGCCAGCTGTGAGACGAGAGCCGAAAGCACCCCGTCGGTCGCGGCGTAGAACGCGCCCAGGAACACGAGACAGAGGATCGTCGCGGCCACATCGGCGAGCGGCAGCACCGCGATGACATAGGCGGCGAGCAACCCCAGGTGGCCCCAGACGAAAACGCGGGCTCGGCCGACCCGGTCGGCGAGGCGCCCGAGAGGGACGGCGAAAGCCAGGAAGGCCACGTTCGTGCCGACATACAGCAGGGGGAACCAGAGCGCGGCGAAATCGCTTCGGGCCTGCAGCACCAGGTAGACGAAGCCGTCGCCGATCGTGACGAGTCCGAGGATGCCCGCGGCGGCGAGGACGCGCCGCATGGGTCCTCGGACCACGGCGCGCCAGTCCACCTTCCGACGTGCTTCCGCGCGCCGTGCTCGAACGTTCGGGACGACGAGACCGAGGATCAGCACGCCGAGCGTGGCGAAGACGAGCGATGCGACGAAGACGATGTGGAACCCGTCCGGCACCACCAGCAGGATGAGGAACGCGAGGAACGGACCGATAGCGGCCCCGATGTTGTCGAGCATCCGATGCACGCCGAAGGCGTTGCCGAGCCGTTCGGGATCGCTCGTCGCCGTGATGAGGGCATCTCGCGGCGCTGTGCGGATGCCCTTGCCGATCCGGTCCGCGGTGATCACGGCCGTCATCGCGGCGAACCCGCTCCACAGCAGGAGTCCCACACGTGCGACCGCAGCCAGCGCGTACCCCACGAACGCCACCCATTTGGGCTGATCGAGGCGGTCAGAGGCGTAGCCCCCCGCGATGCGGACGATCGCGCTCGTGCCCTGGTACAGACCGTCGAGCACGCCGAAGGCGATCGTCGAGAGGCCGAGGAACCCGGTGATGTACAGCGGAAGGATCGCCGAGACGGACTCGGAGGAGATGTCGGTCAGCATCGAGACGATACCGAGCGTCACCACGGTGGACGACACGGTGCGCACGCCGGCCGGTGCGCCGCCGCGTGGCTTGTCTGCCGGGGAGTTGGTGAGCGAGATGTACACGGTCACTCCGTCCGCAGCGTGCCGAACAGCTTGTAGACGAGGCCCGTCGCGGTCTCACTGGTGGTGAGCGAGATCGAGGTGAAGGGGCCGGAGTATGAGACGGTCGAGTCATCGCCGCCGGCGGGAGCGAGTCCGAGTGAGGCCCAGAGGGCGCGATAGTGATCGGCGATCTCTGCGGCGCTCTGCTCGGTCCGCGCGGTGAGACCCGCCTGCATCCTCGTGCCCTCTGAGGCGATCGACGAGTAGATGATCTCCGCGCCCGCCACCGGAGCCGCGACAGAAGTGGGGAAGCCGTCCACGAGCTTCCCCTGGGCGGTGGCGTCGGGCGGGAGCGGTGCGGCCACAAGCGGCGACGCCTGCGTCCGCTCGGGCAGTCGCGCGGCGTCCGACTGGCCTGTCTCCGGTGGCAGTACTTCGCTGCCGTCGACGGGCGTGGGCGCTGTGGTCGGTGTGGTCGGTGTTCCAGGCGACTCGGTCGTCCCCTGGGTCGGTCCCTGGACCGACCCAGACCGCGCTGTGTCGGCACTCCCGCCCGCGCCAGGCCGCACGACAAGCAGCGATCCCGCCCAGATGAGCCCCGCGGCGACGATCACGGCGATGCCGATCAGCGCCCATCGCATTCCGCGCGTCAGCGCGCGCGTCTTCGTCTCGGGCGCATCTGCGCCCTCAGTCGTCCCCATTTACGGATCCCCACATGCTCCGTACCGCCACTGCTTCCCACACTCGTTCGTCCGACACGATCGGCCGCCGTCCCCGGGGCAGATCTGTGCGGGCGATCGCCTCCTCAGAATCTACTCAGCTTCCCCCTCGTGCCGATAGCCACGTCCCGCGCAACCTCGGTGAACGGCGCGCCCGCCCTCGTGTGGGAGGAAGGGCGGGCGCGCCGCGTGGTGGCCGGCGCATACCCGCCGGGGGTCGGCATACCGCACCCGTGCGCGCGCACGAGGAGCACCCACCGACCCTGCCCGAAGGCGGGATCGTCTGCGTGGGTCGGCTGGGCCGGGCATGCTCGGTCACCTCTTTCAGTACGCTCCGCTCGGGCGGACCATGACGGCCGCAGTGCGGAGGATGATCTTCACATCGGCCAGGAGCGACCAGTTCTCGACGTAGTTGAGGTCGAGGCGCACGCTCTGTTCCCAGGACAGGTCGCTGCGCCCGCTCACCTGCCACAGGCCCGTGATGCCGGGCTGCACGTACAGTCGCCGCAGCACCTGATGGTCGTAGTCGGCCACCTCGCTCGGCAGCGGAGGCCGAGGGCCGACGACGCTCATGTCACCGACGAGCACATTCCAGAACTGCGGCAGCTCGTCGAGCGAGAACTTCCGCAGCACCGCACCGACCCGGGTGACACGGGGGTCGTTGCGCAACTTGAACAGCGGTCCCGAGCCCTCGTTGGATGCCGCGAGTTCGGCCTTTCGGGCCTCGGCATCCACTCCCATCGTGCGGAACTTCAGGATCTCGAACACCTGGCCGTCACGTCCTATACGACGCTGGCGGAAGAACACCCCGCCCGGGCTGTCGAGGACGATCAGAAGTGCGATCAGCGGGGTGATGAGGGCGATCGGCACGAGCGCGAGCGTGGCGACGACGACATCCAGTGCGCGCTTGGCGCGCAGCGTGGAGCGGTCGAAGCGGGGCAGGCTCACGTGGGTCAGCGCGAGCCCGTGCGTACGGTCGAACGCGATCCGCGAGCGGTCGACGTCGGTGAGGCGCGTGGCGAGGATCAGGTCGGTCGCGGCCCCCTCGAGGCTCCAGCTGAGCCGGCGCAGGTAGTCGGCGTCGTGGACGCCGTCGGCGACGATCACGGTCTCGATGCAGAGCTCCTTGGCGAGGCGCGCGACCTCCTCCGGGCGGCCCAAGGTGGCGAATGTCCGGCCGGCCACCTCGACGCTGGTGCCTTCGTCACCGAGCAGAGCGACACCCAGCACGTTGTGGATGAGGCGTGAGTCGGCCAGAAGCGACGTCAGCGCGTACTCGACACTGCTGCGCGAGCCCACGACGATCGTGCGCGGCCCCATGGTGCGGTGCGGCGGTCGGCGCGGGGCGAAGGTGCGGCGCGTTGCGCGCACCGCCACGAGCGTCGCCGCACCGAGCGGCACGGTGAGCAGCAGGTGCGGCCCGAGCACGGGCCAGCCGGTCACGACCGACAGCGTCGCGATCGCCGCGACGCCCACCATCGTGGAGTGCAGGATCGGCGCGAGTTCGAAACGCTCGCCGGCCCCCCGCCGGTGCGCGTGATCGCTCAGCACGATGAGCGTCGCCGCCCAGGCGGCCACGATGACGGCCGCAGCCGTGACCGACATGCGATCGAGCTCGGTCGCCGGCGCCACCGCGTGCAGAACGGTGGTCAGAGCGGCGGCCGACGCGATGATCGCGGTGTCGATGAGCGCGAAGCGTGCCCGTCGACGCCGGCCCTGACTCAGTCGCCGCTCGAGCACCGGCATGACCTTCGGCGCGCCGATCGTCTGCGTGATCGGCGCCGGCGTCGTTGCGACGTGCGATGCGGCGTGCGTCGGCGCACCCGACACGAGCGCGGTCAACGCTCTGCTCCCTCGATCGCGGGCGCGATGGATCGGCGCTCCCGGCGCGCGCAGGCGCGCGCCACAGTGATTCCCCCCATGAGATTCCCCAGTGTTCCCCGTTGCAGGCCGAAGCCCGCGATCCCCAGCGGCGGAACCAGTCCGCCATTCCCCGTTCTCCCCGGCAGCCCCCGGATCGACTCCCACATCGACCCCGGGACCGGACTGGAGGACGCCGACCCCTCGGCATCCGTCCTGCCTTTCGACAGCCGGTTGGGGATGAGTATTGCACACCCGCGCCTCCCTGGGAAGCACCCGTGAAACGAAGCTTCCCCGGGCGGTCGAGGCGCCCGCGTGTCGTGCCCGAAGTCCGGGGCCCCGCCCCTCCCGGCGGCGAGAATGGAGGTGCCAGTACGATCGCCGGTCGTCCCCAGCGGCTCGTGCCCTCGGAGTCCCCAGCTTGAGGGCCAGGCGATGTGGCGGAGGCCTTCGCGGGCGCTCCCTCCCGGAGAGCACTGCCCGCGAAGGCCTCACTTCGCGAAGCCGTCGGACGGTTTTGCGAGGGGTCCGACCAAACCTCGGCGGGCTACCCTTGACCCTATGTGTGGAATCGTCGGATACGTGGGCCCGCGCGAAAGCCAGGCCATCCTCCTCTCGGGTCTCGCCCGCCTCGAGTACCGCGGCTACGACTCGGCCGGCATCGCCGTCATCGACGGATCGGGCGACCTCGACATGCGCAAGCGGGCCGGCAAGCTCCAGGTGCTGCGCGACGACCTCGCGGCCCACCCGATGCCCGACGGCACGACGGGAATCGGTCACACCCGCTGGGCGACGCACGGCGGTCCGACGGATGCCAACGCGCATCCGCACCTCGCCGACGACGGCAAGCTCGCCGTCATCCACAACGGCATCATCGAGAACTTCGCCGAGCTGAAGGCGGAACTGCTCTCGCTCGGCTACACCTTCCGCTCCGAGACGGACACCGAGGTCGCGGCGGTCCTGCTCGGACACGAGTACGGCACCTCCGGCGATCTCACGGCAGCCTTCCGGTCGGTCGTCTCGCGCCTCGAGGGTGCCTTCACGCTGCTCGCGATGCACCAGGACCAGCCCGGACTCGTCGTCGGCGCGCGCCGGAACTCGCCGCTCGTGATCGGCCTCGGCGACGGCGAGAACTTCCTCGGATCGGATGTCGCCGCCTTCGTCGAGCACACGCGCAGCGCCCTCGCCATCGGGCAGGACGAGATCGTCGCGATCACCCCCGGCGGCGTCGAGATCACCGACTTCGAGGGCGTTGCCGTCGAGGCGTCCCCGTTCGAGGTCGTCTGGGACGCTTCCGCCGCGGAGAAGGGCGGTTGGTCCTCGTTCATGGCCAAGGAGGTCTCGGAGGAGCCCGAGGCCGTCGCCAACACGATCCGCGGGCGCGTCCACGACGGCGAGGTCGTGATCCCGGAGCTCGACGGGCTCGACGATCTGTTCACCGGCATCCGTCGCATCATCGTCATCGCGTGCGGCACCGCCGCCTACGCGGCCCAGACCGGTGCGTACGCCATCGAGCAGTGGACCCGCGTCCCCGTGAGCGTCGAGCTCGCCCACGAGTTCCGTTACCGCGATCCCGTCATCGGCGACGACACTCTGGTCGTGTCGATCTCGCAGTCCGGCGAGACGATGGACACCCTCATGGCCGTCAAGTACGCGCGCGAGCGCGGCGCCAAGACGCTGTCGATCTGCAACACGCAGGGCGCGACCATTCCCCGCGAGT